>Ga0181612_127247_pt1 | contig 15219 bp, 10 predicted proteins | sample HoacroProtozoa21_FD_119630 | JGI IMG/M metagenome (GOLD analysis project Ga0181612, IMG submission 119630) | Hoatzin crop microbial communities from Cojedes, Venezuel. Combined Assembly of Gp0051906, Gp0051904, Gp0051908 | reverse complement strand
CTGTACTCGTGTTTAAAGAGGTGTCTGTAAGTAAAGTGCTTGCGCGTTCTATTGCAAATCATCATGTTTTCACAAGCATTTACAGATTTGAGTCACAGCTTTCCCATATCTGGCAGAAAATACTGATTTGAGAATGGAAGAGATATCACTCCCTTGATCAAATTACAATTTTTTCTTTGTACATTGCTCCAGCTGGAAATTACTCATTTTCCCAGCACAGCTTTGCTATTCTACCCAGAAAGACACTTCCACATATGCATAAAAGGTGAACTGAAGCCGAGGGAGTTGTACTTTTTTATTATTATTATTTTATTTATTAAACAAATGTGTGGATGTCATTCCGTTTTTTGCTGGTGAGGATCTGGAAGCTCAGAATATGCGTGACTCTTTCCACATCATTATGATAAGGTGCTGAGCACCTACAACTTCCTTTGAAGCTGGTGGAAACCAAGAACCATAGGACCTTCTAGGACCAGACATCTAAGACCTTTTGAACCAAATTCTGCCTCTAGCTACACAACATCTAAGATTTTATACAACTGGAAATGCAAATGAAAGCATATTTTAGCCTCTTCTCTTGCTTATACTATTGTAACTAGTAACGTACTACAGCTTAAATGTCCCAGTTCTCTTTTGCTATTGAACAAATCTCATGGGTGCTTGATCCAATGCACAGTGTTCATCGGTTGTGGATGTCTTGAGTAAGTAATCACTTACCATAGCATGCGTTTCCTGCTGCAGGAAGACCCTGAGAAGGGGTTAATTTAGCATCCTGAGAAGGCATTAATTTAGCATAGGCATTTCATTTCATTGCCACTTTCCCTAGGGATTCTCAGCCTATTTTTAAAGATTCTGTCAAGTTCAGTGGCCAGGCTCAGGCACAAGTACAGGTTTCTTGTAGGCCTGGTGCACCTCCTCCCTTTGGGGATGATGGTGGTGTTATCGCTTGGTAGTTCCTAGGTTAAAACTACAGGCACAAAGCGATACTTCAGCTCAGATCGGACCTACCTCAGTCTGAGCTGATGGCCACTTACAGCTGGGGCCTTCTGACAAACTATTGATCCAACCTTTGCTTTTGGGGAAATAAGACAAAACCATCACGCCTCTGCATGCGCCTGGCAGTTCAGTGCCGTTGGGAGAGACAGCTCCTTGGAACCCAGAGCTTCAGCTCCTCACGTGCGGGGACCTTAATCTAAACAAGGAGTCTAAAGAGTAGCGCTGCATGTGCCTGTATAAACAGTCTGCAAATCCGATTGTAATGAGACATTCCTGAGGTGATTTCTGAACTCCCTCGTCCCAGATGGGCAAATTCTCCTTAGGTTACACCCATGCTGCTCCACCGGAGGCGGTGGGGTAGAGCATGAATCACCGACGGTGTGTTTCTTAGGCCTCGTGGTTGCAGAAGTCTGACTGGAAGAAACATCTGAAGATGTCTGAATTCTGCAGGAGTTAACAGAGGGAGTGATTTAGGCCACCAAATGTGAATAGTTTATTGTGGCCCAATTGTAACTTTTCTTATATCATGAGGGATTTTAGATCTTCTACTCACTGCGCATCCTGGGACCTGCCTTCTGGCTGTGATTTATTTGTCCAGTTAAGTCATTGTTCATCATTATGAACTGAGATTATTCTTCTGTGTAAATTTGACAGAGAAGCATTCTTGAACTTGCACACATTTTTAATCTTAAAAAAGCAACAGAACCCCCTTTGCCCTCCTATAATTATGATATGAAGCAATTATAATTCTTTACCCTTTGGTCTTCACAGCATTCTTGTCAGATTAGTACAGGGAGAGGCTTAAATCAGGACACTGCCCCTGAACCACCCCAGCAGCTGTGGACATTGAAGGGCTGTTCAAACCTGGATCTAGACACAGTCTTGTCTGAACACAGGGAAACAAATGTAGAAATGTGCCAGGGAAGCAAGGCCATGCGGTCACCAGATGCAGAAGCAGCTTTGTTGTTATTGCTGACGCTGAAATCCTGATGGAGCAAAACTTGATTGGGGAACCTGTTGAAAGGGAAAGAAAGAGGCTTGCTAGTTGACCTTGGCAGATGTCAGGTGAGGGAATGCGATTGACTCTTAGGAAGACTTGGGCAATCCAAGAGGGGGCGAGCAGGCCTTCCTGGCCACCCAAAATTTGTCATGAAGAGAGGAGCAGATGCACCTGAGCAGGTCAGAGGGTGTTCCACTTTGCCTTTGGAGAATTTCAAAGGGACAGGTACAAGGCAGGTCGCACGGCCCAAATCTTCAGGGAAGGAAGGTTGTAGGAAGTCATGGGGCTGTCACTGCATGGTGTTAGAGAAGCAGGGTGCTTTTCAGGAGGGAAGAAGACAGGAAGTGCTTGAAGTGGACCAGGGAGTCTTTGGCTGGACAGGCCGAGACCTCCAGTTTTGGTTTTTCGTTTGTGATACAGCCAGTTGAGCTATTCTTTCTCTTATAATTGAAGTTTTCTTACGCTTGCTTAGAATGTAACAATAGCCTCATAGCTAAAGCAAGACCTGATACTTCTTAGGTGGAAAAGAACTATCCAAAAGCTGGGCAAGATATACGAATATTTTATTGTCTTTCACATTATCCTGTTTATGCTACTTAATAGCATTTTGCTTACCGCTCAATTCATCTCTTTGTCTAGTTTACAGTGTATATTTTTCTGCCAACCCCAAAAGCTCCCTAACCTTTGTTGCTTCTTGTCTGAGAGTCTTTGTGGATATATTTGTATCTCTTTTCTCACTCACCCACCTCATTCCCTTTCCTTTCCTTTTGCTATCCCCATGTAAGTTCATAATTTTTTACTATGGGTAAGGAAACCCAGTTGTATTTGTCTCAAATTTTGAGGTCTACTGAAAGGGCAAGGGGGGGGGCGGGGAATTAGATTTGAGTGAGTCATCTCTCTTGGCTCCTTGAAAGTTGGAACCAACTTCAAAGGGACTCTCAACTTGGGGGCAGTCGCACAGATGAATCCCAAACCTTTGTACGTCCTTCCCTTTCCTCCTCCTCTCTCCTCATGTAGTCCGAAGAAATTTGGCAATTTCAGTTAAGCACGTCTGTGCAGTTTTTTTAAAATCCATTACATAAGTTTGTTAGTTTAAGACTCTCTTTTTCGACATATGAGCCTAAAATGGCTTTGATTTAAAAATGGAACTTGGCAGGGAATTTGTTCATATGGTAAGATTTTTTTTTTAGTTTAGTTTCATTTATAATATGTTTTAATCATTTTTGGTGTTTTCAAAACAAATGGTGAAATATGGGGTTTTTTCTTTCTATTTTTGGCTCCCCTCCGCTGAAAGGCCTTACTTCTCCCTTGTGTGTTTAATTTGGTGCTTTAAGAAGCCTTTTTAGATAGATGGGCCTTATGCTGCAAAATTTAGACTTAAATATCCCTGTGAAGAGGGAAAACTCAGACATAGATCCTGCCGGCCAGGACTTTGTATCTCAAGGCTCTTCTCTGATAACAGGCAGAAGGGTCACTAACTGGGGCTCAGAGGATATACAGATATAGAAAATAAATGGAATACAAGGAGGAGAAAGGAGGGAAATGAGGGGATACACCACTGTTTCTATATTCACGATCAGTGCATCCCAGTTATCTGAGCAATTATTATTTTTAAGGAAATTTTTCACAGTCTGAAATGCAGCAGAGCAGATTGCTGCCAAGCAAACCTCTTTCTTCTAATCCCTAAACAGAGGGACTCTGCATTCCCTGACTGGCCCTAATTCCCCTGAATTTTCTTACAGAGGTTTTCCTTTGTGATCTCCTTAGCACACAGAGTAACTCATAGAAGAGATTTTTGCCCTTAGCAGGTGGTTAAGACCGTGCATCCTGTTAAAATCTGTACAGTGGAATTGGGTCATAATTTTTTGAGTGATCTTCTCTTCATGTACAAAGGTCCCAACTTTGTGGGGAGTAGGAAAGCAGGATGAGTTAACACCTACACCCCTGAGGTGGCTGTCTTCAGGCTGGGACCACAGAATAAATGCTTTTGAAAGAAATGCAAGGCTGATCACTTGGGTTGCCAGTTGCACCCAGCTGCCGTGACTGTCTTAATTTAGGATGAGAAAGAGTTAGACTCTGCATGACTAAAGCAAAGGAAGAGATGATCCACCATAGGAAAGTATGGTAGAAGAGGAAAAAAAATTGAAACTGCATTTCATCCCAGTTAAGGCTGACATATGAGGTATAGGGAAAAATCTTTCAGGCTCGGAGATGGGCTTTAGATCAGCCAGAAACAAACACACGCAAAAAATAAGAAAGCAGAAGGCGTGGGTGGTTATGGGGATTAGTGCTGACATATGGAGCCTATCAGCTTGAAGTTACACGTTTATATCTGACCTAGGTCACTCATGCCCCAAAGTCATTACTGTTGAACAGCTGTTGGGTGGCCTCTGTGAAATGACTTGGGGGTTTGAGCCCAGTTTCTGGTGGCAGGTGTCCACATTACACAAAATCCATCTGTATTAATTGGCCCCCTATATGTGGCAATGTCAGCAGAAAAACCACGTATTAAAGGTTCACCACAGAGACCGAGTTATCCTAATTTGTCCTGAGTGGGCCTTCAAGGAAGGGGCTGAAGAACTTTGGCAAAAGTATCATAGGAGAAGGCAGTGCAGCCCCTGGCCAGCTGTGGTTAAACTCAGGCCACCAGTGTTCAGATCTCTCGGACCAGCAGATTTCACTAATACTGCATTTACTCTTGAAGTCAGCAGAAAGAAAGTATTTCATAACTGACTGCGCGGTGTTGAATATACATCCATTTGGTTTCTGCTTTCGGATCATAGTAATATAAACAGGAAAACTACATTCTGCATTCATTAAGTTCTTTCTCCGCTGTTTATAAAAGATAAAAACTTCTCTCTCTTTTTTTTTTTATAAGGATTGATTGGTGTCATGTACATATTCGTTCACTTCTGTTTACGCAAGATAGTAAGAGTATTAACATGGAGGTGGAATAATGGTGTTTATAATTCCATCACCACTGTTTATATAAGATAAAAACAGTTTAAAAAAAACAGAAAAAAGAAAAATAGCGAGAGAACATTTGCTGCTGTCTACATATATTATTTTTTTCCACTTCTGTTTGTAAAGAAAGTGAAATAAAAGTGTAGCAAGTTGAAGAGGAGTTGATTCTGTTTATAATATTTCTGTGCTGTTTACCTAAGATAAATTAATTTAGAGTTGATGTAATGAGTAGCTTAGGAGAAGAGAATTGGGGTGAAAGAGGGACTGGTGGGGTTGTGCCTGATACTCTTAGTACCTTGTAATCCTTTCCTTTATTAGAGACGTGAAAGATGTATACTGAATCTTTCTAGTGGGAATACAATACCACCGATGAGGCAGGGGACACATGATGCTGTCATGCCAGCTAATACAGCGGCCGCTGCCAGAGGGATCGGAGGCTTTCTCTGGGAAGAGGACGCTGAGAACAGAGAGGATACTACAATTGTCTGAAAAGATCTCATGAACGTTAAACCCCTTGGTATCGTTGTCCATGGACTTAGTCTCCATGGACTTAGCCTGTATGAGTGTGTTTTGTTCTGCAGCTTTGAAGTCTAATCCTAATTCCTTCAGGGAGAAAGGCTCGTAAAATGTCTGCATTTCAGAAAGGCAGAGGAATGCTACCTTTGCAGCAAGCTCTATTGTCAGTCCTGCGCAGTCGTCCTGATTCACCCCTGCTCCTACCCTGCGCGCGGGCATACTGGCAGATGAGGAAGGCTGGCAGATGTGAATTTTTCCTTGGGATGAGCACCAATGCACAGTTTCTCAGTGTCAACCAGAAAGGCCATTTATACCTAGTAAAAGAACAACTGTGTGGACATTAATGCACACACACACGCAAAGTCGGTGAATGTTCACTTACTTTTACAAATGAGTTTGCTCCGGCTGCAGTCACACCCTTCATGTGTTTGCTTCGTGCAAACATGCAAGCAGGCAGGCTTTGCTCTAGTGAAAGTGAACAGCCCACTTCAAAAATCACATGCTCGTATACTTGCAGGTAGTGAACTGTCAGCTTCCCTGTAAGTGGTAAGTGCTGTGAGAGACGGCTTTGCACGCGTTTCTCACCTCCCTTGTGCAGTGAAAGGAATCAGCCCAGGAGCTGGCCCAGCCTTCTGCAAATGGCAATGAACACACATATACAACATTTACATATACGTAAAAACGGTGAGAGAAAATCAAACTGCACCCCTAATCAAGGTGCTATAGAGAAGCTATAGAGGATCAGTAAATCTAGTATTGCATGAAAAATGCTTTTTGTCTTCAGAAAGAAGTCACTGTCTTGTATAATTCCATAGTAACATTTATCTCCTCTCTAATCCTGAATGAATCCAAATCCCAGTGATGTCTTCATCTCTTCTTCCCAGTTCTTACTTCAGCTCAATAAATTGTCTCTACAAAGCAAGCCATTTAAACACATGCATAAGTCCATTTCTGTTAAATAGAACCTGAAGTAAAGGTTAAATTTTAATTACATGCTTGAGTCCCATTGCATTCACATGTTTGAAGTTAAGCACAGGCTTGAGTACATGGTTGGAGGGCTCAAGGGTTTAACATTAATCCAGTCAGGAGGCAAAAACAATGCTGTACGTCTGTTGTGTGGCATTGCTTGATCCCACCTGTGCACCCCTGCTCCGAATGTCAAGTACTTGAAGCAGACCGTATATGCTTAGTGAACAGCATTGCCCAAGGTAGACTAAAAAAACAGGCTGCCTTGAAAAAAAATTACAGTCTGCTGGTGGACCTTCCAAAGCAGACAAGGGCATGAATTAGCCAAGTAAATGATTCCTTGAAAATTTCTCCCTACTAATTGCCAGCCCCTACTTCCCTTAGTGCTGACATGGAAGTGGATGGAAAGAGCAGGGACAGATCTGTCAGCAAGCTGGGGAGGAGTCTAAAGGAGCTTCAATCAGAAACTTTTGTTTTTCAAATGAATATAAATTGTCATGGGTACAAAATGCCATTTCCTGAAGCGAAGGCCACTCTCATCCCTATCTCGGAGCATTCCAACATACAATAATACGTGTCTTAATTATGGCATTTCAGCACAAAAGGCACAGAAATTTCACTTTTCAGAGTTGTACAATCAAGTTGCTCCACCTTGCTATTAGGCATGAATGGCAGTCAGTGCTCCAGGGAAGCCTGAAATTGAAAGAGCAGCGGGTGGGGAGCAGTGGGTCAGGATGGGTATGCATTTAGGAGAGCTGTGTGGGGAGTCCAGAACTAGAATAGCGGGAAGTGCTGTAAATTGGATTGAACACGTTGCTAGTGGACAGGGTGAAAGATTATACAGCATTTGTCTGTGTGACCGTAATGAGCTTTTTTCCCATAAAAGATTTGGGGAGAAAGTACTGCGTATGAATAGGGTCCCTTTAAGAAGCACTTTTAAAAGAGCTCATTTTCGATTCCAATCATGTATATGCCTCAGCAAGACTGTAGCCAGATGCTTGTAGATCTGAAGAAAACAGCCCAACCCTTTTCTTGTCATCTACCAGAGATGACAGACTTTAAAAACTCAATGGCACTTTCGATAACTTCTAGCGAGAACTGGGACTTGCCTGGCTCCATTTGTCTGGTCAAGGCTGTATTTCTGCGATTTATCCCATGGAGAGTTTTAGCAGAACTTTACACTTAGTGTCTAAATTAATGATATTCCTTCCTTTTTTGCCATGACAAAACCACTCTGCACTATATAGGTTATGCTAAAGTTTTTGTCATGGACATATTCTGTAAAAGCTTTTTCAGCTTCATCATTTTGACAAGCTGATTCCATTAAATTCTTCCCAGTGATCACTTTCATATGATGCAGATGGGGGAGGTTGTTTGCGTGTGTGGATTTCCATTCTTTGAAGCTAGAAAACAGTGATCATCTGCCAGGTTACATGGTGTATCTTACTACTGCCCTGTCCCCGGGAAAACATGTTTTGAGGAAACACATGCGCTTTCTGTATAGCTATCTTAGTAAACAGAGTCTGCTTATTAGTCGAGTCCATAACTTTTCTTCAAGGCTCTTTTAGGATAAGGACACGAGCTTAGCTCATAAAGCAGGTAGGTTGGTCTGTTAACATCCATGTGCATTAAAAAGTTCTGGATACATAAGACATTTCTCTCCTCAGTATTTTTCACCATCTCACCTGCACAGAAATGGAAATTGTTGAGTGCTTTGAGTAAGGAAACCCTCTAGCTGTTCTCAAACACATGGTTAACTCAAAATCTTCCAGTGAAGGTTCACTTTAGTATGGTGGTGCCTTTGCCAGGTACCTTGCGCTACTGGAGGTAGCAAAGAGGTCTGGGCAAACACCGCTGGCTCTGATCCTGCCATACTGGCAAGTGCTAGATGCTGCTGATAAAAGCTGGAGCTGATAAAATTATAAAGCTGATAATGAAAGAAAAGGATTCTTAATTTTTAAATATATCCCCTCACAACACACCTTCTGAGGAAGTGAGTTATTTTAATCTCAGTTTTATGGCATAAGGAAACTAAGATTTTGTGACTAAAGCTGATAGGAGTCAGGGGTGGAACTAGATCCCACACAACCTGCTTTTGTCTTCAAGGAATGCATTTTGTCTGCCATTGCTGCAAATGAGCATGGTGCAGAGATACCTCTTTGCTTCATTATTAATGAGGCCAGTAGAGTTTTTCGTGCCAACCTCAGTGATGGTCATGGCCACCGGTCTTTTTGGGATAACTGTCAGAGCAGAATACCATTGCATATGGCCTGATTTTGCATAAAATAGAAAAACAAAGTCCATCTCAGTAGGCTACCAAGGGTATCGAAGCATCTCAGATTCCTTAATTTATTTATTAGTGCCACAAACCAAAAGCAAATTTTAAAGCTCCTTTTTTTTGTTTTGCCACCTGCTAATAATTTCACCATCCTTCCTTTTCCAGAGCATTTCCACAGATACTCGTGTTTTTCAAGCTGACAGCTTTCTGATCCCCAAGACTGAATAGCTGGTTATCTCAGCTTCCCATCTTACATGGAGTTTGTCTCCCTCATTTAAAATAGCAAAAGCACTGTCTGCATGCACAGACCATTATCCTGGTTGGGTTGTTAAAGTTACTGTAATGCTGACTTTATTTTCTGTAACAGTTCTGAACAAAATGTTTCCTTTGAAAGGTCTCAGACCTCTATCCTCCCAACTCCTAATCACAGTAATAACCAACCTCAAGGAGTCATTAGTGAAGACTCAAACAATATCCTGTAACAAGTCAGCTATGAAGAAATTGGCATAGTTTATCTCTTTGATTCATGTTCTTATGAAAATAATGGGTGGCAAAATAAAGCTAGCATTGCTCTCATGCTATACAGTATCCCTTGGATCTGAGTCTTTCCTCCCCCACCCACTTGTCTCCCAAACTAACATTGAATACAGCTCTGCAATCGCTTATGAGACAGGGTCCATCTATAGAAGTGACATGTTCTTAGACTATAATACCAGTGTATTGTGCTGCTTCTTAAACTGACTCACCTATAAACCTCCTTTTGACTGCTGTAACTTGTTGCATTTTTAGATGAGCTGGGAAAATGGTATAATGATGATATTCAAATCCAAGCCATAAAGAAGGTTTTACTTTGCTGAAGCAAATGGATGCAGCGAACTGTGTAAAGTGGGTTTGGATAACTTCTTGGAATTGTTTGCTTTTGGTTTTGTCTTTGTGAAATGGACACTTAGGCTTTGCAGGAAAGCTGATAAATAGCATAAACTATGGCTCACCACTAAGAGACTTTGTAAAATCTCTGTGTCTGCTGTTTGGTTTGGCTTCAGCAATCAAAGGGATCAGCTTTTCTTCATTGAAAGCAGCACGCAGGTGGCTTTTCAGGTTTCTTTAAGGATTTTTCTTCTCATTTGATGTGGTTCACGCTCTAAACGGGGCATCAAAAGATGTGAGTTCATTTCGCAGTTCTGCTTTAGTATTGACCAGCTTCAAGATCAGTTTAGCTTTCTCTTCTTTCCTTTTTTCGTTCCATAAAATGGGAATACGGACAACTCCCCTGTAAAGCAAAAGGTAACATTCAGCTAATTGGTGGTTTGTTTTTTTTACAAATAAAACTCTTGAGATTATGTATAGTGAACTCCACAGCTTCAAGGCATATTAATTTGTCTCTGGATGAGCTGTATTGGTATGGGGTGAACTATACTGTTTTGGGGAAAACTGGGAAGTTTGGAAAACCCAAGAAATAATTCAGACAGTCGTGAAGCCCATCCCACCATTCAGTTATAAATATTATTTCCACTTGTTGACTGGGTCAGCAAATGAAATTGCCAGGCTGAGATAGCCCAAGATGGTTTGGTTGTTTGGGACTGGAACAGAGGGTCAGTTCAGAGAGTGAGTCTTACTAAGAAAGGTGCTAGGGACTTATAGCGTGCTTTCTTTTATATTGTCTGACTGGGGCACATACTTTTTCTCTTCAACTACATTTTATCGTAATTTGATTCAATCAACTACCCTGTGTTGTCTTCTGTCTATGTTATCAAATGGATACTCCAGTTAGGATTGAAGAGTTGGTGAAAAATGGCCATCTAAGCTACCCTGATGTTGCATGACCTGAACTCCCTTCCTGTAGCATCGCATTGGTGGTAAGGATCATGGAGGGAGGCAAGTCAAATTCAAACTGATAAAATGAGGAATGAAGGGGAGAGGTAGTTTGGATAAATTAGCAATAAAACTTAAAACTACGAACAGGATCCTATAAAATCTCATCAGATTTGGTGGTAAGAGGGATCAGGTTCAGTGATAAGAGACTGCATTCTTGACTCTTCAAGCACCCATCTCCATCTAAAAGAGCAATGAAAAATTTGGTTCATTTGAAAGTCAGTTTTCAGGGCATGCGTCACAAAACTAACAGCTTGCTATAGAGTATACTGTTCCCATATTGAATATAAAATGGAGAGTATTGTTCTCAGGAGCTATTTTAGGAGATATTTATAAGGTAATTTTGATTTATTTTAATAGGCATAGAGTGACAAGAAAGAGATGAAAAATAAATTCTAAAGTATTGATTATGGCCTTTTAGAAAAAAAAAAGTTGGTCCTCCTTCTGGAAAACTCAGAAAAAGCACATATTTAACCTGTCTTTGTAGAAGCTGAGGGCTTAACCCCACATACAGCGGTGCAGCTGCATAACCCTGGTGACTTCAGTGGGTCTGCAGGGGTTTAAAGGCAAGTGAAATACTTCTGTAATGCTTTTAGTCTCTTTCCAAGTGTTGCATACTGTCACAAAAACACAGTTCATGTTCGAAGCAGTACAAATTGTGAAAAACAGAGCACAAACAAACCATATGGTTCCTTACCTTTGAAAGATTTGCTGCTCTTGTGTACGGTATCTGTCAGGTTAGCATTTTCCTATAGGTCTTCATATAGTCATGTTGTGATTTCTTTGCTGGATAGGCAGTTGGGAAAACATTCTGACAATTTCTTTTGATGATTGTGACTATGGATTTGATATACTTACACAATTCCATAGTGATCTTGCTGCCACTTTACTCCAGATTTAACAGACACCCTCATATCTAAGTCCTAAACCACGTAGCTCTCACCAAAGAGAGTCAGCTGGATTTTTAAAGTCCAATGTAACCCCAGCCTGGGGCTTGCCAGAGCACTGCTCATACCTTTTGCCCCTCAGAAGTCATGGATGATGAAGACCCCCACATCCCTGTTTACCCCGCCAGTCCCCTTGCAGCTCAGGCTTAGCAGTGCTCCCCACTCCAGCCCGCTCTGTTCTTCGAGCCTTGTGGTACTCGCAAACTCAGCCAGTGCCCTTTAGTTCTGATCTGCAGTGCCATCAGGGAAAAATGATGTATCGGAGTACTTATATCCCAAATTGCATGTTAGTCAGATGTTAAAATTAAAGAAGTATTATGGACAGTCAGCACATCTCACTTTGGAAATAAATTACATAAGGTACACTGGAGTGTCATGGCTCTTGGGACAACATAAGATCCAAAGATACCATTTAGAGGGGTGATCACAACACCAATAAATTTATCAGATCATCCTGGAGGAACATTAATACCCAGAAAAAAAATAATAATTAGCAATAGAAATCTCCCAAGCAATAACTTAAACTCATTTTCTAGGGTCACTTCCTCACATCAGTGATCTATTTGTATGTATTACTAGATTTACAGCAATTATCTCCTTATTAATAGTAGACAAAATTTGCTAATTGCTATTATTAATACAGATGAATTTAGTTCCCAGTACTGTACTTTCTTAGCTTAACATTTTGGTTACTCAAGTTTAGTCTGCTTAAATAGTTCAGTATTATTTGATCGCACTTTCTCATGCTGTGTCATCCAGTTTTGGCACTGCTGAATTCAGGACAGGTACTTGAGAGAGTGCAGGGAACGTGGACCATGCACTGGAGCTGCAAACCTCGAAGCAGGGAAGCGGAAGATGCGCTTCTCTGCTTATCCAACTTGCAATAAGGAGAGCATGACTTGGTGTGGCTACAGTGTAAGGCAACAGATCTAACTTGTGAGCTGCCAGTTCAGCCACACTGCCTCAGAACAGAAAATTCACTTACAGGCATGAGCAGAGCCAAGACCTAATTTTTAGGGTATGATCCTGAAAGACAGCCAGAACCTTTAGGTATATATCCTTGTATGTTTAGGTAGGTATTGTTTTTGTTTTCTTCTATTTAAGGTTTCAAAGCTGAATTCCAAGTGCCAAGAGTAGCAAATACAAAATAGTTGATAAAATGGAAATGCCCAAGCTGTTTATGGATCACAAAGACAACTCATCTGGTCAACAGTTGACTTCTTTTTTCCCTCTTTTCCAAGAGGGAACAGGCTGTGAGCTGGATGGGAACAACCTGGTCACATTGCGACCACCATTTTTTCCAGGGCCATCTTTGCTCCTTCACTGTCTCTTGACGGGAGCATGCACAACAAGGGAAGGCCATCAGGGACGTTGGAAAGATGACAGGCAGGAGCAGGCAGCTGCTGCCACCAGCGCAGGGAACCTGGCGTACAGTGCAGCCCCTTTGGGCAGTCAGAATTAGGCGGTGTGGGTTATTTGGGCAGCAGCCACCCCTTCTCAGGTTTTCTGTTTCCTAGAATTAGTTGCCCAGCACCTGAGAAGCACCGGCCTCCTTGTCCATGCCCCCCTCCGGGGCGGCGGTGGGCAGCAGGGAAGGGGCAGTGCTGTGGTAGTGGACACAGGGTGGTGGGCAGGTTCCTTCTGCCACAGGCTGAGATGTGGGAGGCTGCGGTGGCCAAGTACCTGCCAACAAAATGTCCCATTTTAACATATTTTTACAGATTCCTCGAAGACATAGTCAGTGGTTAGAGTTACTGAAAGTTAAAAGTAATACCATTCCAGGCAATCTTTAAATCAAGATGCATGCTTAAAATGCTACATTTAGATTATAAACCAAGAATATATTTAAACTTCTTTTTTTTCACTTTTCGCTAGTTGTGCCCTCACCCTGAGCCCCTTAAAACAACTGCTGCTGAAGCTGTAACGTGGTGTTGCTTCCAGAGAGTTCTCCTGCTCTTCTTTTAAAGATGTTTTCCTCAGAGGTGCTTTGTATAGAGACTTTTCTTGACTGAAGTTCTTCTTAGGGAGCTGGAGACCTCCAATGGATGTTAATTAGAGTTCACTTTGCAGATGTAAGAGATTCCTTTTCTTATTTCATCTGTCTCATTGTTTTCACTGAGAACAGCTGGTAGGACTTATTTTGGGCTGACTTACCTATGGAATGAGTCAGGTCCTTGACTTGATGTCTTTTTGAATTAGCTTTCATATACATGAAAGTCCAAATTTTGATTGGATTAATTTCTTTTGTCTGATCAAAACATAATATTATCCAGCCTTCCTGGCAAACAGAGTGTGCTGAAAAATCTATTCCATCAAGACTTTTCTTTTGTAATTTCTAGTTAAGGGTCCATGAAGTTTCTGGTTTATAAAAACTTTTTAATGTGTTTGTACGTTTAACACACATTTACAGTCTGCTTTTCCTAGTACATGTTTCTTAATTGAAAAAGACAAGGCTAACATTTTAGCTATTCTTAATTACAAAAATAAAATGTATCCTTTTACTACACTTTCTGGTCCAAATTTAACAATGATACTAAAGAGTAATTTATACACTAATTAAAGAAAATATAAGCTATAGCTATATCATAAATCCTTTACAATATGTGATAAGGTAAACTTCAAGGTTTTCTGTCTTGAAGTGAGAGAGGAAAAAAGACAGTTACCTTTTACGTTATCTTCTGTGGATGGTAGCTTCTAAACAAACTGTCTTTGGAAAATGAGTGATGGGAGTGTTATCGATCAATTTTGATTCAAAATTCTTCTCAAGTCATCATTGCATTGTCTACAGAACTGCAGTCGGACTGTTTATTTCATTAAAAAGAGTGTGCACACCTGTAGTTGACCAGATTTTTTCAAAATTTTTAATGATACACAACCAAAATACATGTGTGTGTTCGAATGTATACAGACATACCTTAATTCTGATGTACATACAAAAACTCCTTGTCATTTTTCAAAGATCATTTTATTTTGGTTCTCCAGTATAGTGGACTAAGAGCTGATACATGGCCGTATCACTGGCCCTCAAGCTGAATTTGCAGTATCTTCTCCCATTTGTGCTTTCTCCCTCACTGCAATAATCTGTCAGTTGTAAAACCACCTCCTCAGTTCATCGCTTTCCCAGCACTAACTCAACGGAGTGATGTTCATTTCCCTTCTTATTAGACAGAGCAGCCAGCCCTTCTCTTCAGTCTTGTATGAACAAATGAGTCCATAAGGACAAGGGCGGCTCTGTGGAGCTGTCACTCTTCTCGTGGGCACACAGAGGTGAGGGTGCAGAGGAAGAAGAGGAACCTGCCCCACTAACACTTTGAGAAGACTAGGTTGATTTCAATGGGAGCAGGACTGGGCCTCTGCAGAGGTCAGGGTCTGCAGAGGCGCTGTTGTCTCGTTGGCCTTTTGGACCGTTTCCATGCTGCGTCACGCTGTTTGAATAGATGTCATTGCCAGTCCCCAAGCAGACACCGTTGTGCAGTGAAGCCTGTTAATACAGGTGACAGTGAAATTCCAGATATTTTGGCTGCTAAAGGAGGTGGTCACCTCAGGTAGCATGACCGCAAAAAAAAAAAAAAAAAAAAAAAAAAAAAAGAAAAATTTAACAAACTTTTTCCTTTTAACGTTGACCTTTCCCTTTCCCGGTTGGGCCCCCTTCCCTTTACTTGGCAATTTGGGGCAAAGGG
>Ga0181612_126947_pt1 | contig 15219 bp, 9 predicted proteins | sample HoacroProtozoa21_FD_119630 | JGI IMG/M metagenome (GOLD analysis project Ga0181612, IMG submission 119630) | Hoatzin crop microbial communities from Cojedes, Venezuel. Combined Assembly of Gp0051906, Gp0051904, Gp0051908 | reverse complement strand
GTGTTGTATCTGGTCTCTCCCACTTTGTCCCAGGTGTTGTTTTGGGACGGTCCCCCGCGTTTTGTTGGGGTGTGTATAAATCCCACAAAGGATATAAAAAAAAAAAAAAAAAAAGCCATATTTTGGGATACTGCACTGTATGATTGTATTTGCCATCTGTTGTCCTACTAACCTATAAAAGGACCACAGTTATCTTGGATTACTTGCATCCTTTGTTTTCTACGTTTTCCATTCAAATACGGTATTGCTTTCTTAACCCCTTCCCTTCCTCAAGCTCTGCATAGCAACTCAAGGTCACCTCCTCAATTTGTCTCACTTCCAGGAACATGTCTCTACTGACTCCTCTCTTCTAGTCAGGGACAAACTGTCGGGAAACTTCACTTAAAAAGGAAGTTTAGCAGAAACAAATACCCAGTGATAATTTACAGATGCATTTCAGTTATTCTGTTTTGTTTTGTTTTGTTTTTGAGGTCTGATTTGGAAGCATTCCTTAATTTACATGGAAAATAGAATAGTTGTAACAATACAATGAGGGTGGTGAAACCCTGGAACGGGTTGCCCAGAGAGGTGGCAGATGCCCCATCCCTGAGAACACTCAAGGCCAGGTTGGACAGGGCTCTGAGCAACCTGGTCCAGTTGAAGATGTCCCTGTGCCCTGCAGGGGGGTTGGGCTAGATGGCCTCTAAAGGTCCCTTCCAACCCAAAGCATTCTGTGATATTTCCCCTATTCTAACTTCAAGCTATTTCAAGCAATGGAGTCTCCTCAAAAGCAGAATCTTTCCAGCTTGCTAAGCTGTAGACGCTGAAGCAACTTCACATTCAGTTTCCCTCTATTTCACTGTTTAGGGAAAGCGATTTCCAGAATATTCTAACAATAAAGACTTAGCGCTTTGCGGTTTGACAGCACATCAACAGCTTTTTTCCTTCTTCTTCTGCTTCTTTCTCTCCCCTTGCTTTCATCCCCACAAAATCGTAAACAGCCTCTAAAATCCAACTGTATAATTGCTTCCCCCATGCGTGTTCACTCCAAGTCCAGTGGATCCTTCTATTATTATCCCCCTAAATAAAACATAAGCAGACCCCAGTTTGTCTATTACACAGGGCAACGTGTAGGTTTAGCAGCACCAGCCATGTTCAATGGCTTTACATGGTCTCAGTACAAGCCACGGGCAATGCTGGCCACAGCTGACCTCAAATCTGGCATTTAGAGAAATTGTTCCCCTCCAGGAAGAGACCTATGGTGCTTTTCCAGCTGTCCAGCTACACTCAAATCTACTTGCTTAATTAAGATTAAAGCATTTTACAGTGACCTTTCCACATGTACAGCTTATCTGTTACAGGCTAACACTTTTACTGCCAGTGATGTTAACAGCAACGCTGCAGAAAACAGATCACACTAAACCAGTATAAAGGCAGAGCCTGACTTTAGAATTGCTCTTTTTCCTATCTGCTATGCAGAGCGTGATAACTGTAAAGACTTACTATTCAGCAACTATAGGCTGAAAAGCAGTCATCATTTTGCCAGCCATCTCTCCTCTAGTATAGTCTGTATCTTGTTTGAATCTCTACTTACTCTGTGTTTGAGATTTCTTTTCCCTCATCTGTGATTTTGAACAAATTCAGTTTAATTTTCAGTGACGCTTGTCTAAAAGGTAGGTGAGAGCATAAAAGCTTCACATAGCTCATATATTCTTATTCCCACAATACAGGAATTTTATGTAGCCCCCTTCTACTTTTTTTTCTAAATGCGCTATTAAAAGAAAATGGGCTGTGTTGGCCCAGTAGATGCCACAGCAGGTAGCCAGCAAACATCAGCAAAGTGTCCACCTGCGCAAGACACACAGCTTTTAACTTCCTTTGTTGATTCCAGAGCGTGCTTTTCTGCTTTCTCAGTGTCACTACTAGAAACAATGACATCAGTGTTTTAGCAACAGCAGACGGCACCGCTGTTCCTCCCCACCCACCACCGAGCCTCAAAAGCACAATACCACAAGGAAGATTTGTCAGTTGGTTAGAGACACACAACATGAAATAACGCTGTAAATTGAACAGCTTCTCGGTAAGCTCACGATCACAATTATCTGTCAGCACAACACACACAATTTACTTAGTGCTGAACATACAAAGCAAGACACTTAAGCAAAGATGAAGCGGCCAGGCAATGATCTGTTACCTTTTCCTCTGCGTAAAGGTATACAGAACTAGAGACATACAGAGCACATACCTATTTGTTATACCAACACACTACACTTGTCAAGTCAACGCCACACTGCTGCAGCCTTCTAGGCTCATGAACAGCGCAAGTGATGCTTGGATCAGTTTGCAACTTTATGGACAGTTTCTAAACTGAAGTGAAAGCACATGAACTTGGCTGGTGTAAATCAGCAGGACTCCCATCAACTTCCTGGATGTTCTGCCAGCTGATACCGGCTTCTAAGTTCTCCCCTCGGCTTAACAGGGGAACTTGCAAAGAGAGGTGCTGGGTTCTTTCCATGCTAAGGGCAATTGCAAAGTTACATCCTCATCTGCAAACATGGCATCATCATGTAGATTACCGCCCCTTTATGCAGGTGCAGTGGATACTGTGAAAACCAAAGATGATGCTAGCGTGTATAACTGATGTACATATCTTAAAAAGTCAACTTCCTTACCTTGCTACTATTCCAGTTTACTTTATTATTGCTCATTTACTTTTTTGCATTTAACTTAGGTTAGCCATAGCCAATCTAAACAAAACATTCATTTTCTTAGTGTGCACAAAGTTCTTCTGCATGCCATCTATAAAAAAATGCTGATGTGTCCGGACTGGGGACAGTGCAGAAGATGTATTCATTTGAAAAGAAAGCACTTCTATTAAAATTAAAGAGGTAAATATACTAAAAAACTGTTGAGCTTCCCTTGAGAACGTGTTCCAAGCCTAAATGAACCAGTGGTGTTTTGAATGATACCCTGAAAATTTCACTAAGGGTGCTACTTACTAAATGATCTGCAAAAACTAAGCATTTGTGTGCTGTTAAAGGTGGTCTAGGAGTAGCTTAAGTGTGCAGGTGACACTTGGTAACCACTAACACTGAAATTGTTGGCTGCTCGCTGACTGTGAGGATTAAAATTATCATTGCCTACAAAACCATCTACTCCCCAACACACGAAAAGGAGTGCAACGATATTTATTAAAGGACAATCTTCTCCAGTGACCTCAGGGTGTATTAAAAGTGAGTAATACTCAACAACAGGACATTAGGTCCACTTCAGTTTGTAACTAAGATTTATGACGGGATTTAGAATATGAGATGGCAGTTCAGCCTTGTTTAAAAAATATTGCAGTTGCCATGTGATTTGTTAAAAATACCCCCAAACTAGAAAAGAGAATTCAGGTGCTGGAAGATATGGGCCATGGAGGCATGCAAACCTCTGCCTGCAGGTGGCCAGCTAGTTGCTATACGAATAATGCCATGAACAAATAAAGCAGCAACTTCCTTCTGCAGACCAAAAAATGCTCTGGAATGGCTTTGCTTATATTCATAGTGAAATCCTCTTAGTTTGACTGGGTTCAGGACTTTATCATTTATGACTACACAAACACTCAATTCTTTTGAGTTCCATAAAGAATTAAAAATACCTCTCATTTTCATGCAGAAAGCTTATTTCTGCAAGGCACTCAACCAGGAGTCAAAAAGCGCAGCCTATCCACAGAAAGGGACGTCATAAAAACGGCAAAACCAACTTCATATGATACTGCTCATGGCACTTTGAGTATTCCAGGGTCTTTGCAGGGGAGGAATAAAAGTCGTCTCTCTGATGCTGAAGCCACCAGTATCAACACCAAGGCTGTTAGCAGGCTGTTCTGGCACTGATATTTGTCCATCAAACAGTAAACAGCCACCAGATACTCACAACTCGCAATCCGTGCAGGATATTAACAGGTAACCTCAGTGGATAAAGTGAATATTATCCCCTCCTGTAAGGTGGGACTTCTTGATCTTTCTCATCTGTATGTATCTGAAAGTTAGGCATCTATCCTCCCTCCAGGGCCAGAGTGAAAACCAAAGCCCCTGAGAGCGATTCATGCCTTTCTTCAGTGCTAACTGCAAAAGCAGCATAAATCACTCCAGCTAGAGGCCAAACTTTTAGATGGACGAAGTGCAGTGAGACAAACCTCACCCTCAGTGTTTACCCTGACTCCAAGGTACCCCAAAACCACACCAGATCCTTTTTGTGACAGGTGAGCCAAGTTACAGAGTCCAGCTCACGCTCAGGTTTTTGTTCTCATGCTTGCACGTACCTGGTTAGGTGCTTCTGGTGGCATGGGGGATGGCGATTTGGACTGGAAAGCATCCTGGGACATGAATCCAGAATCATGGGAGGACACACTGGACAGCCTCATGGGTGCCTGCTGAGGCAGATTGGAGCTGCGATAGCGATAGTGTGAACTAGGTGAGTGCGAGTGCGAGCCACTGGACCGGGAATCACTACTGTTAACGCTGTTCAGACTGCTGTGAGAGACAAAAGGAACAAAGAAAGGAAAGGGGAGAGGAAAAGACACAAGGGCGGGGTGGGAGAGACCCGTATACAGTACAATTAACATTCCACATGTCTCTAGCTACAGGCAGCATAAACCGGAAAAGAAAAAACGTTGACAAATTAATTTTAAATATATATATATGCACGTATATATCAGTAAAGAACTGTAAGCAGCTGCAGTATCCCTTGTGACCAGAGAGAAAATGGCATTTTAGCTTGAATTTCACTCAGATGATCAAATTCTGTAACCACTCAGACTTCAAGGTCAGGTTAGGGATGAAGGGATCGCTACATGCCCTCTCTGGCATCTGCACAGCACTTGCACAGAAGACGTCTGCTGACGGCTCTCTCTTATCCCTGACTTACACCTTGCTGCTCTTGCACCGTGGCCAAAATTTTCAATGGGATCTCTAGCAGGGGGTCCAAAGGCATCACAGTTCATCTAGAAGTCTGCCTCCAGCCATGCCGCTGCAGTCAGTCAGCAGGCCAGTGTGTCACACTATTGAAAGCATCACCAAACCCCCATGCTTCAGAGTACCTGGGACAAGTTTCACTCACATGAAGGCTTTCTACCAGAAAAAAAGCATGTGATGGCATACTGGGTGAAGTCAAGCCTCTGGGTATGTAGCTATAGTCAGTAAGAAAGATGATCAGAGAATTAAACATCCCAAATGAAAATCCATGAAAAAAAATTAAAATTGATATTTCAAACAAAGAGATTGATTTTTAATCTCCAGTATCCATGAATGACAGCAACACCATGCCAGCCGCAGCATGGGAGCCTTTGAAGTTTCCTGCTGGGGTGGCTGAGCAGGACTAGCAGGATGCATGGATCTGAGGGCAGCTTCCTACCTTCGTTGGCAGGAGCCCCCTGACTAGCTGAAGAGATGGCTCTGAAGGACACACGCGTGAGGACTGCACCTCCAGCTCACAAACCCCATGTCATGCACAAGAGGCGGAAGTCGGTTTGGAGCAGGTGAAGAGGAGTTCTGCCTTATTTTAACCATACACAACAGTCTGTTGCCATACAGGTTTTACCACACACAAAAAATGAGGCTGATTAGGGACAGATGATGGATTTTTGGGGTTTCTTTTGCCATTTTCTTTTACAGCTTCAGGATATTGCATCTTTAAGCCTGTGCTCATTGCTCTAAATATGCATGTCTTCACATATATATATAAAAGTACTGGAGTTTTTTTTATATATATCTGCATGCAGAGACAAGTAGGTACACAGAAGAAGTCCTGTTCACTTGCTCTGACATGCTATAGGTAACTTTGCTCATACACAGGGAACCTGTAGTACACTATTCATAAAGCAAACTAAAAGGTAATCATTCGAGAGCAGCTAGAAAGGTGTTGAGCAGAATACACAACAGGATATCTTCCTTTTCAGTAAAAGGAAAGAGTAAATGTAGACACCAGGGTATGGGGGCAACATGCCAATCAACTGTTTTATGAGAGAAAACAGTTTTTATGGAGAAAGCATAGACAGAATCCAGTGTTTCAACATATTTCAAGACAGCATTAGACAGCATTAAACAGTCAAAAAAACTTGTATAAAAAAAGCATTTCCATCTACCAGACTGATAGGGCAATTGCCAAGGATGTTTTTCCTTTTCAAACAGTTTAACTTACTGATTAGTAACAGCTACTTAGAATAATCTAAAAACATCATCACATGAAAAACAGAAAAGGAAATTATGAATGAACAATCTCAGAGCTTAGATCAGTACAGTCTGCTCTTTGATCTGAAATGGATTCAAGAGAACTGAATCAAAAGCATCTTCAAGTTGTCTTGAGTTCAAAAGTTGTTCAGTCATGCCCATCCTTTTTAATATTCCCAGTCACACACTTAAACGGATAAACACGACGAGGGATTAATTTCATTAAGAGTTGTTATTTAAGATTTAAGTATGCATACAAATCCATACCACAGTCTGAACTTGCCTCCCTTTGCCCCCAAACAGGTTACAATTAAGTATTACCAGTCTACTTACCTGCAAACACTAGATTTTCTGGACATGGTAGTACTGGGAGAGGATGGAGGAGTCTGGTAAGACCAGCTGTAATCAGAACCTTTCAAATCTAAAATTACCTGATGAAAGATAATCAATAGCATCAAGGACGTGGAAAATTTTTTTCCCCTATTAACAGAAAGCATCTGCTTGTCATACAACATTCGTCACCGCTACAAACTTTCAGAGCCAAGTGATCCAGCCTCAGTTCTCTTCCAGAATTACACTGTGTATATTACACAGGAGAGCCAGCTTCATCCTTGGCTTTCCAGACACTACCATACTTCAATACTAGGGCTGCTATCACAGAAGGAAAGTTCAGATTTGAATAGAAAAAATCTTTAAAAAGTAATCTGGAAATTTATTTTACTCATGCTGTAAACTGGATTTGATGTTTGTTTGGGTTTTTTCCCACTTAAAAAAACTAGTACAGCCTTAGAGTTTAAAAACTATCGCATTTTAAAAAATTAATCAAAAAGGAAAATCCAAACACAGCAGAACTTCCCTCCTTTACACTTCGAGGTCAATGATAAAGTGATTAAGGTATGACACGAAAACTGAGTTCACACAGCACAGCTGGAGAAAAAGGTCCTATTTGGAGTCATTTAGTGACACACATTTTCCTATCCATTTTAAGGACAGCATGGAAAAATGCTCGAATGTTAGACTCCATCAAGCTTTCTAATTCCAGCAATCTTGTGACCACTTAAAGACAGGGATGCTCAAATGCAGGGTGAGGAGATGACACTCATTCCTCATGTAGCCTCAGCACAAGTGGGGCATCTTCATATTCTTCAAAGTGTTACTTCTACCACTTCACACTGGTCTCACCAAATACTTCAGGAGCACTCAGTTGGTACTTCAACATAATTTTTTTAAAAAATTGTTTATGTTAAAAATCACCTGCTGCAGTGAAGTATCTACAAAACATAACATTTAGCCACTAAATGCTAGCACTTATAACACAAAAGGAAAACCGGTACAAGATAAAAATATAAATTATTTGCAGGTGACAAGAGCTAACCTGTTCACTTGAAGATGGCAATTTGTGTGGATCCATGGTGAGACTTTTGAGGTCATCTGATATGGTTTGTAAATGGGTTATTTCTCCTAGCATTGATATTTCTTCTTCCTGAAAAGACAAAAGAGCAAGGCTAATCACAGCCTTGGTTTTAAAAATCAGACCCGTAACACAATACACATCCTTTCTCTTTTTGCTGATGAATGCAGGAATGCTCAGTGGAGCTGCTTTTTCTTTGCTCATCAAGCATTCACTACTTATGAAAGAGGATTGGAAATACTAATTTAGAGTTTTATAACTGCTTTAACATTGCTGTAAGTTCTGAGGCCCAGAAATCCTTTCTCTCATCAATGAGATAAATCTCTTAGCTTCCTTTTTGTGACATCTTCAGAAAGAGAATGTCACCCCCTTTGCTGCATTTGGAAAAGATTTAACTGTTCTACGTACACTCACTAATGTGCCCTAAGGATTGTAACCTTGAGCATGTTGAACAGGTGTTAAACTCATACTTTTTGCTAGCTTTAGGAAACTTTGAGATAAAGGCACTATACAGGTACAGAGCATTAATAGGTGTATGATTCATTCTGGCTCAAGCTACATCAACAGCTAACTCAGATGATTCCTGAACTGTAAGTTACCATAGTAATCCCTTAGCTACCATGGTAATTTCATCCAGGTCCTCAGAGTCTGCAATTCACCTCCTCCCGCTCAGCCATCTCCTCCCTACTTCATTAACTATGTGTTCTGCTGAGACTGATGCCCTTTGCAAACAAGCATTGGGAACATTTTCCCAGTATGCTGGAGACCCTTCAGAAATGCATCGTGCTTGCACAAAGCCACAAACGATTCATCGCCAGGCTTCAGACAACCTGAGATTATGAAAATATACTTAAACCTTTTCAATGAACTGAAAAAGCTGTCATGTAGGAGGAAGAGAGCTGCCAGGAAACTGCACGGAAGCAGCCTGCAATCTGTCAGATAATGTCATTATATACACAGGGGAGGTCTTGAAACATTTATCAGTCCTAGCACTGGAGTAGGAATAAGGAAGATTTATATTAAAATGTGATGTTAAGAAAAAAAAGCAGTGGAAAAAACTGCATTAGCAATGTCTCAGGTCGGTATGCATAGGGAACTCTAGCCTATTTAAGTCTTTGTGCCCATGGTTTTTCCATTAGTAATCTTGAAAGCATTCAGTGTCTTTGGTTGCTGAATACTCCAAATGCCTACAAGAAAAGGCCCGACTCTTGCCACTTCCTAGGCAGAGATGCAGGCTGAATTTCAGCTAGTTTCTACGGCTCTAGACAGTCGTTTCTAAGACATAACAAGCTACTCTTCTTAGAGGCTTTTGGCCACTTATCCAGTCTGTGAATTGTACCGACTTAAAATGGAGAGCTCTTACTATAACAGGTCGAAGCATCGAGATGAAAGTACAAAATCGACCGCGCTCCTCGATCAGAGCTTTTCTGACAGCTTGCTTCTCGGTTTCTTCAAGCAGCAGGTACTTATCATTGACATCTTGTAAAGCACTATCCAACTGGGGCTGAATGTCACCCCGTCCTGTATGCAGGGAACAACGAAGAGTATATTTTGTCAAAACTGTGGATCTCCATAAAGGATGACCTTATTTTCAGCCAGCACGGCTACCAGATTGTGCTTTTGCAATTCAAGTCTCAACCAGCATTTTCCCTTAATGCAAATTCTATCAAGCATTTCATAGCATTATTTTTTCCTTTTGCACAGAACAGAAATCCAGCTCAATTCAAAAGGTTTCAACAAGCCAAAGACAGCATTTTACATCAGGACCTTCTCAAAGTGTCAGCTGTGTAAATCCTTCCCATCATCCTTGCTGAAAATCAACATCTTACTAATTGGGAGGATGTTAATCACTAACCCCAGGTATATTCCTCTTCCTTCCTACTTCTGTGCTTAGCAAGGTCCTAATGACAACTCTGTAGAGTCATTAAAGGACTGACTGAATCTCCTGTAGGAGATGGTATTAGGAATATGTTGCTGATCATTGGACCACTCGATTCAAGTACTCTGCACATGCAACTGCTAAACAGTTTTCTTCGTTCCAAAGTCCAAAAGAAAAAAAAAAAAAGGATCAACATCTCAAATACATATTAATGTCTGGTATTTGTCTATGGAAACAAAAAATTCCAATGTTTTGCAATCAAAAAGCTTCACTGTGTTAATTATAGTCAACTCATAATACTAAAACTTTCTGTGACAGTTAAGTATCTTATTCTGCACAAACTGCTTACTCTGCATCATGCCAAAAATGTGTTCCCCTAGGAATGAAGAGCTGTTGCTTAGCCAGAGTATTACTGAGCCAACAGTGTTGCAGTTGCAAGATGTGCAGTTTACACTCCTAAATATTCTAAAGAACCTCAGTTGTGTAAATTTATCTAAAATCTCCCAGAAACACCATCACATGCAAATTAAGTATCCAGGTACATGTTCATACCACTGTTGCTAAGTACCAGAAAGATAACATTGAAAAAAGGTGGGTGAGGTACAAGCAGCTACTCAAAATCAATTTTTGTGGACAATAACCTTTCTGCATGGAGGATTTAAAGCTATGAACAAGAGGAAAAAAAAAGTCTTGACATGTGTAGTACACAATGCAGATGAACCAAGGCCAGATTTACAAGGGAAAAGCTTTGCCTTCTTCTCATATGTATTCCTTCAATATTCCAGAGCAAGGTGAAGTCATCAGCTCCCCTGCACTAATACAGAACCAGAGCAGCACGACAGAGAGCAGCGATGGAAGCAAACAGAATCCGCTGGCTTAGCGGCATTACAGACTGGATAAATCCAAATCTCCTCTGCACAGAGTTACACATAGCCCAGACAGAACTGCACAGATACCCGCAAGCGGAGCTCTGCGACGGATCCTCGAAGAATCACGCGCAGTGCAACACCAGCACGGCCAGCGCCAAGGCCAGCTGGGTACCAAACTGCAGCAGGATCACCCCGTGTCTGATCCTCTACATCAGGCTGACCTGTGCAGTGTGGTCACAAAACTGCTTTGGAAGTAAGTAACTTTTGAAATAACTGACTCTGAAGTTGCAGCCACCTGCTTTCTCTCGAAATTAGCATCTGCCAGAAACAAGTTATAGCAGAGTTTTGGATAACTCCCTGAAGGTCCTGTGTTCTTTTGTCTGTGATCCTTAGGAGACAAACTGGGCCCTTCTGCTTGAAGACCATTCTGTACATTTCAGGCCCCTTCCCATACTCTCCTTTGCTATCAGATGCAGCCATTAAACATTTTCTATTTCTCTGGAGTTGTTCTTTCAAACCCCTGAAACTGAGCCTTGTATGATTGCTCAGACCCCTCATTTTGAGAGCTGCCTGGAAATTACAACAGGTGAAACACTGTTTAAACCTAGACACCGGCTCACTAGTGTGGACGTACCAAATGCAAAATCTATTAGCTGCAAACTAAATCACACACTCATTAGTTCAGCTCTGATGTAAACGTTCAGCTGCTCCACCATATGATCATGCGCTTAACACAGTAAATCCTTGTTAAATGCACGTGCCTGCGCAGTGAGAAGACACACACATAGAAAGCAATAGGACTCCATTGATAAAGTGGGTTCAGTTATAGTGAATTTTGGTAATTCACATCGACCTCAGAGCACCGCGTCTTGGACCAGAGCAACAGAGCACCCAAAACATGGGGCACAAATAAACCTCATTTACACCTGTGGAACTCACTCAATTTGACCAAGTTATCAGGATAATGTTCAGGATGTGTATTTTAACCCTTTGGCAAAAGCGCGTGTAAAACTGCATCGCTCTTCAACATCCTCTGGACCTCTGCGAAGTTTCCATCGTATTCCTTGAACCGAGCCAGGACACCAACAGACATACTATCTCCTCACCGTTCCTTCCATGGACCCATTCTTACGCTATGGCTCTTGGGCACCTACGTAGTCAGTGAAAACTGTCCGGGGTATAATTCAGAGCAGGAAACCAGCTTAGGTGAATCAGTTAGATGAGGCTCTGAAGTCAGATGTTTACATGGCATGAATACAGCTCTCTCCTGACGTCTCCTTGCAACTCATCTTTTAGGAGCAGGAAAGCTTTATTAACATCCTTTGAAACCTCCATAATGCAGACATCAATCTATCACACCATTTGAAAACAGGTGTAACTTCCCCCTCCCTGAGTCGCCAGCTGCCTCCCACAGCACTCAGACAGCTCAGGAATTTGAGGAACAAGATAACTGACAACCAGTTTCTTTCACTAAGCAGTGCAGAGCACAGCCCCTCAACAGCACTCATACACCCAGAGGACACCAAGGATGTGATAACCAACTTCCAAACATCTCTGCTCCTCACCCACCTTGGGTCTCTGCTAGTTTGAATCCACTACTTCTCTCAGAAGGGAACATCGACCACTGGAGAGCAATGCAGTTCTTTTCCCCTTTGAATTACGAGGGGAAAGTCACCTGCCTATGGCATCCCTGCCAACTGATCACACTATCTTTGCTGTGGACATGAGGCACGCTTTCATGACAAACATCAGCAACTGATTATTCTCTCCAGCCCACATTCTCTGGTCTTTAGGTTACCCATTTGGAAACGTTTCTAAATCAACACAACTACCTTAATGACAGAAAACAGTTCCAGAACAGTCTCATCATGGAGCAGCTGTAAAAGTGCACCTGGAAGGACACCCTTACGGCAGCTGCAGACAGGTCTGAATGACCCACCAAAGCACTCAGCATTAGAAATGGTCAAAAGCATCAGTTCCAGGCCAGAGACCAATCGAAGGTCTCTGGTCTGGAACCAGACAGACAGAAAGAAACACGATGTAGTGATGGCTCTGCAGAGCACGTCTGGTTGCTCTCGGAAGAATGAGTCAACAATCTGAAAAGTAAGGAGATATTCAAATCCAGCCCTTCTCAAAGCGGAGCTCTGGTATTGCAGAGAAGAGCAGAAAGGCAGGACCAGAAGTTGTGGACTGACGTGTCCCACAGCATCATGCACCAGCAGCCCTGGGACTTGCGGCTTGACACAGGCTAAGGAACTGGAGAGAGCTGAACTGCTTCTCATCAATATTAACACGAACCCACCACTTCTCCAAGAACAGTCTTATTATGTTACCTTCAGAGCAGGTGCTTCACATCATTACCATGATGTAGAAGAGCTTTAAAGGACCAACATGCATTAAAACCTCAGTTTTACAGTGTTCTGTGTAAACCCCAGCTGAAAGCCTCAAGCAGCTCCTTAAAAAAACATTGTTTGGAAAGAACTTTAGTAAAGGAAACATATTAGGGAGAAGAAAAAAGGTAAATCTAAATTTCAACCTGATTTCATGCCTATGTATTATAAGACAACTTTAACAAAGCTGTCAGCAACAGCAAAGGAGATCAATGCCCTCAGTGCAAGTCTGACTGCTGAAGTTAATGCTGTTATTGAGAAAGTAATGCAGAGAATATTGGTGAAATTGTAATTTTCCACATTCTAACCTAAAGAGTGCTCCCTCACACTTCATCCAGGTGTCTGCACAGGACTTGAATATTCAAGATGGACACTTACGAGTGACAGGATTGACACTGTATGAGACAATGCTGAGTACACCTCAGCCCATACAAACCAAAGCAGGCTCCAAGTCCTTCATTCCCAAAGCACCTTCTTCACAAAAGCACACCTGCTTCAGCTGCCAAGATGAACAACCCCTTTAAGTCCTGCACAGGTAAGCCAACAAATAAACTAATACGGATCTAGGCTGAGAAGGGAAGAATTCTGCCTCCGTTTACAGAATGGTGGAAAACATCATTGCTGGGGTTAACTTCAGACCCCTTCAGCAACCAACTGTGCGTCTTTCTGGTGGCTACTGGAGATGTGAATCAGCTGCTAATGTTCAAAAATGTGAAGCTGTCCCTTAAAAGAAAAGTTCCAAGTTACCAAAGGAAACTTCCAGATTGAATTACAAACCAGGAAAACCACAAAGTGTGGTTTCAGAAAAGGGAACAAAGCAGCAGGCACCACGGTGCCCAGCTCCAGGAGCCCAGCTGAGGCACCTTGGCTGAGTCTCCCGATCTAATCAATCCAGGCTTCTCCAAGGGGCAACACCTACGTCATCATCATGTCCACAAGGTAAGGTATGCTCGTATCTCTCAAATTCAGAAACACCGCGTTCCATTCACGAGAAGATCTCAGGGCAGCCACTTTAAATTTGCAATACAACTGAAACAGCACTCCCATTTACACAGATTTGAGAGGTGATCAGGCAGCAGGAGACAACTGTGATGCTGATTTCCACCCCTTCCCCAGCATGAAGTTAAACACAGTGATTTCTTATCTGTCGGTGAAGTAAGGTGCATGCGATTTTCAGAAAAAAGGGGGACTTGGATCACAGGTTTACAAGGAACAACACTAAGGACTTTAAGCTCTAGACTTTAAAAGTCATATTAACAATAAGATATTCAATTATTTGAACATCACCTTGATGACACATCTATTCCATTTAACTTCTCTCCCAGCTGTGACATGATTTATCAGCCCACGTTAATCCCTTTCTAAAATAAACCAGAGGTTTATCTACAATACTGATTTTCTTCTTTTACAGTGTTCCAATTAGACACCAAAAGAAAATAAATTAAAAGACGGTTTGTTCATTAAGATTAGGCGATATTTTAGCTTCATTAGAAATTAAAGTCTAGGCAGTTAGTGGAGACCAGACACCATAAAGAGGCCACAGCAAGGGCTACAATAAACCAGCCACCAGGGTTACAGCATGGCACAGACTTACCCAGAGCCTCAGCTGTCAGGCAGGTGCGCATGGTGAGAAATTGCAGGACACAAAATTGACACAGAAAGGAAAATAAAAAAAGTCAAACTGGTATTCCAGCATTCCTAGAGTTCAGACATTATCATCAGCGCCAAGACAAGAGAGCGAGCAGTTTGGACTAGACTATTTTGACTTCTTCTGTTGCTGATAAAGACAAATGCGTTAGCTGATGAGCTGTTGCAAATTAAGCTCCTGGTTATTTACCATACAGTTTTATTTTAAGAGACTTAAACCAGTTTAGAAACTTTGTTTAGCTTGCAGATTCCTAGGGGAGAACATGTTAACCCATTCTTCAGACACAGACAACTGTCAAACTCTGGTCAAGCTGATGGAGCGGCACAAAGCTCGTCCCCTCGCAGGGAAGAGGGAACTCGAATTTCCAAATCTCTAGGCGGGTGCTTTTTGCTGTAACCGCAGCGCTTTTTGATGTTCTCAACTGCAATTACAATAACGGATTGTTCATTAAGTGAAAAACTAATTGCTGATGCAATGTGGAAGAACATCAAAAAGATTAACCACGATATGTGTATTTTAATTAAAAACTTTTTATATAGAAAGTTTTGCAATACACCTGCCTTGCCGTCAAAAAGAGAGGAACTATCAAGAGGCGTTCAAAACTCAAGGAATGAAAAGAAATCAAAGAAATATCTCTGGTCACTGACTTTGCAACATGTCTTCACTGAATTTTTATAATGTGAAGCTCACATTGTAACATTGCAGGGGGGAAAAAGAAAGAAACATTCCCCCCCCCCCCCCCCGCAGGCCCCCGCGCCCCCCCCCCCACAGGTTTTCTTCCCCGCACAGACAATTTTCTCATTCTCTCCCCCCCCTCTGCGCCGTACTACACCG
>Ga0181612_176692_pt1 | contig 15220 bp, 9 predicted proteins | sample HoacroProtozoa21_FD_119630 | JGI IMG/M metagenome (GOLD analysis project Ga0181612, IMG submission 119630) | Hoatzin crop microbial communities from Cojedes, Venezuel. Combined Assembly of Gp0051906, Gp0051904, Gp0051908 | reverse complement strand
TCATTGCAGGGTGGTTGGACTAGATGACCTTTAAAGATTCCTTCCAATCCAAACCATTCTGTGATTCTACAATTCTATGGATGTGCAGTAACTTGTACAAATAAATGTCATAAATGCTAAGAGTAGTCAAGTCTTTATATATTAAGAAAGAATATACCCTTTACAGAAAAAAAAAAAACCACCCACACAAAAAAACAGGGTAGTACTACATTTTTGTCATGATGCACTGCTTAGGAAAATTTGGTGTTGAGTGAACCACTGATTCTAAACACCAACACTACTTCCACCAGAAAAAGAATCTTTCATGTAAAAAACAAAGCTTAAAAATTCAGTATATCACCTTGATATGTAGTTAAAATACAGCTTTTTCTCTCAGTTAGAAATAAAATAAAATAGTAAAGGTCAAAATATAAGGGATACTCAGTAAACCTGAATATTATAAAAGCAATACTGTTTTCCTTTCACTTATGCATAGACAGTTTGCAAAAACTGTAAAATGTTAAGAGTTCACAGAATATTACTCTATCTTTTATGTTAGAAAAGCTGACAGGTGACCATGCATTCACCAAAAAAGTCACTAGCACATGGTAACTCTATTATGCAAAATGCGATGTGACAACCATTACACTAAATACAAATAAATAGCATTCCTTTATTATTACTGTATATCTCCTAATAGACAGGAAGACTCACTTTTCCAATCAATAGAACTCCTTCCCTCAGCTTCCTCCAAACTCTGGAAGTACAGTACTTCTCAAAGGGACACGGTACTAATTTGAGGCAAGAAAAAGATACTAACCTATTTCTCTGGCATGAGATGATACTATCAAAAAGAATAAAAATTATGGCTCAGATTTTCAAGTCTTAGTGATTTTATATGCCTCAGTTGCTAGTCTTGAAAGAGAATACCTTAAATAACTGTAATAATATTCTCCCCCCCCACCCCACTCCCCAACCACCTACTTTAAATTCAGATTCTATGAAAGTCTAATCCAAACACTGAAACAAAAAAATGACTGGTCATTTCAAAAACTTTAAATCTTTTGTTTTGCAAGCTCTGAATATACTGTTCAAGCAGAGAAGACCACGATGCATCGCATGCAGTGATGATGCATTCTTTTTTCCATGTGGGAGGGAAAGAAGAATCCATCATCATTGCACCTTCTTCTCCCTTTACCAGTACTTGAAAAGCAGACTCATTGACTTTTTGTTCACACACCAAGCAGATGAATTTGATTTTTCATACTCCCGTAAAGAAAATGTTCAATTCATGGAGCAGCAACTCCAGATGTAATTTTAAATTCATTTTCGTATGACTTATGAAGCAAACTGGAACGTTTTCACATTGTCCAACACCCATCCCTTGAACAAGCAAAACAAAAATGATAATTTGCTTTCCAAGAGAGCATACTGCTGCCAGAATGTCTGTGCACATTATCTTTCCTTTTTCCCCTCTTCATTTTTGGTCTACTCCTAAGCATGTTACACAACACTTTCACCACACGACCTTTGACCAAATGGACATCATCCTAACTGTATGTTCTCTGCTGCAATCAAGAAAAAAAATCTTTACTTCTCAGGGAAAAGATTCATTGCCATTGATGCCTTTGTAATATGACGAGGAAGCTGAGGGCAGAAATCACAGATCAGGCCAGAATGAAAATAGGATTAGGGCTCAACGCCCAAGTCCTTTTCTTTTCAATCATCACACAATGCTTTAAAATAATTTCTTTATCCAAGTTGATTCTTTATAACTACTACACATTTCTAGAATACTCCTCTACTCCCAAAGCTTTTGACAAAGATGGGTAGGCACTACCATGCCCATTTCAGAAAGAGGAAGACATTTTCTAAGAGGTCCATATCCAGCAAGTTACCAGGACATTTAAGTAATTTAAGTACCAAGTATGTCATGAGGGCACTGATACCAAGAATATTACTTATCAGTTAACAATTAAGTGGAAATTATTTATCATTCAAGAGGAGTCAAACTCTCCCCGCACCCGAAGAAACAAACAGACAACAACATACCAGCCAGATTCTCCAACCACCTTATAATCCATTCAATTTTGCCTCCTTACCTAGCTAGCCTACAAAGCTAGGCAGGGAGTATGCCAGGCATGCCCTAGAAGAACAAATCCAATGATTTTCTTGTCCAAGATCTGCACAACTTCTCCTCAACTCTATTAGCAGTTAAAATATCATCATATAACAAGGCTTAGCAAGCAGACCCTTCCAGAAATAGAAAAAAAAAAATGTATTCTGCTTTGTCACTAAGCAGACATCAATCACCTTCAAAATACCTCTCCCTTCTACAGTATTTCTCTTTCCAGCAATGATGGCATTGATAGCAATGTAGTATTAGAGGAGTAAGTATATCCATCCCCATATTACACTAGCACGCACACACACAAAAAACAGGTAACTCATAAAACGTACATTGCCTCACTACTAAGATGCAGAATAAATTGGATGCACAAAGTTTATGAAATATAAGCAATATATGCAGACAAGCCTCCACTCATCACAGTGTGCCTAATTCAAACTGCTCCACATCTTCCCAGTCTAACAGAAACCAACTGTTTTTTCTCCTGTGTAACATATTGTAAATCACAATTTTGTATATCCTCCAAGACCTTTGTTAAACTGGAAATAAATACATGCCTAAAAGATATTCATCCTAAAGTATAAAACTACCATACATGTAGAATACATATACAAGACAGAATAATAACAAACTGTAGTGAACTTGTATATAACATACTTGAGAATTCATGGAATTATTTAAATTAACAAGGGCCTTCTATATTCACAGAGCTTAATGGCTTTTGAAATGGCAGTGTTTAAAGACAACTACCTTAATTTATCCAAAAATTGCTATGCAGAAGTGATGCCTTCTGGCAACACTGAGAAAACAGGCAGAACATTCAGGCTCCAGAGAGTAAACTACATGTAAGGAGCTATCTTTTAACTACATTAATTACTGGGCAATCACATAGCCTTTAGTCAGCAAAATTCCCAATGAAGACAAGTTTTGCTTGCCTGAAGTCGGCAAGAAAAAGCTTGAATATCTGAACAATAATAACCTACACTTACACTCAATAATAATAATAAAAACAATGCATTTAACAATTAAAAGTTTCAAGTAATTACTATAATTTTCTTTAGAGATGTTAAGAAAAAAGTTACGTGAATGGATAACTTCAGCTAATCTAGTCATTTTCTAAAATATTAGATTGTTAAAAAAAATCTTAACAGAAAAATCACAAGTATTTTCTGTCACCCATAATGAGTAGTAAGTTAGGCTACTTGTATGATCAAACCACTATTTTCCCAGGACAGATATTGCTGAGTCCACAACTCATACGGAAAACTATTACCATAAATATTTCACTAAATAAGAACAAAGTAAAAGCCTTTTTTTAATCCAAAATGTCAAAATAATTTTAAGAAATTCAAGCCTAGTGCATTTAATGAGAGCAGCTCAGAACGCAGCCTGGCTGTCTGTCACTAGGATACTGAATGGGAGGTACAGTCTACCAGAAGACTATAGCTAAATTCAACTCTACAAACTGTTGGTCCTTTTTCACCTTTCCCTCACTTTTTTATTTAGTGTGTGGTTCTGTAATTCAAACCTAATGGAGGAACCAGGATTGGATTAATAAGCAAGAACTATACAGTAGCCCCTGGTGTAAAAAAGATACTGCCAGTGTTCTGTCCTTCATCAGTTAGCATTACTAACTCCGCATGTTCCACGGTCACTTATAGCTTAACCAGGTTAAATACAGATGTGTGCATTTTGCCATGGGATTCAATGTTGACATACAATTAAATACAGTTTCCTTTTTTCTTAAATAAAAACTCTTATTTATTATCTAGACTTCTAAACTAGACACTGTAACCAGATCACAGTGTATTTTACACTATAAGGAAATTTGAACAATTTAAGCATAGCTGTTACCTGAAGACAACCACTTAAAATAAAAATGTGTTGTGTTTTTGCAACAACTTTGTTATTTTTCTTTTTCCAAGAAAAACAATTCAGATATGTTAGAAAGATAATCACTTCATTTCTGAGTGTGTTTTACATATACCTTGCAGATCAGAAGTATTAAAAAGTAACTTCATTTTTTTATAACTAATTTTGAGCACTCTCGCTACTCAGTATTCTGTACTCAAATTTTAATGCATCCATTTTACTAAGACATATAAAAGCAGCTCATGCATGTATTTATAAGGCTGACTCCACCAAATCTCAGGTACCTTCAATATCAATAAAGTTAGACAGCTGTATCACGCACTTTTTAAGCACTCATTAACTAGAAAAACAGTATTCACAACAATCCTAAAGGAGAAACTATTTTTTATATTCTGATAATAAAATGAATCTGATCCTGGGGTATCAATATCTCATTTTGCTGTTCATCATACAGTAACTCATATTAAATTTTTGTATGAATTATTTTTAAGTGGACTGTAGCTTTTAAACAAAAGTGGTTTTAAACTCAGTTTCTGAGACCCTTTCCACAGTCATTTTACAATGTTACTACACATTAGTTCTAATGAAGAGTGTAAGAACTTGTCCAGAAAATAAAAAAGAAAAAAAGAAGTAAACCTAACTGTTTAAAGTTTCCCACGTAACAGATAGAAATATAATAAAAACTTGAGAACTCGCCATCAGAACATATCACAGGTCACAAGACTTGACTGAAAACCAGCATTTCAAACTAAGTACAACTTTTCTTCAGTCTAGAGTTGATCAGGCCAAAATACGAATCTCCTCTCCGGCAGCTTATAAACTGCTGACAGCAAGTCGACTGTGGCATGTATATCACATGGAAACCTCTTTGGAAGCTCTGCATTATTTCAGAAGTTGCACCCCATGGAAAGTCATTTTAAAAGCTTAACTGGCACGTGTATGCTAAAATGTTTTGGTTTCCATCTAAAACTACACTAAATTCCAATCTTCAGAGACAGGATTTCCAGTTTATTTCTCTCTATACACACACAGTGAACTCAAGAACTGTAACACACGAAAGTGCTGTTAAAAGTTTTCGAAACAGAGTAAATTTAGTGCAAATAGGTTGACTGCAGGTCTCTCTTCCTCATAAATTAAAAAAAAAAAAATCACTGGCCTGTGTTCTGCAATAAATAAAAGATAATTCAGTGAAAATGTAGGTACTTTACATAAAAGCATACTAAAACAAATTCAAGGTAATGTAAGTCCAACCTTTACCTCAAGCCCCACCTCAAGATAAATGAAATCAATTCTAGCAGTGTATCCTGGCAAAGTATTTAATGAGGAAAAATTCAACTGTAAAGAACTGCAAGACCAAGTTTTGGCAACAATACAGACATTATCAGATGGCTTTTACCTACATTCACCTTATTCAAAAACCTTAAGGAGACACGGAATGAACTTACACATTACCTAGTATATTTAGCAGTTACTTAGTATATTTATTTATTTACAAGCCAACAGAACTTCAGAATCTAGAGCATGTACAGAAAGCACTGTAACTAACAAAACCTCTTCCTGGTGCTAGATGACAGGTTTCAAACAGATCAAACTCTATAATCAATATTTTCCTAATTACTTTTTATATGTACTTATTGGCTTCCCCTATTCTATGAAGATTTTAACTCTAATTACAATAATGAAAAACCGTTCTTTCTCATTCTTCTCCTTATAATTTATTGTAGTCAAAACTAAATTACAGCCTAATAGCTCTTCTTAAAAGTAGGCTCTTGCCTTGGCAGAATGGTTCAACATCACTTTCTTATTTACCAAACAATCAATTCTGTGCAAGAAATTATACCGTAGCAAAACCTAAAGCAAATATACTTAAGAAAAGGCACAGCATATAAGTAGTCTACTGACGTTTTTGGCTCTGAAACATTTGAAAATAAACCATTCCATAGGACCTCTAATGGAAAGCAGAAGAGGAGTGGCTTAAGCATAAATTTAGCATTTGTCTTTACTTGTCAAGGGCATCTATACATAGCTACCAAGGCAATTTCAAAATAAAATTGTTAGTATGGACTTCTAAATCAATATTCAAAACACTCCAGTTTTGGTTTAGCAGTTTTGTACCCCAGTCTGACCAAGTTCACCATTACCATTGCAAACTGAGCTAAGGACTCCTTGTCACATCCACTAAATAACCTCTAGGTGCAAACTGCCTCAGAGGTTTTTCAGAAAGATTAACAGAAAAGCACAGCCAGTACTATTTTCCTTTGTATAAAAAGCTACCTTTTTGCTGGCCTGGAAGATAAAACAACTGACTAGCAATGAATAAGTACTGTTGACATGTCCCCTACTTGAACTTCAAATTAGTTTGGTCCCTCAACCAACTAGCATCACAAAACCATTTTGAAACCCTTGCATTTTGAATCTTCAAATCTTACCTACAGCCTAGCTCAATTAATCAGTGTCATCTCTTACTGTTATTACCCACTCTCTCACACACATTAATTCTCACAGACAACACTTAACATCCAAAGTCACTCAATTCTCTGAGCTAGATGGTACTCTGAATATAAATTTCACCAACTACTATACCACAGGATGTCTTCTAGGAAACATAATCGGAACTGTTAGTCTCTTCAACACCTAAAAATATTATATATATCACTCAGTAACAGTGTCTTTTAAATACAAGCTACACTTCTTGCAGCAAGGTGCGGCTTTGGTGCATTTCGATGGACTGAGATCAGACACTAACACCTGAAGGAAGTAGATGGTAAAGCACAATACACAGCAACTTAAATCATTATACTGTTCTTCACAGCTCGTACTGTTGCAGCCACCATCACAACCAGAGGCATATTACATCAGCAACCTTTTAGTCCCTTCCTCTACTGCAGAGGCCCAGCAGTTGGAAAAATACCCACATACTCAGTCTGCATACACAGAACTAAAAATGGAAAAGAAGGTTGCTCCTTGGACAGACTTCTCAGAGGAGAAGAGCATGAGAAAAGAAGTTGTAACTGCAGCAGTGATACTACCTGTTGACCAATGTCCTCTGCCCAGGCTTAACAGCAGCCTAACGACACAACAAACAATCTGCTGCCTAACTCAGCACAGACACACATTAACTAAAGACATCGACAGTCCCTTGCTAAAACCACCAGCAAATTGCTGTAGAGAAATATAATATGTAAACAGACTTGTTAGATGAACTACTCAGAATTTTTTTTATGTCATCCCCCTCTCCTAGCTTAGGGGGGAATAGTTACCTATTTCTGCCATATGCAGTTTTGTTTTCTTTTTTTTTTTTTTCCTAACAGCTCTGTTATCATTCAATGTATTTAGATTCCTACGTTTCACCCATTATAGCCAAAATTAAATGCAGAAAATTAGGCTAGTTTTCTGACATCTCCTTTCCCCTTAACTTTACACCTCAGTAGAAAACAGAAACCTAAACAATGTACCAGTGGAACAAAGACTGTTTTATCTTGAACTATTTCAAATTAATATATTCCCCTGGGGAAGGAGACAAAAAACTGCTAGTCAAATTGTAATTTCAAGGCTTGTAACACACAGTTACACAGAACCCCTTCATAATCTTGTATATTGAGTTCAAACAGTTCAGGAAGTTGCTGCAATAGGTTGTTAGTTTCTGGTTTTTCACACTGAAGGGATTTTATTTGTTTGTTTTTAAATGTTAAGTTACTTTCAGAGCTAGGTTAAGCAACCTGTTTTGCTCTGCATTTAAATGGAGTAGGGGATTGTATTCACTTTTCACAATTGGGTTAAGAGAGTAGTCACCATTAACCGAAATTGAAGTCTGCTGCTGCTTAGAGAATAAAAGGCATAAAACACATTTCAAAGGGGCACATATCGTCCTCGCAGTTTTCTCTGATCAGAGAAGACTACTTAATGCATTTCTTCCCTTACCTCTTCACTTGAGATGTTTGAGAACAGAGGATCTGTATCTTACTGAAAAAAAACATTCAGAAAAACTCCCACCATCTTCCTTTTCTTTGTTAGCAGTTTCAGTTGTTTTTATACTATAAGTTCTACACCAGGTGTGCCTGGAGATCCTCACCAAAAATATACACAAAAAGACACAGTCTTAGTCCCAGCTGCTATATCACATCTGCCCATCTAAACGTGTACCCAACTCCGACATGTTGGCCACAAGGAAGCGACTACTTCAAATAATGCGCACACTCCCACACCCCCCCAAAGCAACCAAAATCAAAAAAACCCATCCAAATATAAAGAACACTGAACAGACAGTCCTGAAATTTATCTTACAGCTAGTGACCAAGCAGCAGTTTGACCTTAACACAAATGAAATCACAGGTGTGTACGACCTGGTCAACTCCCCAGCTCATTTTATACAAAATAATTTGTCTGCTAACAAGCTGAACTGAATTTGGATCACTGATTTTGAAGTGATAGATTCTGGAGACCCATTGCTATGTCCCCAAAGCATTCTGATCTGCCCTACCCCTACTCCTTAAGAATGTCATTACAAACATTTTTAGTAAAAAAAATACAAGCTGCAACACTTATAGAAAACTTCAGATGGACATCAAATAACAATCAGTAGTTTGTGATAGCAGATCAGAATGTCTGTAGCGTTTTGCCTTTTTTCTAATAAGGAATGTATGTTCATTATCTCTTCAGAAAAATAAGAAGCTGGCAGCAATGAAAATATTTTCTAAAGTTCTCTTTCTGTCTTAGAAGAAAGTCAGTCTGTGAATCCTCTAGAAGTGAAGCACAGAAAGTGCTTCACACAAACGATTATTTTTTTTGGAAACGGGACTGTCAGTGGCTACAAGCTCCTACCACATCACTAATCAAACTTTTTCCATTTTCTTACTACTACTCATGCAGTACTCGCAAATCTAATGTGAAATAGGCAGGAAAACTGACCTCCAAAGACCTCAGATGCAAACACTGCCTTCCTGAAACCCAGGCATTCCAAACAAGGGCTGCTGTACCAGAGAAAGCAAAAGGTATAACTACAAGAAGATAAAGACCTGTCTCAACAACAGGTACAACCCAATCTGGAAATCTAATTATAAAATCATTTTATAGCCTGAACCATATAGCCTGAATCAAACTGGGATCAGTTTATACAGTCTTATACTGCAGAATCACATTCCCCTGATACTACCGCTCCCTTTAGGTGCTGACCTAAAGCCGGAAGAAACCTCCTTTACCCACCAAAATTTGCAAAGCTTTAAGCTTTCCTCAGCATTACAGAAGATTGGTCTCATGTAAATACGTGGACAGAGAATTCAGCACTACAAGGCACCTACACACCACAATCTTCACTATGCTTTGCCCAATGAAGGCACAAGGCAAACCCTGAGCAATCTCCAGTACTTTAAAAACAGCCTTTAGAGACTGTAATCGTCTGCAGCCAGGCTCAGGGTGTAGTTCCTGATGGAGAAATCCCCTGTACCTAACGAAAAGCCCCAAACAGCACCAGGGAAGCATGGTCTCCAGCCTCAGCAAGGATTAATGATGAGATTTTCCCAGAAAGCAGGTACCTGTTCTGGGTACATAACAACAGATGAAGCGCCTCTAAACCTGCTCACCATCTTACAGATTTCTCCTACCTTCATTCAGTGTGCCCAAAAGAACATGTGCAATAGCAAGTATGTCTACAGGCGTTATTTTCTTGATAAATCCATAGCTTAGAGTAAATATTTGTAATCCCTCTCAGCTCACATTTATTCAGTATCCTCACCCAGACCTGCATCTCTTCCCCAGAGTGTTCACAGAATAGAATATTTCAGTTGGAGGAGACCTACAATGATCACCTAGTCCAACTGCCTAACTACTTCAGGGCTGACCAAGTTAAAGCATGTTATTAAGCGCATGGTCCAAATGCCTCTTAAACATTGACAGGCATGGGGCATCGACCACCTCTCTAGGAAGCCTCTTCCAGTGTCTGACCACCCTCTCAGTGAAGAAATGCTTCCTGATGTCCAGCCTGAATCTCCCCTGCCACAGCTTTGAACCATTCGCATGTGTCCTGGCACTGGACCTCAGGGAGAAGAGACCACCACCTCCCTCTCTCCGTCCCCTCTTCTGGAAGCTGTACAGAGCTACAAGGCTGCCCCTCAGCCTCCTTTTCTCAAAACTAGACAAGCCCAGAGTCCTTGGCCGCTCTTCACAGGACATGCCTTCCAGATCACAATATTCATATTGAAGTAAGTATAAAATTTTAATTATGTTTTCATACACATTTATCATCACTTGAAACAGATGATTGCAAAATGTATATTTTTCTGCTTCTATTCAGCTCAACAGACTATAGTGCCTTGGCATGGCTGTGTTATCACACAACAGCTCTTAAGAATGCAATACTTCATAATCAGAGTATAATTCTTCAATACATACAAAAAACTGAAACACAACCAATAAGCATACTCAAACATTGATATTCTCTTTGGTAATGCCACTGTGAACTGCTTTTATAGAAATAACACATCACATTAAATCCCCTTTCAAATACTCTGTTGAAGCAAAAGTAACAGCTCTAGTAACAGATGCAGGGCTACAGCCTTGAAATTAGTAGTTTGGAAACTGGAATAATTTAGGTTTGGATGTTTTGTACCTTACCATATGCTTGCACATCCCATATCCTTTGTTTCAAAGAAAATAGTTTTCAATATTGTCAACCCTTAGTGCCAGTTTCCAACTGTACTCCATGGACTACAAGCAATCTACTTTCCAGTACAGATTGCTTTGCCCTGTACAGTATCTGCTACGCCTTACAATCCAAAGGGAAGATGAACAGCATCAAGACTCACAATTTGGAACCACCCCTCCTACCAGTATAATTATTTTAACTACTTTTTCCTAAAACAAATAAGCAAAAAGCCCCAACCATTATTGTTGCATAGTCACCTAAAATTAGTTTACATATGTGCACAGAAACTTGCCATCTATTCCAGAGGGACTGTACTAAAACAAGAGAAGCAATATTCCCGGACTCTAAAGGTAGAAGAATTGGACAAGACCTGACTTAAGCTTCACTGCACCTGAAAACTTGCCTGACTATTTAATATTGGAATATTATGATGCCATATGTTATGAGATAAGGAGATTCACAAAAATTAGCTAAATATTCACATTTGGTTCTTTGACCAAGAGAAGTGCTGAACAGGCGAAAACTTTACATTCTAAAACTATTACCAGAGTTGCTAGTGGGAACCTTAAAAATCAGAATTTAATGCTGTATCATTTTCAGTAAGTGAAGGTTTTTAAAGCCAGTGTTTCACAAACTGCCTGAGATTTTAGACCTTTTTTTAGTAGGTTAGCACTATAGTTTGGCTATGCTTGATTATCTTAAAACTAGAACTTAGAACTTTGTGCAAATGTAACAGAAGACATATTTTATATTGATTGAAATTAGCAACTTAAACTAAAGACATTTCCAGATTCTTCTCTGAAAGACATACAAAAAAATGAATTGTAGTTATCTTAACGGCAAACAGCAAAAAATGCTTCTCTTATATAGGCATTATACAGGCACGAAAAACATTGTTCTTTCTGAGGATGCAAAACACCTTTATAAATATTATGTCTGTTCCTCTAGGTCTGTTTCAAAGGCTTGAAAAGTTTACTAGACAGTATCTGTAACAATGTGATCAACAGGAAACATTAGCTTCATGTACACAAATAAACTAAGGCAGACAGATGTCACATCCAGCTTCTGAAAAACTGCTGAAGAGTTCTATAAAAATGCCATCCCTAAAAATCTCTTTAGGAATATCCATCACCACTTTTACAAACCAGTACATGTAAAGTAACAAATTTAATTAACTTTCTTTTAACTCAAAAAGTCCTCTGTGGTTGCACAAAAAGAAACTTACGGGGAACAAAATTCTGCTTCTGCAACCATGCCCTATAATGGAATTTACATTTTTAAGACTTGGTTTCACCGACAGAGTGGACAGAATCCCCAGAATTCATTTCAGTCACTCAAAAAATAAATCTGTCAACGGAACAATGTGAAGGAAAAAAGCCTGTTACATCAAGAAAGCAAATTTATTCACATTGGTCAATCTCAAACTCTTCAGGAAGAAAGAATACAAAATCTACTGTACATTAAGAAACTCTAGAAACTGTGTTATTCTACATAAAGAAAATTACAAATCACTTAATTCCTTTCTGTAAGAACAGCACCACTTCTGAAGACTCAGGTCTAGAAAGCAGGTATGATTGCTTAAGGGACACAAAGAGATAACGGAAGATTAAGATCGCAATAGGCCCCATCAGAAAAGTTAAATTCAACTTTAAAATTTAACGTATTTATTTTTACTAACACAAGCAGGGTTATTTTCACATAAATCTTAACCCTTCAGCAGCGTGAAATAACCAAAACGGAAAAAACAACTCCCGCCTTGAATTTCTGATGCATTCTTAAGATTATAAACATGAAAGTAACAAAGTAGTGAAAGGTAACAAATGTTAAGATACAATGTCTCAAAGTCACCTTGCAACACTCTTTAGATCATCTACTACTTACAAGGCACTTAAAAATAGGTTTAGTCTGTGTGACTCAAAATTTACACTGTCTGCAGTCTGAAACCTCTAGTGTGCTAGGGAAAAAGCCGTACACAACAGAAAAAAACATAGCTGAAAAAGTATCCAGAATGGTATAACAAGAGTCTTTTTCCTTCGTTATTATGATCGAACCAGTTTTACACAAGCAGAAAGCACTTTCTTGTGAGGGCATTTAAGCGTCAAAAACTGCACAAATGGACAACAGCAGATTAGAAAACACACAAGCATATCAGCCCTTTGCAGACTTGAAACAACCACCTTGTGAACCCAAACGGACTCAAACGAACACGGGCAAGAAAGTGTTGTGAACTTTACATTTAAAGATTCACAAAAAGCTTGTTTCCATCACACCACAAACTTTTTTCCATTTGGTGTTGCAAGCTTTCCTGGAAGTTGGTTTCAGTAAGCCAGGAGGAATGAAGCCAATTGCTCAGATACACGCCATACTTAGATGTCTTAGCAGTTCTGTAAACATTTGGAGAATGCCAGTTATTGCCCTTGTGATCCAATTGTTCCTCTCGACCAGAAATATGCCTTATAGCCTAATAGTATTTTGGCATCTGCAAATCTATGTAGCTATCATCATCCTGAGCGTCACCCTGACGCCACAGAAACAGCTAACACTGTCTAGACAACATATAGTCTTCACCAAGCTCTGGCAGTAGTTGTGTCACTTGGAAATCAAGGCAAAGGAACTGGTCTAACAGTCCATAGTGACCAAAGACATTCAGAAAACAATCAAGGAGCACATAATTAAATGCAAAAGTACTTAAACTGGATTGAGAGTTCTAGTGAGGCACTGACCGACTAATGCATCTCAAAATCGTGGTGGAGGTTTATGTATGAATATCACAGATGTAAATGTGTCACCAGGTATACTCAGTTCCCAATCATTTCCATCTCTAGGTAGAATTAAACTGGAAGCAAGCCTTAATTATAGCAGTGGTCAGAACAAAGATTTGAATAAAAACATGTCTAAAGGTGACAGACTATTTTAATGTGCACTGTCTCAATCTGGTGTGTACAAAATCCACCTGTCTCCTCAGATGAGCTATGGTAGAACACCATCTCAGTTTTAAGATAGAAGGAATTGGCATGCGGAGGTTGTGATGTCCCAGAATAGCAGCAGAAGGCATTATTGGTGAAGCTATTCACAAAGACATGTTGAGGCATACAGCACACAAGTTACTCTTCTAGTCTCCTGTACTGAATCATCTTCCTTTCAAAATAGTGCAAAACAAATTTGCACCAGATTCTCAAGGTTTAAGAGGTTCTGAAAAAGGCTCTGAGATTATGTACTATTCACAGAGCATCCAGGCACTGCCTATTTGAACACTGCTGTGATTTTTTTTCTTTTAAATCCTACCAGCATGGAGCCCACTACTGTTAACAGCGGTTGTCTACCCTGCAAACTGTTTGCAAATGGTCAGCAGTCTGCTTCCTGTATTAGTGACTGAGAAACTGACATACCCGAAGAAAAAACAATGGCATACTAGAACACCAGCACCAAAAGTTACTTTGACATTCAAGCCATGGATATGGAGGCACTCACAACAATGTCATAAGTTTAAGAAATGTATGCAGAACAGGAAAATCTGAAGAGCGGGAGAAAGCAAAAAAGCCAGAAAGCACAGAGAACAAAAACAATACAGCGAGTCCACAGAAAAAGGTGTTCAAGCACTATGACAAAAACTACACAAAGCTTTATTAAAACGCTGCAGTAAGATGGCAAGAAACGCATTCACAATGTCTAGTTGGCAGGCAAAAAGAATTGCTGGAATAGGAAAGGAAAATTGCTTATAAGATAAACTATAGTCTCCTGAGAACCAAGGCTGCAGCGAGAGGTCTCCAAGGGAGTATCCCAGAGCAAAACGTTAAGCTCAGGTTCTGACGTACCACGAGGATGTAGTGAAGCCTGTTATACATATAAGAAGCCTCAAAACCTAAAATGTTTAAAGGCCAGGTTTATAGAAAACGTTTTAGATACCTGAAGATTCAGACAAATTTTCAGTAATACTTCAGCACCTAACTCCATTTACAGTAACGTATTAGGCACGCGGGCACCTCTGAAAAACATTTCACAACTTCAGATTCCAGGCAGTGTTCGAAAACGTGGCCGTGCACAGTTTGGCCTCAGAAGCGGAGCAGTCGTAGCCAAGATTTCCAAACCTCTCGGCCAGAGAACTACTCGGAAGGTTCTCCCTTCCTGCTGACAGGGATATCGATTTTCTGGTGCAGGGAAGGAAGGCTCCTGTTGTTCCTCTAAACTACTTCTAAAATCCACTTTTGCAGCAACCTTCAAGTCTAAGAACAGCCACCACAGCACGCGGTTATGGACACCGGTGGGCCGCAGCCGTGGGCGCAGGTAGGGCCTGGACCCGGGGGCAGCACCGGAGGAGGAGTCAGGCAGACGCAGGCAGGCCTCGCAGGGACAATCACCCGCAGCCGCAGCCAGGGTCTACCGCCGCCGGTACCTGGCCGGCTCCACGCCCCGCAAGGCCGGTGAGGGGAGGGCGCTGACCCACCTGCAGACAGTGCCTGCCTTCCCCCCCCGGGGCTCATCCTCCGGAGAAGGGCGAGAGGCGGCGTCCCCCCGCCCCTGTCAGAGCCGCTCCGACCCTGCGGCCGCCGCGGCTCGCCCCCCCCCCCTACCGCCCCCGCCCCCGCTCCCCCCCCCCGCCG
>Ga0181612_100300_pt1 | contig 15220 bp, 11 predicted proteins | sample HoacroProtozoa21_FD_119630 | JGI IMG/M metagenome (GOLD analysis project Ga0181612, IMG submission 119630) | Hoatzin crop microbial communities from Cojedes, Venezuel. Combined Assembly of Gp0051906, Gp0051904, Gp0051908 | reverse complement strand
CAAGGCCAGGTTGGATGGAGCTCTGAGCAACCTGGTCTAGTGGAAGATGTCCCTGCCCATGGCAGGGGGCTTGGAACCAGATGATCTTTAAGGTCCATTCCAACCCAAACCATTCTGTGATTCTGTGATTCCCTCTGTACTCTCTTCCGTGGGAAATGCAGTGCTCAGCTCTCAATAAAGATCTACTGTATCTTTTTGGTATTAAGTCCTGTGATTCTGTGGATAGCTTGAAGTTGTTACTTGTTGGCACATCATATTTCACCTCCCTAAATGTGTTCTATGTTCAACAGGCAGGCTAAAAGTGTCTGGCGTTGGCCTGCACTGTGTAGAGAATTGGGCACTCTGGATTTATTTGAGGTGGGAAAAATCATTTCTTTTTGTCATTTTGTGTTTTATGGTCACAGTTTTATGGTGAGAGCTTTTCAGATGTTTATGGCTGCAACATGCAACGAGATACTTAAGTATTTAAGGTCAAAGAAGAAAAGGAGAAAAGCTCAGCTAAAAGACTTGGTAAAAGCAGGCTGCTTTATATAGCGCTTGATAGTATGCCATAGTCCTGTGCTGTAGGGAGGGTAAACGGGATGGCTTGAGATCTTTTCCATTTCTACATTCAGAGTTCGAGTTCTTCACTATTAGTGTTTATTTATCTAATTCTGTAAAAGTTGTCAGTGTTTTTACAAGTATTATTTAAGACAAGCTGAAGGGCTTGATGTTGTTCTGGTTCTTAAATGGGTAGTAGGCAGAATGATGATTAGGGAGACATCTTAGCCTGGAAAGTCAGAGGAGAGGAGGGGTTGATTGAAAGGGACAGTTTTCTGAAAGGAACTGTAGGAATTAAAGAAAAGAGCCTATTCTTGTGTATGTGTCACAGGCAAAGATAAAGCAGCTGTGGGAGACCAAAGCATCTGCCCTAAAGGATCTGAGTCTGGTCTGATAGCATCAAGAAGTTTGTACATTTCTAACAATTCTTTAGCAGTGATGCTTGTTGGACACTTTGATTGCTGTGATGGACTTTGCAGGGCTGAACTTTGAAATGCAGGCTTGTGGTACTGATGTGTGCGAACGTGGCGGAAAGGAGAGAGTATCCAAGGAGAAGCAGAAGCTGAAAGTGTCATCACTCCACTTGAAGTGGTGCATTTGCTTCTTCTTAGATGCCTTATACTGAGAACTGAATCTTTTTCTTCTCTGTCCATGATGAGTTCTAGGCTAAACTGCGCTCGCCTTTAGCACGTGAACCTCTGACATTCCAAGCTCTGAATCTTAACATCCTGAGATAGGTATTTCTGAAGTTATATAGTCAATACAAACTGCTGATGTGTTTAATTTTTTTAAATAAGTTATCAGCATTGAAAAATTCTGCTTTTAGAAAAATATGCATAACTTTGCTTTAAAGGAAGAATTATTAGCTAATGTTGGGAATTTTCATAAAATATAACAAGTTTCTTAGCTTGTCTTGTTATTTGCAGGTGTGCTAAGTGAATACAAGGTTTTTAGTGTGTATGTGGTGAGGTGTGTTGGTGTATTGTAGTTGCAGTTGTGAGTGAGAATGCACGTTCGGGCCTGCACCCCTGTGGAGTTCTTCCCTGACTCTCAGCTTCCTGAAAGAAAACTGTCTACACCAGAGGTGCTTTTGATTTTTAGCTTTTTATTGGCATGCTACTCTACCCTTCTCCCTACTTTGCCCATTTACTTGTATTTGTGCTCATTAATTAATGGCAGATTAGCCTCTCTCCAGCAGTGTCTCTTTAAACACTGTAGTTTGGTCACTGGCTTGGATAGTCGTTGGGTGGAAGCATTTCTGCTTGCTTAACAAGTGGGAATACTTTTGTAAAATTTTTGGTCTGGGAATTTTTTGGATGTCCTTATACCAAGAAAAGCCTTTGGCCTTCAGATTTGTAGGTCTCTGAGATTTGACAACTGAATGCCCACACCTCTGCATAGTGAATTTAAGCCTTTGTCTGTGCATTTCCTTTTCTTGTTGCTTTTCTCAGTTCTCCTAAAAGTAATTCACAGATGCCCAGCAATCAAGAATCACAGTCAGCAGCTGCTGTTATAGGCTGTTGGAACTATTTCGTTTGAGGCATTTATTTCTTTTCACGGTGTTGTAGGCTTTGAAAGTTCTTTTTTGTTGGTCTCAAGAGAATGCGTTCCTGTTTACATGGAGAAGCTTGCAACAGTTTGTTGTTAAACATGAGGCTTGAACACTTTTTTGCCCACATTGTTACATTAGTCTTTTCCAAAACATTGGCATGCACTTTCAAGCACTGCCTGGAAGTGTTGCTGTGTCTTACTGTCCCCTGAAGTCCTGAAATCCCTGTGACCATTCTGCGGTACCTTGATAAATGATTGACATTTGTTCAAAGAATGAATATTTCTTTCTCCTTTTTTTTTTTTTTTTTTCCTGCTACACCTTCATTCAGGTCTCATGAATTCTCAACATTTGGCAGGCAGAAATGTTTCCTCTGGCAAACAAATCTTATCCCAGTCATTAACTACAGAGCATTACTGGAGGGCTGCAGATGTACTGTGGGCTCCGAGTTCTTTTGGTGAGCCTGCACTGGTGCTTGCCATCAGGTATACCTGCCTTTCTCGGGTACTGTCTTCTAGTCTTAAAAGCCTGGCAAAGCACCTGTGGTTTCCCACTGAAAGTTGGAATAGGGAGAGCCCATAACAAATACTGCTTATCTATTGTTGGTTTAGCTCCTGCTGGCATAGAACAGAAGCCCCAGCCACGCTTGTTCTTGTGTTTAGCTCTTGGCAGAAGGTGCTGCTCTGCTGAGTTGTAACTGCCCACAAAGGTGTCTCATTCTACAGCACTGAGAACTAGAAACATCCTGCATTGCCAGCAGCTACCGAGAGCTGCATTCAGGATAAGAGCCACTCATGGCTCTCAGAGTGCTGACAAGGGAATGAAGTTATTGAAGTCTGGGTACTTGGACAGTTGCCTGCTTGCCAGTCTATGGATTACTCATGCTTGAAGGCTTATTTAATTCCCTTTCTCTGAATAGGCAACATACAGCTTGTCTGTCCCTATGTCTTTTAACTAACACTTTTGTGTTAATGCAGTGTTTTTATGGGAATGTATACTCTGATGGACAGCAGTGTTGTTCAAATAGATGCGTTTTGTTTTCTTGTCCAGTTAATGCTTGTATTTTGTCTATCATAAAATACTTGTGAAGATGCTGTTGGTTCATCACAACCATGAGAAACTAGGATATACAGTGTTTAGATGTGTCCACGTCCTGTTGAAACATAGGTGTTGTAGATCCTTTTAAACTTTAGCTGATGCCCTGGGTTAAATTTGGGTGTGGAGGAAAGCTGTAAATCTATTAAAGACCTACTGTGAGAAACGAAGAGGCAAGATGATGACTTTGAAAACTCTGTAAAGCTGATACTGTGCTGAGATTTATCGATCCATCTCACAGTAGTATGTAAGATTCTTTCTGACAAGGGGGTTACTGATGGTCTGTTCTCATCACCTGTGACTTGAAGGTAGATAGCTGGTTCTCCCCCATCTTTTGTATTAGCCCAGAGGGTTACCTTGCAGATTTATATTAACACTCCTTCCATAAAATCTTGAATTAGTTACTTTTTATGTTGTTTTGAGGCATGATAAATTTTGAAAAATTCATGTATGAAAGAAGTGCAGAAATATTTGTATCATTTCTGTAAACAATCAATACTGTTTTCTTTCCACAGCTATTTGGACATTGGTGAAACAAAGAAAAAACCTGCTGAAGTCAATAATGAGGTAAGATGTCTGAAATCTTTAAGAACAAAACATGCACTTAATGTTAGTGACATGCCTACATTTATGCCTAATTTCTATATATATATTATGTTTAATAATAATACAATTATCTAGAATTCTGACTGTATTTTTAAAGTGATTATTACTCTTATTGCTCTGATCGAGATGCACAGATTCTTTTCTGCTCAGCTTTCTGAATTGCCACATTCAGTTAAAAACTTTCAGAAAAGAAAATCTCATGCTGTCATCATTGGATGGAAGCTTTTTTTTTTTTTTTTTTGTGCAGAAAAAGGCGGTGGGAATGAGAATTTAGGGAGTTGTAGACCAATAAATTTTCTTCAAAACTTGGTGTTTTCTCTAGACAAGGGACATTGTTTTTTTTTTAAAAATTACACTTAGTTGAAATGCTTTTCCCAGTCACAGCCTGGTCAGTTGGAAACTTCTGACTAGTTCTAGTTCATAATTCTCCCAAATCACCTGTTTCTCTTGAACAGTGCTACGCTATAACCTGAAGAGATAACTGCAGGCTTCAAAAAAACACTCTATGTGGATTTTTGAGAGACACATGACCGCATTATTTTTACTGTTTTGTTCTGCATGGAGATAGTAATGATTCCCAGCAAACATTTGAATTACAGCTTCTGCCTGACAAGAAGCATCAGCTCACTGTTTTTTCCATTTCTTTTGCCGTGTGCTCTCATGCCACATTTCCAGCAATTTAATGTTTTGCGTGGCAGCTACCTTCAGACAGTAGGACACTTCTTATTCAGAGGCTGTGAAATGAGACACCTGTATTTTATAATTGATCATAACTTTGTAACCCAGGTTTTTTTCTTTCAAATGGGCACGATCAACAGGAAGATCAAATTCAAGTCAGAGATTTGGTACATTACTACAAGTACTGTATAAATTTACTCTGAGTTGTTTTTATTCCCTGTTTGTTTACTTATGCAATTGATCAGAACATTGTAGAGATTGTTTGGTTGTTTTTGTATAGCCATTCAGGTGTCCCTGTTGTGTGGGCCTTTTTTACAAAGGAAATAGAACAATTTTTAAAAACAGGAAAAATTTATTAAACATTGATGGGGCCGCAGGGTTATGCTCTGTTATTGACATGTATACAAAACTGAGCAACACACCTTCACATACGCACTATCTAAGCTTTCCCATATCTTTTGTTCATAAATTCCATTTTCGATGTCCAGCATTTTCTTATTCCTGTCCTGAGTCTCCTCTGATCAAGTTTTGTGAATCTTGCTGAAACCGGTTACTTGCAGGGTGCACAGGCAGTGAATCAAGTAATTGATCTCACTTTTAATTGTGATCAAAGTAACAGATTATAAAATGTTTGTACAGCAGCAGTATGGTACTTACTTGAACCTTCAACGGATAAAACATAGGTCTGAACCAAAAACCCGACCTTTGGGTGTATGACCAGTCTTTAGTATTTTTTCTGAACGCCTGAATGTGTGGATAGCACAATACTTTATGCTAAAACAGCATCTGGGTGAAAATTATTCTTGCATATCCAGGACAAGGAAAAGAGAACGTGAGGAAATTGCTTCTAATTATCTCTGACCATGCAGTGGTATGCATTCACTATTACGTGTGGCTCCCATTAGTAGTGTGTGGTGTGACCAATTCCATATGTCCTACGCTGAGAAGGTGGTTGTCGTCATGGAAGACTCTTCACAGAACGTCTGATACTGCCAGTTATCAGAACAGCCATGGGCTTGCTACTTTAAGGCTAGTTTTAAGGCTGATGGTTTTGCTGCAAATCCTTTGAAGATTCTCAGTATAATATAAATTCTGTGCAGTTAGAGAGATGATTGTAGAAGTTGTGGGTTTTTTTACTTCTAATTCCATGTTTGGTAAGATAGGCTTCTATTATTTCTTCTGGAATCAGTGCTCATTCTATATTATTTTAACACTTTCAGCCATCTCCCAGGGCTTTGAAGTAAACCAGGATAAATCATCCATTATCTCAGCTTTCTTTCTTCCTATTTGACTTATGTTTGCAATCTCCAGTCTCTGTGGAGAGCTTAACTCCCCATGTTGAGTTTAACTTTATGTGATTGATTTATTTGGGGAGAGGAGTCATAAAAATGAGATGAAACCTAGCAATAGTCTACAGATTTTTATCTGGGCTTATGAATAACACAATTGTTTTCATGCCCTAATCATTTAATTCTAGGAGTGAACTTTCAGAGGGCTAGTAACATGAGTTAATGTCTAAATATATTTATGTTAAAATGATGTAAGGAAGAAAGTTCTGTTTTTACTTTTTTTCAGACATTTATTTAGAAATCAAAAACCTTGATGTGTTTTAGAACGAGGAGGGCAGAAATATTGCTACGTTTTTGTTCTCTTTGGTTCTGCTGGATTTGCATCAGCAAACAAAAAAATCTTGTTTTTCCATGGAGCCTTGTGGCAGTCTCTGATGCTAACCTACAAAGGTATTTTGCTTTCATAAGGCATTATTTTAGATTGAATTCCTGAAATAAAATCCTCCCTGTTTGTTTTATTAGAAGAAGAAAAATAAAATCAGCTTATGTATGAATGACAGCATTGCAAAGAAAGAAATTTATGACTCATTCCTGCTAGCACAGCAAGGTGTAATTTGTGAATTGTCTCAACGACTTCAGTAGGAAGGTTACCATGGAGTTATGCATGTGAAGAGAAATTTATGGGTCAGGTCTGAGTTTCTAGTATTCTGGTGGGATGGGGTGGGGGCAGGAGGAAAGAAATGAATAAAATCATTTGGTTTATTATTTGGCTCAGTGCAGCTTTGTGGGCTCCTTGCAGACCAACGGCCAGTGTGCTAGGTGTTGAATAAAGAGCTTACTGATGGCCTCATAGACAGCTCCAGGCTAACATTAGGGTGTGTTTTCAGACTGATCTTTGCAGGGCAATTCCTGCCCTCTTTGTGCTGGTGCTGAAGTATTACCTGCTCTCCTTCATTAGCTTCCCCCTCTTCCCCCTCTTCCTTCTTCCCTTCTTCTCCCCCACAATGCCCCCGATGTTTTTAGGACACGATATAATTTGTCAGGGCTCCCACACTAATGCTTTGCACACCAGCCCATTCGCATCACCTCAGCAGTGCAGCTGTTAGCTGGAGCCTGGACACAGCAAAGACTGTTCTTCAGGCATGCTCCTGGGGATTGCCTCCCACCTTTCTCAGCTGGAAGCTGGCCTTGATCTGACCATGGCCTCAAGGGTGAGCAATCGGCTACAAATGGCCTTGTGCCACAGTATTCCTGAGTGCTGGTGGTGTGTTCAGAATTGGTGCAGGTTTTTTTGTTGCCCACAGGAGGAGATGGTCTTGGAGCTATTAGAGCTGACTTGCCCTAGACCAAGTTTTGGAAGCACATTGTTGCTGGCGTGGTGGTGATGACAGTTTTTCTGTACCTGCATAGTGCCATATATCAAGGATCTGAAAGCTTTAAAAGGGTGGAGCAGAAACAGTATTTGAGAAATTCGTGTTCAGTGATGAAGGCTGACAGCATCATGCTTAGGTACAACGGTACAAATTGTGGTTGTATGAAGCACATTTAATTTGGTGTTTCCTACATGATGAGTGTTTCTCAGTGCAAATTTTTCTCCAATAAAACAGTTACAAATATCTATTTCCAATTCCGGTTATTGAGGAGGGAGGCAAAAGGAAGAAATCTTTATGCAGCAGCTGTACATTGTGTATTTATATGCAGCCATAGGTTCTCTTCTGTGTTAGTTAAACTGCCAAATGTTTGACATCTGCTTTTGGGAGTATTTTAATGTTGTTCTTTGAAGGCAGCATCTCAATTATTTTAAATTTGCATATGACTAGAAAAATACGTGTCAAACTAGAATTAAACAAGAAAAAATTTGTGCTCAAGATACAGTGTAAATACGGTGACCCACATGCACAAGGAAGAACAGATGGGAAGTATAAAGCATTAATTTCTTACCAAACTCTCTTCTCGCTTCTCACTTTTTTTCGTGGATTGACAAGATGGAATAGGTAGTCCATCAGAAATAGGTTTATCTTCTTTAGTGAGATCTGTGAATCTGATCTTGTTAGGAAGGTGTTCTGGGGCCGGGAGGGAAGCAAAAAAAAAAAAAAATTAAGGAAAGTTCTCCATCTCATGGATTCTGAGAACTCATCTAGTGAAATCCTTTAGTGTTTGTACTTGTAAGGTGCTGAGATTTAACATCTGGGAGCAGGTTCTGTCCCTGCTGAGAGCGGTATTATTTTTCTGTGTTATGCCCTGGTTCAGTTTCAGCTGCAGCTTCTCAAATACCACGGTCCTGTTGGCTGCGAGGTGCACTTTGCCTTGCCTGGCACATTGGCGACTAACAAGGGCTTGCAGCTAGCAAGTGCCTGTGTTCTCTGCGTGTCCTCTACAACTGACAGAAGAGGAGCCTGCGGAAGGCTTGGTCAAGAAGGTCTTAACATAGATGTGTTTTTGCAACACAGCGATGAACCAACTGTGTAACGTCGTGTAACCCATTAAGAGCTATCCATCTCCTTAATGTGAGAAGTGGAACATGCAAATAGATGTGATGGTCTGTAAGATGGATCGGTGTTGGAATAGTTTGGGAGGACACATTTTTTTCCATCTAAACAGATAGATATACCTGATCATAATATCAGTAGCTGATTTCACCGTAGGCTGCCTTTGGTGAAAGATGGATGGGATGGAAAGAGTGCATTATGTGTCTCCCATCAGTATGTCAGCATCCAAAACCACGTCAGAAGTTCAAGTTGTAGAAAGTTTGTATTTCTACTTTTTCTGGTAGAACAACTGCACAGAGCAGTTTAATTTTAAGGGCTTTTCTTTTAAAAATAAGCATTGTTTTAAAAAGAGTTGAAGTATGACAATAATAATAAAGCTCTTAAAATCTTGTAAAATAACTGTAGTCTTGGTCTGTGAGGCCCAACCCTCAGAGTTGAGTCTTTTAAAAAATATTATTTAAACCCCCCCTGGTCATTCTACTACTGATACAAACCAAGTTTCAAGGTTGACTTCAATGAAATCATCTATCACTTATATCAGAAATGCTAACAGATAATGAGATTTCTTTAATCCAGTGTCTGCTTTCTTAAAATCTAGCTGTTTACCAGTCTAAGGCCTCCAAACAACTGAAATAAATGTGCCAAATGCTCAGCTGATGGAAAACAGATGGTTTTATTCACCAGTCTACCCCAGATATAGACTTGAACTTATAGTCCTGTTGTTCTAAGTGAAGTTTTCTCTATAGACCAGTGTCAGTATAGGATGATGAATGAGGGAGAGCCACTCTGATATCTGGTTGCAGGATGATATAATTTATGATAGAAGCAAAGTGCATGAAAATGATACTGAATACTTATTAAATGTTTCTAAGCAGCAGGAGTTCCAGTAGGGTCACTTCAAGTGATGTCTGTAGTTCAGTGATCATGGACTTCAGCAGACTTTTGAGCTATGCCTGGGGCCAGGAAGGAGATGGAATGCTGTTGGTTTTGCAGAAACAGCAATGGTAGTTGTGGTCATTGAACAGTCACTGGAGCTCAAGGATAGTCAGATGCCTTGATACCTTTTTTGCTTTTGCAAATCTTCCTCAGACTGTTGTACTTATACATGTGATGAAGGGAACAGTTCAAGAGAAAACTGATAACTGAGCAGAAAAAAGGAAGTTTAGAATGGGAAAGGCCTGCAAGATTCTTTTCGCTTCAGAACATCAGTCTGCAATTTGTTTAGTTTCATACTAACACCCGATTTCAGTTCCCTGGTTTCTGAGATAATCTTGATGCAGTAATGTTTGAGCAATTATCAAGCACATCCTCACAAGGTATCCCCTGCTGTATGCTGCTAGAGCTGGTGGGATTTTAAAGCCACATCTCTGTTTCTTCTCACTTCAGCTACTGTTCTGTGTGTTGGGCACTTCTTTTCGTGTTTGTACTTTGCTCTGCTTAGCAATAGCAGCAGCATAGCAGTTTAGGAAAAGCCCCTTCGTTCTCATGCTGCTGTAACACCAGATCAGTGTGCCACTCGCTATTTGCACAGTGCCGCAAATTCACGTGGTTAGAAGTGTGCATGATGGTCAGAAGTGTGAGCTGTGGGTTATGAAGAAGGAGAAAGAAAAGATCAAATCAGAGCTAAAGGCAGTGAGCAGCAGTGGGGAAGTGACAGACAGCCTGTATGAGCAAATTTGTAGCTGGCTCAAGCCTTCAGCTGACATGGCATACTTTTCCCCTTCTGTTTTGCTGTTTATCCCAGCAGACAGGTGATAACAAGTCTCTTGTGCTGTAGCATTGTGGCAGTTGTTCTGCATGGAAGGCTGGAGCAAGCTTCCTACAAAAACTCTAATTTTTGAATTCCTGTTTGATGGCCTCTGCAACAAGCTAATCCGCTAGAATTGTCACATCCCACCTTAGTTTAGACTTTTGTGGGAGACAGCAGAGGTAGAGAGTAAGTTCAGATTTCTGCCTTCTCCCTTGTTCAGCGAGGGACTTCAGTAAGTGTGAAAGAAGACATTTGTCACAGAAACACAGGAAAATTGTGTGTCAGTCTCAGCAGATGGCAGCCAGGCTCCTGGCTGTTATAAATCCTCTGGCAGAGCCCTCATGTTGTAATAATGTCTCGAAACATTTAATGGTTACATTACTGGTAGGGAAAGTTCTAAAAAGATTTCATCCTGACCCAAGCTAAAGCTTTGTTACAAACTATTTCTCAGGTGTATTTCCATCCATCACTTCTTTTGGCAACTGAGCTTCTTGTTTTGAAAGTGAGCTCCCTTTTGTACTGAAGGTGATCTGCAAGTACAAATACATTTTAAATTATGTGCTTGAGGAATCTAACAATTAATCTCTTGAGGAAGTATTGACCAACATAGTTACCATTTGTTTGTTATAAACTTAATTGTTTGTAAAAGGTACTGAATGTTATTTTCCAATTATAACGTGCGACACATGGATATTTATATTTCTCTAGGCACTATCTCTGATCTAGATGGTCTCTGTGCACTCAAAAAAAAGAATTTGACTTGTCATTGGGGCTGGGTAAGCTGCTGAAGAAATAACTGAGCTTTTGTATTTGAAAAACCTGTGATCGACTATTTGGTTTAAATTCTCTTTGTTTCAGAAAAATGTGGTCAGCTAAAACCTCCTTTCTTATTTGACTTATGACCAAGAGTTTTTTGAATGCACTAAAGTAAACGGACTTTGCAATGTGTTATTGTAAAAGCAAAGAGTTGCAGGCACCTAAGAAAAGCTGATGTATTTTGATATTGAAGAACCAGTCTCTTGCAACCAATAGAAAATAGAACCAATAGAAAAAAGAAGGTTATAAAGTCTGTATGAAACTGCATCTACTATCAAAAGTTCATAGTAGGCCTGCTTTAAGCTGCTTTATTGACCGTATGGATTGATTTGCCCTTGGTTGGTAGCACACATTTTCTTAGTAAAAACATGGAGGTTTTTTTGTCTGCACTTTTTCTCCTAGGCTTCTAGGACAAGGTGATTGTGTGGCAAGCTCTGACACAAGTATTTTTTGTGCTGCTCAAGATTCATTGTCATTTGTCTTCCACTTGAATTTTTTTAACAACTTATATTATAGAAAAGCATTTATAAATTTATTTAAGAAAACTCTACTTATATGTCTTACTCTATGTAAGGCACTTCAGGAGTTTACTGTATACTATAGAGAGATAAGGATGACGTAGACTCCTTTCCTTAGGTTGACCACCATTTTCTGTGATGTTTAAGCAATGAAAACCTCCTGGTAGACAGTTTTATAACATTTGCCTATTTGTGGTGTGTTTCTAACATTATTACCCATCGACCGGGAACTGCTGTAGGGCAGTAACTATGAAAACAGAGGTTTTAAGGGCTAGCTGGTTGTAGGCAAGTGTGTGGCTGGTCGAGGAAGGGTCACTGTACCCAATTTCTTTGAGTGGTGGGTTCATCCTGGAGTGCTGTCATTTAGCACCACAGATGGCTGTGTATGCCTCTTGGGCTGTCAGATTCAGCAAAGCATGGCAGGGGCCCTGGTGCGAAGGATGCATGAGGGACTCTCTGGTTCCACCCATCAGGTCTTGTCCTACCTTTCCAGCTACAGGTTCCTCCCATGTTCAGCCTGGGTACCATTCTGTAGTTCTGTTGTCTCACATGTAGTAGTTGTGTCCTGCTCACCTTTCTCCAGTCATTCATCACTGTTTTTCCACAGTTTTACAGAAAAGTATCTTATTGTTCCATAACTCTTTCAATTGCAGCTTCTTCTTTTATCAGGTTTAGGTATGGTCATATTTGAAGAAGTATTTGTAGAAACGAATAATAAATATTTTTACTAATGATTCTTCAGAGGATTAGTAAAGATTCCTCAAAGCTTTCATACATGTATGACCTGAATACTTGCATCTGCATGCAACCCCAGAACATCACTCTCTAGTGAAAACACTTCGCAATTACGAGGATTTGAAAGAATGTTTGAACATTTTGAAACTCTTTCATTTCTTTTTCTGACCCAGTGCCTGTCAGTCCTCATGTTGGTCACACGCTGCATGACACAGACATGTGCTAGGACTTGGCGTAGAGTGCATTTGCGTGCTACAGTACTTCACAGAGTGTGTCTGTTGCTGTGATGAAGCATGACTACAGAATGAAACTGTGACTTCTGCTGGTGGTCTCCAGCTGCAGCACATCAGCTTAGTGCTATGCCTGCTGTGGCATTTGGTGGGCCAGACAGAGTTAATTGGCAGATCGCAGCCTAGGTCAGTTGGCCACTGCATTCTTGGTGAGATGCTGGGTCAGGAAAGGCTCCCTAGCTGTCCAGTGCTGGCAGAAGAGGTGGGTGTCATGTCAGCAGGATGTGAAGTGGAAAATGCAATGCTTGAGTCTTGGTAGATCTGAACTTACCATCAGAATTTTCAAAAAAAGCATCTGAGATATTGTTGTAAAAGTATGTTGAGGAGCTGCCATTTCTCTGTTTTCCTCTGTTCCTCCATATTTTAAAATGTTGTTGTTTTAGTATCATTTATGGCAATTGATTCTTCTGCATCCCTTAAGCGTACCTTTGTTGCTAGACAGTGGAGTCACTACTCATCTGTCAGAAGTGAGATGATTAGATTAATTTGAAGAATTGGGTTTTGGATGTTTATAATGTTGTCTTGATTTCACAAATGGTTTTGATATGTTTATGCTGGCTATACCTTATCCCTAAAATACTTGCTTATTTTTTCCAAGTACATTCTCATGAAAAATCCCAGTTTTTATAATTATTGTTTATTTCAAACCTAGCATTTATGTTATCTGACAAATCATGCACATGTCTAATCATAAGAAAAAAGTTGTCATTTTTCAATTATTGGACACTTGATTGACTTTAACTTTTAGCTGTAGATTAAAAATGGTTCATTCATATTTTCACTGTACTGGAGATAGTTTTGTGAGGTTAAGAGAGTGCCTGAATAGATATTAGAAATGAGCTAAGCATATGCAAATGACAGCCATTTGATGTCAAAATAATCTATCTTCACAGGAAATTATTTTCCTAATTCTTCCCTATGAATTAGAAAAAAACAACACAGTTTGTACTACCCACAGTTACTGCACATAAAATATTTGTATATCTGGAAACAAATTGTGTATAAAGGCCCACTTCATATTCCTATGCCAATATGCAAAACTAAACCCTCTTGCTACGCCCTATCTGACCGGTTTGATTTCTGCTACTGCTGGTGTCATAGACTGAGTAAGGAGTTTCTCGTTTCCTGATGCTGAATTAATTAGGAATTCTGCTGTAGATGTAGTTTAAGGAATAAGACTATCAAAATGCAAAGATTAAGAAAATGTTATATACATCTTTAATCTCCTGAGCAACATCTTTAGTAGTTAAATTTTATATGTCATTGTTTGGTATTTAGTATCCTGGTAACATAATTAGCACAAGACATACAAAACAGATACTCTTCCCTAGTGTTCATAATCTAATACCAGGAGGAATCAGAGAAGAATTGACCAGACATCCAGTTAAAACATAAACTGTGTCCTTTTTTCTAATTCAGCCTGTGAATCAACAAAATTTCTCTTTATATGGTTACATATACCTAATTTGTGTAATTCTGAGTATTTCAATTAACATCTTGCTTACGGATGGATTCGGAGCAACAGAAGGACTTGTAGAGGCTTTGGTTCATGCCACTGGAGATTTCATGGTCTGTGTTGAGTTTGATATGAACCTTGAAAGTTGCTGTCTTCCTTGGCTAACATGTCTGCCTGGTTCTGCAGGGTAACTGCACTTTCTGGCCTGTGAAGAGGCTGGGAGGAAGGGAAGAGATGTCAGTACTGAAGGTTTTAATGAGGCATGTTAGTGTCATTAAAAACTTGTTGCTGCATACTAAATTGACTTAATGGAAACATTAACAACTTTTACCTTTGATTGAAAATGATGAAAAAAAGAAGATTTTTTTGAGTGGTTGCTTTTTGTTCTTCAGTTGTTACTGCTCACAGGTTCAGGCCCTTATCATCTGTAGAGGCCAGAGACTTCCTTTTAGTTTAAATGAGTCTAAGGAATTTGGGGAAAATATGAAAATTATGAGAGGCAAAAATGGTTGGAATTGGCAGTATTATGTCAGAGACAGAAACGAGCATCAGGATCTATTTTGCTTGAATAAAATCTACATTATTGATCCCACCATTGCATGTGTTGTAAGCAATGTAGGGTATAGCATCATGCAACTCAGAGAAGAAATAGGAGCTACTCTTGCGATCTAGAAGCAACACAGGTGTGATCTATTTTGGAGCACTGCACAGGCTAAATGCCTAAGCAGATAAGGCCATGCCATTGTCTGATTTGTCCCAGCCGAAGATCTGGCCCCTAATCCAGTGCCCCAAAACTATGACCAATTTCAAGTGAAACATTTTTCTTTCCAGGGCTTAGCTAGATGGGGTGAGACTTACCTCCAGGTGCATGGGGTCTATGAACTCCATTTTGCTTCCCGTGGCTGGTGAGGAGGGTCATATACCTTGGAGGTGAACAGAGTGGCGTTAATGCTTTGGGAATTTTGTAGGAGCCTTGTGGACTGGAAGGCTCCCTGAATCAGTACATGACCAATGGTTCTGGTGTAGTTTGTTTCCAGCTCATCTATGCTTTATGTGGGCTGAGAAGCTTGGGTGCTGCTGTGGTGTTGTGACCTATTTATGTCAGTTTGGAAATCCAGTCAGTTTGAGGGGTGGTTTTTATCCACACCAGCAGAAAGGCTAGTAGTCTCTTGCTCAAGGCTGTTTTGTACTATCCAGTGTGCCATCTAGTAAAGCCCAGTAGCCAGGGAAATGTAGATTATCCAGGTTAATTATGGTGTAGGGTAACAGAAAGGTTTTTCTACTGATCAAACACCTGAGTGAGTTTCACTCTGCATTTTTTGTCAGAGTGTGTAAAAATGACCATTTAAAAAAAGTCTTGTTTCTATGAAATAGGTAAGATAAGACGTTTCCTGTGTGGTAATAGCTTT
>Ga0181612_152763_pt1 | contig 15221 bp, 6 predicted proteins | sample HoacroProtozoa21_FD_119630 | JGI IMG/M metagenome (GOLD analysis project Ga0181612, IMG submission 119630) | Hoatzin crop microbial communities from Cojedes, Venezuel. Combined Assembly of Gp0051906, Gp0051904, Gp0051908 | reverse complement strand
CAAGTCGTTTTCAAACAGATTTGTCGGTTCTTGAGGGGGGGGTGCAAACCCGGGGAGCCGCGGCGTGGATGATGGCACTTCTAACAGTGGGCCCGAGGAGGGGGCAGACGACTGTGGAGTGTCCATCCCAGCGCTCCCTCCCCACAGCTCCGCTTCTGATTCCCCACAAGTACCTCCGGGTGCAGTTGCCGCGGCCGCGGAAACTGCTCGATTGGACTTGAGCTGTTGCAGCGATTCCTTGACCAGCCTCCAGGTCGTAAGGACCTTTGTGGCGATTGGCTCCCCCCCTGTTGCAGCCTCCTGTAAAACTTCTCCGGCTTTCTCCCATGTAGATAATTGAAATGCCGTTTGCAAATCTGCTACAACGCCTTTGCTTTTTAGCCAAGCCAGCAACAGCCGTAAATTAGTCTCATCGTATCCAATTCCTCCTTTCTGTAGAATTTTCATATAAATAGATAGGATCGACCTCTCCTCAGAAGACATTTGCGACCCCATCTTCCTACGTTCCCAGCTGCTCACCTTTTTCTTGGTGATTTGTCGTCTGGACTGCAGCTCTCACGTTCTGCTGCTTTTCTCGTTCAGCTGGGCTTTAAACCTCTCCTTCATGGGCCACGTCAACCGTCCATCTTCATCCTGTTCGCCACTGCAACTTCCTCGTGCTTTGACTACGACTTCCTCAGAAGTTGTTTGTCTCTTTCTTTAAGGGTACAGGGCTGTTTCGTCAAGGTCGAACTCCTCCGTATATAGTCCTACAGTAATTGTTACGGCTTTTGGTGTTTGTGTCTGCAGCGTATTACAGGCTCTTTGGAGCAAGTTTTATTCCTCTTTTAGCAGGTACTGTTGTCAGCAACCGTGCAGGCTGGCTGTAATCGCCTGACTAATGAAAATGAGAAAGCATTTTCCCTGAGAGTGATTTCCTCCCTTGTTCACGTGGGGCTGTGAAACCCAGGACCCTTTGGCCTGCTTGTGACCAAGTTCACCTTGGCAAACATTGCTAAAGTAGCGTGTAGAGTTGATTTTCGTTTTTATAGCACCTTACCAACAGACCTTTCAGAGTGCTTTGCCAGCGTGATGCCGCACCCTGTGCTTGTTGCAAAGGAGACTCTGAGCAACTTCATTTGGGTGTCGCAGGGGTCTGTAATGTAGCACAACGCTTGCCCTGCTTGACAGCTTGTTGCTCGTGATGGTCCTCTGTGTTTGTGTGTAGCATGCACAGTCGCTTGCATAATTAATACATTACTTTGAAATACAGGTATTTCAGAAATGTAGGATCCTAGATTTATGGAGAATAAACTTTAAAATATTGCAGTGGTGACCTAAAATGTACCTAATATTAAGTACTAATTTGTAAAGCAGAGAGAGTAAATTGATGGGTATTTTTGTGATATCATAAAGTATTTATGAATTTTAATGTGAATTAAATGCTTGAACTCCTGTGGTTGAGAGATGTGAAGCTATTAGAGTTGGCCTTTGTAGCACAGAATGATAAATCTGACAGGGAACTGAACTAGTTTTTCTTTCTTTTCTACATTTCGTAAGATGCTAGTAAGCCCTGTGTCATTATAAAAGACGAGTAGAAGGGTAAGATTTGAAGCTAATAAAGTAGTGTAGACAAGTTTTCCTTGTCCCCTCCACCCCTTGAAATAAACATGCGTGTGTGTGTGTGGGGAAGCATTCACCAGTAATAAAAATGAATGTTATAATTTAATGGTAGAGGGAGCTAGACGGTTTTTAGAGATAGAAAGAATCACAGGGTGTTGCTGCTAACTTTCTAGTCTTATGTTAAAATGATAATTCAAGTGAAAATACAACTTCTTTCATCTTTTTAAATCTCTAGGCAGGTTCCTCTTTTTTTATTTTACATACAGATATTGTTAAGAATCTTCTCTATTTTTGTATCTTTGTCTAAGAAAAAGCAAACTTTCACCTGATGCTTTTGTATCTGTCTCTCTCTGTTTAACAGTCTGGTGGTATTGCCACTACAGATTCATCTTGCCCAGTCTTGTTTCATTTAGTATTCAGGAGACAACAGTCTGCAGTTTGAGGATTTCTAGTCATTCTCTGTTCTGAATATGCATTTGTATGCTTCAGCCAAAATGAGGATCATGTATCTCAATTACCTACGTACTTGCTTGTATTTTTTTTGTTTGTTCTTAGATCTAATAAAAAGTTTAAAAGCTCCTTTTGTACCTGATTTAGAATGTTAACTTCATTTTATGCAGTGTGTATTTGTAACTTTGCTAACGTGAAGGACATAGTAATTTTATTTGAAATAAACGTTTTATTATAGAGGTGGCTAAGAAGCTAAATCTTTCTAGACAGGCAAAGAGCATATTAAATGAAGACATCTTGACAAGCTGATCTTGACTGGCCTTTATCTGAGGTGTTTATAGATTTATATGCCCAAGAGCTGCTGAAGGGGTAGAAGGGAACTGTTGACTCCAGCTGCGAGTCTTTCTCAGCTAAAAGTGAAATGGAGTGTGCAGAAAGCCTGTCCCTTTCCCCGTCTAAATATTGGCAACCTGTTTCATGTTTACTGGTGAAACAAGCAAGTTTGGATTCTGTTTTTGTTGTGCTTTTCCCCTCTAGAACTATATTCAAGTTCCCTTAATCTCCTCTGTTTCACCTCTGCCCAGTTACAAGGATGAGTTTTGTGTGTGTGGCTTGTTGACATTTTGTGAGTTGCATAGCTGAGGTTGTTATCCTTCTCTTGTCCACAAATGTGGCATGCTTAATTACTTTAATCAGATGAATATGTTTTTAAGACAGAAGGACCATCATTGTCTGTGTGGACTAGAACAGAAAATTAGTAAGTGATTTCTGTGCGAACTTTCAAGGGTGTTGTCCCGGACGAGTAGATGTCGTAGGGTGGCCGGGGTTAGCCAGCGAGCTCTCTGGGTCTAGCAGAGGTAGCAGGAAACATAGCTACATTTTTTGGAGTCCTGGGTGGTTTTGGTGACCCTGTGTTATGCTTAACAGCTGTTTCACTCTCACTGAATTATAGTCCAGCTTATTCTTTCGCTGTTTTTTTATTTATAAACTGGAAAACTGTTTTGATATTGGAATAAATGTCTCAATGTGCTCTTAACTCATTCTTTCTTTAACCCTACCTTTTGAATTTTAAGATGTAGTATTCACCTTTGTAGACTGTCAGCTTCATTTTAGAGATGGAAGTTCCAGTCTTGGCCTTTTTACTTGAGCACTTAATCTTTTTTTTTTCCCTCCTTTTTTTTTTTGGCTTTACAAAGTTCCTTCTTTTAGAGTTAAGAAGTCTTGGTAGCAGCTTTGCTTTGCTTCCATTAAAGTGCACTAGCAAATTTGTCACCTGGGACTTCTAAGAAAGGAGATGTTTAAAAGGGTGCTTTTTTTGGGCACAGATGGGTAGTTTTTATTTTTTTTTTTTTTTTTTTTTAATTTTTGGTTGTTCTTTGTGCCTCTTTCAGTATTACTAATGACAATATTTAAAAACACAACAGCACTCCTACCTTATGAGTTAGCTTTTTTATTTTTACACTTTCAATCTTATTTTCTAGCATGTATTTCTGTTCATTGAACCCTTATGGTGTACTGGTCATCCTCCTGCAAGCCTTGCTTTCTATCAGTACAAAAGCTGCAGATTTCCTTCTTGACTTCGGAGTTTTCTAATGGCAAGTTATATTTAAGTAAACTTGTCTGTGAAAGTCATTTTCCTGCTTGAAGCACTAGAGGGAACTTCAGAGGCTGTAAAGGTCATCATTTTATTGATATGGTTTATAAAAGTCCTTTTCAGGAATTTAAACTGTCTGCAGTGATTATTATTTTCTTAGAAGTAGTAGTAAAAGTATTTCTAGGTTTATCTCCATAACTAGGAAACACAAAATGCTAATTCTTATATACTTGTGTATTCCTTGAGAGCACAGACTTCTGCTGTTCCAGGTTTTGCACCTGGCTGAGATATTTTCAAAATTGAATGTGCACAAAGATAGGTTTGCTAAAGTCTCAAATTAATGGTTAGTGAGCTGTGCTTTGCAGTGGAGTAATTGCCCAGGGAATTTTTTGAAGGAGAAAATTGGAGGTCCACTACATCATAGCGTATTGGTGCCCAGCAACAGGACAAGGGGCAACAGGCACAAACTGAAGCACAGGAAGTTCCACTTGAACATGAGGAAGAACTTCTTCCCTCTGAGGGTGACGGAGCCCTGGCCCAGGCTGCGCAGGGAGGCTGTGGAGTCTCCTTCTCTGGAGATATTCAAGACCCACCTGGCCGCGGTGCTGTGCAGCCTGCTCTGGGTGACCCTGCTTGGGCAGGGGGGTTGGACTGGGTGACCCACAGAGGGCCCTGCCAACCCTGACCATGCTGGGATTCTGTGAACCTGTGTTAACCCTGGGGCTTGGAGGGACGGTGGGTGCTGTCCCCAGCCCAGACCCGGCGATGGCTCTGTGAAGGCCGCAGGGCTGTGTTTCGCGTGGTCCGTGCCGGTTGCAGCCCGGCTGGAAGTCAGAGGGCAGATGCTGTCGCCTGCCCTGGTGGGAGCTGTCGGAGGCGGTGAAGGGACTGGCTGCTCATCTTTATGGATTAACAGCCCGAGCCCGGTGGTGCAATTAGTGAAGTTCGTATCGGTACTGGCACCAGAGAGAATGACTTGCACACGGTGGTGTCCCGGGGCAGTCGATGGAGATGCCCGGGGCAGAAATGGCCGACAGGTTTGGTTCGTTATCTCTCCGGCGGCGCGGTTGGCCCAACTCTCTCCAATGCTGATGGGGTTCCTGCTTCCCGGCCCTGCTCTGGGTCGGCCGGGTGTCTCTGCGAGGCGGTTATCTTCACGGAGACGTGAGTCTCTGGAAGCCAGAACTGACGGAGATCCCGGCTCCCCGCCTTCCGACCACGCTCTGGAGCTGGGCCCTTCCACCCACCGAGCACGAGGAAGGGATTAACGCGTAGGATTGGGAGCGGAAAGCCTTGCTGCTCTGGGCTGTAATTAGTCTGCGGACACGGTGCCACGGACCCCCTTGCTCTGGTGGGTTTTGAGGACGGAGGACAAGGGACGGTTGGTTTTTCCTCTGTGCTCCAATGCTTGCTGGGTAGCGGTTTTGCTGTTTTGCCTGGAAATAATTATCATGAAACACGTGTCCCGCGTCTTCTTGTCGAAGGGTCTGACTCAAAGTGGTCTGCAGTCCCCGGGAGCCGTTCCACCAGCCGCAGCCAGCTCTGGATCGGGACGCATTGATTGCTGAAGCTCGCAGCTCCTGGCTGAGCAAGCACTAGAAACCCTTCTCGCTCTTTGTGAAAATAAGAATGAAGGATTTAGCTTTTAGAGAGCCATTTGACTGTAAAAGCGAAAGAGGAAACCAGCTTCATTAACGTTGTGATGGCTTTTAGGAAGTCCCCTGAGTGCGGTTACTGCGAGCCCTGCCTAAGTTGCAGGGTGCTCCAGGTAGGTGACAGAACCAGCGTATCCCTCCTCCCCGTCAGGAGCTGTCTCCAGGAAAAGGGACTGACTTGGGGGAACTTTTATTTGTAATTATTTTCTCGTATTTAAACAAAGGGAAAACCTCTCATTCATTTGCTTTTCAAGCTCGTTAGGTTTCTGGATCCCGTAATTGTCAGAAACTGAAATCCAGCACGCCTGCTGTCATAGAGAAGGTGCGCCACGAGCCGTTAAAATCTTGACCGCTTTAATTCTGTGCAAAAAGGTAACGAGGCGACTGTCTGCGGCGGCCGGGGCTCGGACGCGGGCACCCAGCACCCCCCTCACTGCCCGCAGCCCTGCTCCCGGCCCGGGGCAGCTCCAGCTCAGCCCCAGCCCTGGGCAGCGGGCGGCTGGGCGGCTGTGTGCCCTCACTGGGGAGCCCGCCCCGACCCAGATGAACTTCAGGCCCCTTGGTTTCGTTTTCCGACGCTGGCGGCGTCGCCCCAGCAGCTGGCAGCTGCCCATCCCGCAGCCCTGCGCCCTCCGGACACGCGGGAGGCAGCTTGCGGGATGGGGAACGCCGTGCGGCCACGCTGCCATCGCGTCGCTCGCTCTGCTCCGCGTTCGGTGGGTTTATTCTGCCCTGTTTCTGGCAGGCACGGCTGCTGGAGCCTGTAGGAAAGTTGGGGACAATCTTTTTGGTAGAGACAGCAGTGACAGGACCAGGGGTAATGGTTTTAAACTAAAACAGGGTAGGTTTAGGCTGGATATAAGGAAAAAATTCCTTACAATGAGGGTTGTGAAACACTGGAACGGGTTGCCCAGAGAGGTGGTGGAGGCCCCATCCCTGGAAACATTCAAGGCCAGGTCGGACAGGGCTCTGAGCAACCTGATCTAGTTAGTGTTGTCCCTGCTCGCTGCGGGGGGGTTGGACTAGATGACTTCTAGGGGTCCCTTCCAACCCAAAGCTTTCTATGATTCTATGATTCTATGACTCTAAAGACAGGCTTGGGACACCAGCTTGTACGTGACTACAGCTGGTAAGAGAAGTCTCACCTAAGGTATATGGGGTTAAATGAGATGAATTCCAGCCTTGTTGTCTTCTATACATTTGGCAGAACCTGTGTCTGAGTCTGGCCAGAGAACAATGGTTACATTTCACTTACGAGTAAAGCAGAAACATCCTTTGAAATTCTGGAATTTGTGAGAATCTTACCTGGAACAGTAGGCTTCTGGCTAAAGCATTGGCTGAAGAGCGTTTGGGGGAGAGCCAAGCCCTTGCCTGGCTTGATTCACAGTAAGAAATCAAGGCTAGTTAGTGTAGGTGAGTACCCTAACAAATGGGTTTACGACTCCTTTTGAACCTGTTTCACTTCATATCATTGGATCAGGAAGAAAGGACCTGAATCAAAGCTGAGTAATATCTTCTGGATGGGCCTCTTACCTATGGAAAAATATTTGCTTACTACATTATCAAGTCATAGCTCACATGTTGTCTCATTAAGTATGGAAAAATCTCTTTGCAGAGTTTTGTTAAAACAGATACAGTGAGACATAATTCTTGGGTTTTGAGAACTGGCATTTTCTAATGAAAAAGCATGATAATGGAAATTCTGGCCAATGGTGCCCAAAAACTTCTCGTTCTCTCCCTTTTTTACTTCTCACTAAAATTTTGTGATAAACTCTAATGTAAATGAGCAGAACATGTTTGTTTATTTATTATACCTACTTCATCTTCCACAAGAAACATGCTGGTCTGACTGTTTTATACTCTGCAGAGAAAAATCTCTCACTGCTAAACTGTGGTAGTCTTTGGCAATGAAATATAATTCTTCAGAAGCAGGAAACTGTTTCAAACACACTTTCCTTCCATTTGATGAATATCTACCTGAACAGGTGAAGGTGGACACTAGCTTCTCTTCTCCTGTCTAGTACTATCTAATAGCTCATGCACACTTGTACAGCTTCCAGGCTGTACCTATCTCAAGATTGGCCAGCTTAAGAAGAGTTCTCATTTTCCTGCCCTCTCTGTGCCCACTGAGTACAGTGCCAATAGCATGATCCTCACAAGCCCTACAGACCAAGTGCAGCATATAGGCAACACAGCTCCTCCTGTTTCCTACCTCTCTCTTTCCTATGGAGATGTGCTTCAGATAGGTGTGAGTTTCCTAGCCAAAGGTCTTCTTGAACTTCTTTGAAAGTTACTAACTGGTTCTAAAGAGAAAACTCTTCACTTCTTTCTGATAAAAGGTTTTTTCCAGTAGCCATGGCAACCAGTAGCGGGACAGCAAGTTCGTCTCTTGCAAGCAGTGGCAAGAATAAGGAAGAAACACACTCTTAAGATCTCTGTACACTGGAGAACTGTGCTTACAGAAAGTTCATGAAGTTCAAGAAAGGCAGATGTAAATTCCTCCAGTGTGGTATAGAACAGTCCCATAAAACAGGACAGGCTGGGGAGAAGGCAGCTTTGCAGAGAAAACATGGGAGTACTGATGGATGACTTGAATTAGTGAGAGCATAGTCTCCAAAACAAAGGAATAGACTGTTCTTTGTTCTGCGCTTCTGAGACCACAACTGAAGCCCTATGTCTAACGTTGGGATCCCCAAGACAAGACTAACTCCAACATACTGGAATGAGACCAGTGTATCACCAAAGGTTACTGAGATGATTAGCGGCTAAGTACTTGATGTACAAGAAGTGCCTGAGAAAGCTTGGTTTGCTCAGTCTGAAGGAGAGAAGGCAAAGGACAGATCTTATTGGTCTCTTCTCTTGGGGATGCACAGCAGAAGCACAAGAAGGAATAGACACAAACAGCAAGACAAGAACTTTTCTACTGGATATCAGGAAAAAAATCTTTTCACTACGAGGATAGCCTACTGCTGGCACAAGTTGCCTAGAGAAGTTTTGAAAACTCCATCCCTGGAGATACTGAAAATTTGACATCAAAAAGTTGCGAGAAACCTCATGTAACAACAAAATCTATCAAATGACCCTCTAAAGTCTCTTCAAATCCATTTTATAATGAAGGTCTTGAGTTTCTTAGAAACTTAGTTTTTGGTATCAGATGCCAGCATTCTGGTGAGATGTCAGATGGTGAATACAATTGTGAATCTACCTGAATCTACTTATTAAAATGACTTTTATTTCATAATTGGATAAGTTAGGGGAAAATCAGTCAAAGAACGAATGTAACTTTCTTAAAAGTACCTAGCTGTCATATCCATGTTCAGAGGTAATGTTTTACAGAAAAGAACTTGCTTTTTGGGATCCTCTAGTGTTATGATCAAAAACTTTTTTCAGTGTTTGCTATTTGCAGTTATTACCTAAACATTACAATTTGTTAAGAGCTAAAAGAGCTCTATGATATAAACTCATGCTTTCTAGATAAAAGAGAAGTAAAAAGTCTCTGATTTTGAAAACAAATTGAATAGTTGGTTTTGTTTGTTCTGAGCGTTTCTGGTAATATGGTGATGTGTGACCATGACACCGCAGAAAGAGACTGTGGAAGCTGATGTTCAACCTACTCCTTTCAGACTTCTAGTTCTGATGTTCTGCAGAGCACGGAGAAATCCTGAGAGATAAGCAAGTGCCACTGTTTAACAATCAAACTAATTATGATTCAAAAGGCTTAAGGCAGCAGAGAGCAACACATGCTACTAGTTCTCTGCAGTACACTTAGCTTTTGTTACTCGTTTTCTTTTTCCTTTGAGACACCCACATGAAAGTTGCACAGCTGGTTCCCGTTGCTGTCCTTTATTGCAGTTTTACATTGAATAGCTTGCTATTTCTCATGACATTTTTCATACACCTCAAACATAGTTTCTGTGCTATTCCTGAAAAATGACTATTTTGCATGAGTACTGAAGAATTTACCTTTTCAAACACAACATTTATGGGGAAGTTAATCTTTTGTTATTCTAGGAAACTATTCTTCTTTTCTCCGTTTTCTAACTGGGGTGTCACAAAGGGTATCTGACAAAAGAGTCACTGAATTACTTGAAGGCTGTGGTAAAATATGCTAACATTTCACTGCCATGTTGTCAAGAGTGACTTAAACCTTAGAAACAATACAATTTGAGCAGTTTGTTGATATTTGATTATTTGCCTACTGCTCCATTTATCCTGAGGACACTCCGCATCCATTTGCAGCAGGATAGACTCCTGAAAGGAAAAGAGAATATGACTTAAAAAAAGGAAAAGCTGCAACTGTACTAGGAATCCTTCCAAGTATCCACATCATGTCTGTGAGGACATGCGTTGAATTACTCTTTAGAAAGCAAATGGAAACAGGCCTCTCTGCATCCTTCAGCATATGCTCAGCATGCTGATGGAGAAGTCCTTATGTGAAAACCAGCAAGGACGTATAGAGGAAACAAGAACTTTGAATCTAAGGCACCGAGAAGAAAACTGGCTTCATGGAGCTTTCTTTTTCCTTCTGCGTCAATTTAGAGCCTATGAAAGGTGCTGAACTGACAGACCGAATTCCTTTCTTAACACACAAAACAGGTGCAGCAAATGGCGATTTTGGAGCTTTCCCCACTGTACCAGTGAGTGCATTTCAGCCTTGGTTGAGGGTGACCACATCCAGGCAGAGAGCTGAGTTCATCTTCCAAGCCTGTTTGTTTTTTTCCCTGTGTTCACTGCCAATAAAGACACCAATTAGTGCATAGCCTCAGCATTTGAAACAAATGAAAGCAGAGATGACAGAATAAAGGGAGAGATGTGTTTGTTCCCGGAATTCTGCATGGACATTTATTTTGGATTTTAGCAACAATTTTAACCTACAATAATTTGCATTATTTTAAGGAAAAAAAAAAACAAAAACCAGTTTCATTATCATTGAATATGACGATAGGGGAAATGGTCTGGAAAAATCCTGGATCTTTGCTGTGCCTTATTCTGGAACTACAAAGAGCAGGGCAAATTCTTTACTGCTGTGCCATTCAGCTGTTATGTTTAACAATCTAATTAGAAAGGCTGTGTTGCTTTTCCCCATTATAAAAGCAAAGACAGTGCACACAAGCAAAACCAGTTAGACAGCTGTAGTTTACAGATCTGGTTTGCCTCAAGGCTGGTTTCTAATGAACCCCCAGTAGATGGTTCCTATCCAGAAACAGGACAGAAGCAGCACAGCGCTAACACGTGCTATCTTTCCTGTAATCGGGTGCTAATGCCTGCTCTAGCCCAGGGAGCTGACACTTGACGTGGCTGTTCCTTTCTGCAGCCATGGTTTCCACCAGCACCAGCACAGTGACACTAACCTGGCTGATAATGCATGTCCCCGGCATGGCTCAAAACTGTGCTAACAGGTGGCAATAAATCTGAAATGTTCCTCTCAGTTTTATGATTGTTACTTTCTGTTCACCAGGGACTTGTTTTAACTTAAAGCAGACACAAAACTATACAATAACCTGCATACTTGCCACGCTTTTCTTTTTCAGCATGTATGGCTCAAATTAAGGCAGACTGTATTGAGTAGATCGCTCACTGCAAGTTAGTCATCTGTTTAGTGTTTCTGATGTCCCACAAGGCAGTTGCGGTTGCTTGCAAGTCTATTAATTAAAAAGAAAATGACTAAGGAAACTACTCAGTGGGCTGATGAACTATTCAACCACTTCAAAACTAAGGAAAACATTAAAACAACCTCCCCTTCCCACATTCCTTTTCTTGAATAGCCTGATAACAGGCATTTGTTTGAACTGAACTTTATAGGACTTGTGAAAAAACAAGCTCTTGTCATCACTGCATTTAACTGAGTTTTATGTACAAGAAACTGAGTAGCACTGTCTGAGCTAGGATAGATGAGATTGTGTCAGCATTCCCATTAAAAATACTCTGATATTCAGTGGGTTATGAGTCACTTATAAAAATTCACTCCAGGCTAAAATTTTCTATTATTTGACAGTAATACCTGGGTCAGAGGAGGCAGGCTGGGGGCTTGCAGAGAAGTTTATATAAATTAATTCATATTCATAGATTAGAAGTACTTGCACAACTATATATTCGTATGTTTATTCAGGTGAAGTGTTGCATTGCTATTACTGTTGCTATTCTTTATCCTCAAACACAATTTTCTCCCTCATATTATTTTGAATTTCTCCATTTGGGACACATAAATAATTGCAGAAGTTGTTGTCTTCCGCCATTTTCACACAGTGTTTATCTCCTCTCTTTTTGTTTCAGTGGTGTATATAGAGATGGAGGGGCTTAAAACAAGATGAGAAAAAAGGGAAAAATCTGAAGATCTGCCAGTAAAAAATAGAAATCCAAACTGTTGTGGTTTGAATAAACTTAAATAAGACATTGAAAGTTATGAATAAGAAAATAGGAGTGTGAAATGTCTTTTAGTTACAACACTAATGTAGAAAACGAGACTTCTTTGATCCAAATTTTGTAAAAATTTCATCTTTTACAAGGGGACAGAAGAAATTTTCTAACTAGTTGTCGTTGTTAGAATGCTTTCAAAATGAAACGAAAGAAATTTACCCTGGAGGATAAAAGCCTGAGGTGGCAGAAGAACTATATCTTTAAATTCACCCAGACCAGGGTAAAAATAACAACTAAGAAAGAGGGTAAAAACCTTCATCTGTAATGCTTTCAATTTATATCTGCAATTGCTGATTTTTAAAGGAATTACTTTTGATGATGGTCAAATGGACCAAAGATCTAGTTATGAACTTTATTAAATTCCACCTACGCTGACAGAGGTGTCTTAAACTAACCCTGTGGGTGAAGGAAAACACAGAAGAAGGGGTTACCTAGGCTACGGTATATTTGTGAGTACTTGGCAATAATATCTCCAAATGTAGCTTAAAACCCAACCAAACAAAATAGATAATGAACGCTTGCAAGGATTAGGAAAAGTACCAAAGATAACAGATCAAGGAATTATTCTTCATGGGAAAAAAAAAATAGGATCAGATTTCTAAAACTAGAGCTAGTGTGTATTCTTTATAGTGAGGCAATTCTCCAAAGAAAGAAAGAAAGTGTTTTGGTGGGTGGGTGAGATGAAAAGGCAGCTTTTAAAGACCTATTCCTGTGTTTGCAATGGTCAGTTATTGTTTGGAGTAAAGCTAGGTCAACTATTGTTGGTTCAAAAAGAGGCAAAAATTATGTCTGGAATATTTTTCCCCCATTTTGTACTATACAAATAATACAAAAGTTTTATTTTCCCATTGATTGACAGTCCATTGTAGAACATCTTCTCAAACCTTGATAATGGCATCTCCCTGTTGCCAGTCCTACATTACAGGAGTTCACTGCTGCTGATTTTTAAGTTCAACCCACATAGTGGATAGGATATCTGTCTGGGGAAGGAAGTGAATGAGTTTCTTGCTTCACGGTTGGTCTATATCAGTGCCCAGGCTCCAAGACCCCCAAGCCAGGATGGGGATCAGACTTTGTGTTGAGATACAGCAGAACTAAATTGAAGCACAAAAAAATAGGGAAAAGAGGCATCTCCTTAATGATGTCCTCCAGAACATGTTTCTTACAATTTGCTGTGTTTTGATTTATTCTTTTCACAGGTTTTATTATTTTGGAGCCACAAACATGTTGATAAATTATCTGGATTTTATTGCTGTTAAACATAAGTCCTTTACTTATGTCTCAAGACTGTTCTTCATCTTTGTGCAGAAGAAGAAATCCTGGAGTGCTGGGCAAACCTCACCCTAAAATCTGTAAAACAATCAATCCCTGCGATCAGTGTAATCATGTGTTTGCATATCCTTCACATGTGACTAAGGACTAAATTGTGGCCCCATCCTGTGCCTTAACACAAGGGTTTATGACACATACACACACCCACTTCCGGGTAGATCTCCCTGGCAAAGGAGTGTAAGTATAGGGCATTGACTAAGTCAGACTGGAGATCCATTTTGTCTGTTACTCTGTCTGATATAACCAGTACCAGATGCTACAAAGAATGACAGAAGAACCCTGCAGGAGACAGAGGCAGAATAATTTGCCTCCACAAAGATCTTGTGATCGTACTCACTAATTGTCAGAGATTAGCTTGAGCCCTGAAGCACTAGGTTTAATATCTCTTCCAAAAGTTTTATTTTCTTTAATTATAAGAACTCTGGATATCCATGATATTGATATAATATCCAATCTCTTGATGAATCTGGTTAAATTTTTGGTCTCAACAATTTCCTTTGGCAATGCGTTCCACAATTTAATCACACGTAATATAAAAAGGTATTTCCTTTTATCAGTTTTGACTTGCCCACCTTTAAATTTCAGTGAATGCCTTGTTGTTCTTCCTTCCAGAGTCAGAGTGGAACCCCGTAATCTGCTTTCCCTGTGCTGTTTTATATAACATTAATTTGTAAAATGTTTTAATTTTGCCTCTCATTCATCCTTTTGCAAGGGGAAAAACTTCTGTCTTTCCAATTTCTCTTCATATGACCACATTTCCATTTCTGTCATTTTTCTGTGAACTCTCACCAAGTCTGTCTTATTGTTTTATGGGACATAGCGTCTGGTGCTGCAAGAAGTATCTGAAGTATGCTCTATCATTTTTATATGCAAAGGCATGGTGATGTTTTCCATGCTGTTTCCATCCTTTACTTTATGGTTCTGCAGCATCTGAATGCTGTTAGATATTTTTTTTTAGACCACGAGCATGCTCTTAGTGTGCTGTCTGCAGTGGTACATACGTTTCCCTTCTGAATTGAGCCATTATACAGACTCTAATGCCTTGTAAGAGTGATTTCACTTTTATCCTCTGATGTGCTTTACTTTATATTTATCATTGATACTTGCAGCTAATTTAGAGATGTCTGTTCCTGAATAACTAGAAGTGATTTTGGATGGGATCCAGTCTCCGTAAGACATCTAATCTGAGGCTGCATTGTAGGCCCTTAGTGAGACAGCTTTGCCCAGATAAGAGACCAGCCCTTCCTCAGCTGATGGAGGGAGGTAAATGATGTGAATGCTTCTGAAGCAGGACCCTGTCTGACTAATCTACATGCTTAAATTTATATGTGAATTAGGATTCTGCCTTTCTGTGTATTTTGGTATGTTGCTGTTCACTGTCCATTACTGATTCTTCATACGTATCGAAAGCAAGCCTGAGAATGAGCCTTGACTTCACCTCACCAGCAATCTTTGACTCTTCTCTTTGACCCTGAAACCTGTCAGTGAAAACCTTTGGATTATAAAATAAATCCATAGATATTTAATCCACTGAGTTGCTACAAAGGGAATTTAGACAGAGAGCTGGGTTATATGCTAACCCAGAGAGCAGTGGGAGGAAGTATGGCTTTTCTTTACTACTTGTGCTTCATACATCACACCTCTTCATGTGCCCTGCAAGGGTGAGGGTTGAAGGATGCTAATCTGCTGCTGACCAGGAGAGTTTATGCTATGATAACATCTGCTGTTGGTAGTCAAAATCACAACCCAATCTCTCTTATTCGTTCTATAACTCAAAAAAAGATCTCTGACACAAGGAACTTGGCCTGCTCCAGAGGGTAGTGGTCAATGGCTCGATGTCCAAATGGATGCTGGTGACAAATGATGTCCCTCAGGGGTCTGTACTGGGACTGATGCTGTTTAACATTTTTATCAGTGACACAGACAACGATATCGAGTGCACCCTCAGCAAATTTGGAGACAACACCAGGCTGAGTGGTGCAGCTGACACACCAGAAGGACAAGATGCTATCCAGAGGGACCTGGACAAGCTCAATAAGTGGGCCTGCTTGACCCTCATGAGGTTCAACAAGGCGAAGTGCAAGATCCTGCATCTGGGTCGGAGCAAGCCTCGCTATGAATACTGACTGGGGGATCAAGGGCTTGAGAGCTGCCCTGCCGAGAAGGACTTG
>Ga0181612_129525_pt1 | contig 15221 bp, 9 predicted proteins | sample HoacroProtozoa21_FD_119630 | JGI IMG/M metagenome (GOLD analysis project Ga0181612, IMG submission 119630) | Hoatzin crop microbial communities from Cojedes, Venezuel. Combined Assembly of Gp0051906, Gp0051904, Gp0051908 | reverse complement strand
GAGGTGTTTTGGTGAAAGCAATAGACAACAATCCATCTTTGATAAGAAGGCTTGGATATTCCTTAAATCATAGCTCCTCATCTTTCAAGTGAACACATCTATCATCTCCATATCAGGACATTACTAATAGAAGCTTCTGCAGTGAAAACATGCCAGCGTTTAACAGTTCACAGACTGTTTCACATCTGTTTTGGACAATAAGAATGGAGAGTCTTGTACATTTATGTCAATTTACACCTGATGAAAAGTCTCCATGCAAGACTAACAGAAATTATATTTTTGTATACTATGCCATTGACATTAATCACATTTATATAATATTCAATGCAATTGCATGATGGCAGATTTGGCTAAATGTGATATGCATAAAGCCGTTTGATTTTGCTGGTGTCTGAGCTAACAGTATCTACGGTTTTCTTTGCAGACACATAAAGAACTTAATTAGCTCACCCTTGCAGGGAAATATGCTGTATTCAGCATGAGAAATGGTTTTTGCAGTCAGCCTAGATCAACTTCAGACTGTCAAACAAAACAAACCCAGTAAAGAAATGTGGTGCTATTTTGCACTTAGTTTACATTTTCCAACCCAGATGACTAATGACACAGCGAGTTGATGATTTCACTGGGAAGTGTAATATGTTACTGCCATCTAGTGCTATGCAGTAGACTCAGCCTCTGTCATACAACAGAAATATAATATTTAATATGACACAAGGGAGCGTTAGGCAAAAAGATATCAGTTTCCTATCAGTTGATCTGTGAAGCTTAGGATACAGTTGAGTGACACGCTGAATTTTGATCTGGTCCTGTGATCTGTCCTCAATTTATATGGAGTAAAAGAAGATGGTAACAATGCAAAAGCTCCAAAATCAGACAAGAGGCATAGTAGAAACTATGCTGAAAAAGTGAAGACTATTATCTTCAGAGACAACATCAGAAGACTGGAGTTGCTCGATGAACCAGTAATTTCTAGCCAGGATAGGGCTGTCTTTTCCTCTATTAAATAAAACTCTCAGGTGGCCTACAGATGGTTTTCCATCAAGGTTTTCCTAAGATCATATGGTAAAAATTTGTCAACATTTGAGACTAAGGCAATTTCTTGGTCAAAATTTAGATCCTTGTCTCATAATGAAAAGAATATAATTGTAGTTTTGCTATTTGCTTTATGAGACTGACTTCTGGACGCTGATAAGACACTTGGAGGGAAAAGATGCAGAACCAAAAAAATGGCTGCCAAAGGAAAAATATATTTTAACTGTACGGACTCTGAGCACTGTTAGGTAGTATGTGACTAAAATAACTTCAGCTGTCAGCACTGAGTATCTCATGTTTATTGACAACTATAATAAGGGTGGTGAAACACTGGCACAGGGTGCCCAGAGAAGTGGTCAATGTCCCATCCCTGGAAACATTCAAGGTCAGGTTGGATGGGCCTCTCAGCAACCTGATCCAGTTGAAGATGTCCCTGCTCATTGTAGTGGGGCTGGACTACAGAACCTCTAAAGGTCCCTTCCAACCCAAACTATTCTATGATTCTATAATTGTCACTGGTGCAGTATTAGGAAAGTTGAAATTAAAAAAAACATTTGTGCGGAAATAGTTCAAAACTTGATCACAAACTTACCAGAGTCCATGAGACTCTTGATTTGAATTTTGGGCCAGCACTTCAAAACATGTAAAGGGAACTTCAAGTATGGCTTATAACTAGCAGGAACAGTGCAGAGTTAAAATACTTGTGGGAAAAGACTCATGCAAAATTCATTTGTGCATTTATCTCATTTAAAACTCATTATTATTTCTCCAAATAGAGATGCTGCTCAGGAACTGGTGAAGTTAGGATCATTATTCACTCAGTTTGGACAGTATTGGAATAAGTCCCTCAGCTATACTCTTTTTTTTTTGTATAGTATATTCCACAGCAAGTGGATAAACTTAATGTAAGCAGTAAGGATGAGCTTCATTCAGTACCCACTGAAATCTTTAAAAGTCTTCTCTTTACTTCAGTAGTCATCTGATTAAGTCCTGGGGGTGACATTATAAGTTTAAATTGAAATCTAAAGGTTTTAAAGGATTCAAAGATTGTTTTTTTCAAACATAGCTCAAAGTAAAAATGAAGCAAATTACATTCTTTCTCAACTTCTTATTTTGCATCAAACCTGTAAGTTCTTATTTAAGTTTTCCTTTTTACAGAAGCAAATGAACAGTATCTGCATGGTTTGTCCCCCTGAGATTAACTAGTTATATAAATTCTATAGCATATCAAAACATGGTATTGTAAAATTGCTTTCTTTTATTGACAAAGGATGAAATGTCACACCAGCTGTTGCCAAGTGCAGTCATTCATGTTTTCATAAGAAGTTTGTGACAGCCTCTTAGTATAACCAATTTTACATAATTTAGGTAGCAGTCTTCATTTCTCCATTTGGTGAAAGTGTATTGTAAGAAGTCATTCTTTTCCAGTTAATAGAATTACATAGCTTGCAACTAGAGTAGGATAAATACTTCCAAGTATTTTCTATGAGACCACATAGAAAAGCAGCCAGTTGTGAATCTTTTCTGATAGTTCAAAAAGAATCCTTTTCTATTGATAGCCACGTCTACCTTGCAATGTGCAGGAACCGTACAATCACATCTAGCAAAATACACTTCAGTTCAACCTCATCCTGTAGTAAATGGGATGCTAAAATCGGTAAGATCCAAGTCAAATTTGTAACATTTGTTTCTTGAATTTAATAAAAATACCCAATAGGAGTGCTGGTGAGATCTGCAACAGCCCTCTGGTGTTATAAGAAGCAGATTACAGATCAAATCTTCATTTCCTTTTGCCCTGCATAGGACTAACATTTTATAACCTTTATAAAATAACAAAAACAGTGGAATGTTGTAATTTTGCACTGTTGGGTGTAAGAACAACCCAGAATCAATCCCAAAGTGATATGCTTTGTAAAAATAGGAATGCGCCTACTGTTTGGGGCATGCTTTAGTCTTTTTCCTATGCAACAGCCAAAGCTGTGGCTTTACCATTCAGCCTGCAAGTCATCCTCACTGCTACAATGATTCCAGGAGCTAGTCATTACCTCTCCCTCTTATCATCAGAGGATATAGCAGTGATGTATCTATAAATGATCTTATTGAGCAAAGGCCTGAAAACTTGGTTGCTTCCTCACTTTTCTGGTCTCTCATCTTTATGTATATTCAGGTTATCGTTCAGGCTCTTCTGAGACAACGCTTTCCACTTTCTAGGATCCGTGTCAGCTCACATCTTCTAGCATCTGCCCAAGATGGATGACCAATAACATAGGCTAGGAATGAGCTTTTTATTGCTGGAATTCCTATGCAGTACAAACCCACACAGTCAATAATTCAAACCAGGCATACAAATCTCCTGGCTTGGCAAACAATACATCTCCCCTCAGGCTACCAAAAAGTGAAAAAAGCATCTAAAAATCTGCATGTTAGCTAGTTATTTTCTTTGCAATGTACATAACTCCAAACCAATGGGAAATGTAGTTCTTTCCTACTGAAGAAAAACTATTTGCTTTTCCTAAGTTACGATCAAAATAGGCTTGATATGCGTTAATAGAAGAGTATTGCTTTCAAGTCAAACAATTTCCTATTGTTGCCACCACAGCAATGGAGTAAGAAACCAAGTAACAGAGGCAACAATCCTGGGAGCTGTTAATAACGGATCTGGAACCGCTTTTGTTCTGTGACCTAAAGGATAGGTATGATACAAAAAGAAAGGCTGCTGAAACATGTAGGAAACAGCCCTCTTTACAAATCAGACTTAGTTAAAATCAGCTTCTAGAAGAGACTGAGACAGACTACTTTGCAAGATTAAAGGAAAGGCCATTTCATCAAGGAAACAGAAAAGAAATCTTCAATTTCGGAATAAAAAGCACTACTATACTGATCCATGGGACTTCTTCCTATATCCTCTTTGCAAAGACCAACACCTTTCTTCTACAATGCGAATGATGTCATATAAACTAGGCAACAGAATGGTAACTGGAAAAGCTGATCCAAAAGAAGAACATCAGCAGAAATGGATTAAGCTTGAGAAGACAATTAAGCAAGGACATAACTACAGAAATTCAATTGCTGGTCTAAAGTAGGAAAAACAGCCAGAAAGATCATAATTACTGATTCTAAGCCCAGTAAGTCCTATCAAACAAATATGCAATTAAGTCACTATCTGAGCCTGAAAAAAATGGGGCACATTACGATGGTAGGGTGGCTTTCCTTCAGATCATATCAAAATGATAGATGGGAATGATTTGTGGCATGGGAAAGTTTGCTCTTGTCACAAGGGAATGAGCTACTAAAAAGGCAGGCTTGGATTGTCTCAGGGGTAAAGGTTTTCCTGATTGAGATTATTTATAGAGAAGTAGCTTTATGGTGGGCGTTTTATTATTTTCTTTTTCTCTTGAAAATTCCATCCGTTCCTTGTTATTCATTTCAGATGTTCCACACGAACGAAACATACCAAGGCGTCCTTTGTAGGAAAAATCCAGCAGAAACTCAGTAAACTCACCATCACTGTAAGTAAATTCAATATTCAGAAAATTACTAACATTTGTCAAAGATGTTTTGTCTTTTCCCTGCTAATCAGCTAAATGCATTGGAATAAATGGGGTACTTTAAAGTGAATTATCCACATCACAGAATGTATATATGTATTATGTATGGTGTAATGAATTATTCTCCAACCAGATCAGAACACTTGTGAACAGTCTGCATATTTAAAATATTCCCTGAGTTGTATCTACCAGGAAAGATGCTTTGCATGGGAAACTGATTGCTACTTAGTTGTTACTGCATTTGCAGAACTGGCTTTTTCACAGTGGCTGATAACACTATTATATTATTATAATTTACCAGGATTAGTATACCATGCTATCTTTCATACTATTAGCAGTTCTATTACATTCAGCATGATTATAATACAAGCTTCCATTCTCTGGAGTTTTTTATTCTTCTAGATTTCTCATTAGTGATTCTAAGGAAAATAACACCTTCCTCATTTGATTAAAATGTTCATTCTTTCAATGACAGAAAAGGATGTTTTAAATCAACATTTAAAACCATATCAATCTAAGAATGTCTGTATTTATGAAATCCTAAGCCACTTTAGGATGATAATTAACTTAAAATTCAGATACAAAAAGATACAACCACATGCAATTAAACTTTCACGACATATGCTCAGAGCACTATACTGATAGATTATGTCCTTGCCCATCTTCCAAACTGTTCTTCAGATCATGCTGACCCTCCTCTAGACCTCTGATACTCTCCTCCCTCGAAAGACTGCAGGAAGTAAACCGGTATACCATATCCCACAACATGCTTTATAGCTCCAGCATCACACTGTCCCATGTCATTTTATGAATGCAGAGGCTTCTAAAGGTAACATATATCCAGGCTGTCAGGAGGCACAAGAGCTATGAGCAAAGTGTTTTCTGTATGCAGATCACATGGATGCATCTTCTGGTACAGTGGTAGTGTATGAGTATTCATTTTCATGTTCATGTTGTTTCTCCGCCAAAGCTACAAAAGGAGGATGAAATGGTGACATACTCTGTGGTCACAGAAAAGATGTTCAGTTGTCTTAGAATCTGTGCTGGGTACAAAAGTAGAGTTTTGTTTGGTTTTTTTATGCCTATGAACTTCTACACTCACCCCCCCCTCCCCTTTATGAATGACTTAGTCTTTATGTTACTATGTTATTTTGTTTCTCTCATAATGGCATATAGTACCATATAAAAACTGACACGGAAAAAAGTGAATTCTCCCTCTCTCCATCTGTTGCCATTTTTAATAATTTATATGGAACCCTGTCCTCTACATAATAACAGAGGCAGACAGCCATGAAACTGTGGACTGTTCGGCACTGACAGTCTAAAATATCATCCTGATGAGTACTGAAGCAGCTAGAGTGATTAAAAAAACCCCACAAAACAAAACAATAAACACAAAACCCCCAAACCCCCATTATAGTCTTTGAATAAATCCTACAGCTGGTGTAAATCAGCACTACCTCCTCTGGTTGCCATGTAATTTTGACAAGATCAGCCACCTGAGACTGGTCCTCTTCATGCAGTAATGTGGAGAGTATCATGTTTAAAGACAACTCTAAAAATGGCAATTCTCATTTTGACTGTCTTCCATTTTTAACAGGACAATGATGAAGGAATGGAGTGTTTCCTTACTTTCAAATAAGGTATGTTCCTTCAATCTCCTCTACTTGTGGAAAAAAAGGAACTGTGAAGGTAGATTTAATTTCCATCCTCTTTTAATTGAAAGATAATTTTCTTTTTCAATGAAAATCTGAAAAGATACTTGAAGATGGATCTCTCTGCAGAGAAATATAATTGGAAAGCAGTTTCTTCAATGGGGAGAGATTCAATAAATGGCATTCGTCTATCTGAAGGTATAAGATCTTTTAGTATAATTAGAATGGGCTCATTTTACAGCTGAGTACCTTGTGTCTCTGCCCTCCCACCTTTGGGTATTGTCTTTCAACATACTGTACAACAGCTGCCTAGAAGACACTGAGGCAAAGTTTGAGACATTGCAAGTATCAGTCTTTCCCTTTTGAACCATTTGTAGTTCCGTATCATTGGAAAGAAAGTGCTTTAGATAAGCAAAACTGATTCATGAGTCTAATGGGGCAATCCTTGCTAAGCAACTAACATTCTTCCCATTTCACATTTCCTTCAGATTTGAATTGTTGAATAATTTCTTGCTTCACCTTCTAAATACTGAAGTATATAGTTTCTTGCAGAGAAATGCTTTTATATTTCCTTCCAGAATTGACGGGAAGTATGAGTTTGGTCTTTGTATACTGCATGTGAAGTGTCCCTTTGACATCTTTTAGATTGCACGGTACCATACAAGTGCAAATTTTTTCTATATAATTGCAGTAATTGTCAGGAATTGCAGCCTTTGTAGTAAACTGTTGGAGGTGGAAGAAATCTGTGCTTGCAGGGAAGATTTATTCTAAATTTGCCCCAGAGCAAATGGAAGGATCTGCATGCTTAGCATTAAAGAAATGATTACAGTGATTATGGATTTCTTAGTTATAGAACTCAGAGAATAAAAGTGCCTTTAAGACAGGTTTAATGTCTCACTGTGTATTTGCCTGTTTGATTTACTGTATTTAAGACCTTTTCAAATGATAATGTGTGTGTAATGCAAAGGATGGAAAAGAGTGATCTGTACAAATCAGAACACTTCTACTATTTTGAATGGAACCAAGAAAGATTTATTTCGGCTAAAAGTCTGATTAATGAATTCTAACCTGTTCCAGAAGTGGATATTCCATCCAACTCTTTAATAATTTGCCTGTCTAAAGAGCTTTTGAAAACAAAGTGATCATCAATCAAAACAAAATGAGCATCAATTTCTTTATTCAAAATTAGAAGTAGCTTCTCTGATGCAGTTTGTCTTGATACGAGTCTAATGTTTCCACATGTAAAACATACATAATAAAAGGATCGTAGTAAAGCAGTACTTCTCTTACAACGAAAACTGAACACCAATGTAGGTGCCACTGAGGCTTTAGAGCGATATCCCTCCCTGCTTCATTGCTTACTTTTCTTCTGTTAGCTGTATATGAAATAGTAGGCATGACTTTCATAGCAACAATTCAATTTCATGATGCCCTTGTAATACAAACAGGGAATTTCTTGTCACAATATTCATCAAGCTTTGAGCTTTGTACGTTTACAAGAACTTTTTTTTTTCCTTCCCTACTCACTCAATGAGTGCCCTCTGCCCGCGACAGCTGGACCCTTTTAGTTCAGTCCACCTGATTTTTCATTACATCTTTGTTGATTTCTGTCCACAAAACTGAATAGAAATGGCTGCTGGGGGATTTTAATCTGTTCTGGTGAAGCTTGCACTTTTCAAATAGCATACATCTATATATGCAGGAGTTCAAAGAATCCATTTGTCCCATAAAAAGATGGTTAAGTTTTGTTTTTCATTTTAAAACAAGAATTCAAGGTTATTCAGTGTTAAGAAGTGTTCTACGCTGAAAGATTAAACCTCCAGGACTTCACCAAGGCTACAAGCAGCTAATGTAGTACTAGCTGGTAAGGGGTTTAACAACTAACATATGAGGGCACTTCAACTAAGGATACCAGAGTTTCAGTTCCTGTCTTCCAATGTGACTTCAGAAAAATGCTTTAAGATCTTGTCTCCTCATCTGTGAAATGAAAATAATCTCTTGTTGTTCCCTTAGATGGGAGTTGCTGTATGAGCCATAAGCTTATTCCCTATTTGAGCAATATAAAGGACTAAATAACTAACTAGCTGTGTTGCAACAAGATGAGTTTGTCTGTGTCTTAAGTAGCCTGGAAGCTACTCAGCTCATCTTCATTAATAACAATAATAGCTCACAGTTTTACGAATTTGAAATGTATTCAGATCTGTTCTCTGCCCCACGAAGCTTCAGGGTTAGGTCTGCCACAAACAAAAGGCTGCAGATATAATGCGTTAAGAGATTGCAGGAGCCCCAGATGGTGGGCATTTATCAAGAGTTCATTAGTAAAAGGCTTTTTTTGTATGCAGTACATTTGAGCAAGTAGGAAAAACTAATAGCTTTGACTTCAGGAGGCCAGACAGTCTGTAGACAAGCGCTGTGCAGATCTCCAGACTGCCCTGCGAAGGCTCCTCAGTTCTTGCCCTCAACACTCCTATTATTCCCTTGCAATTGCTGCCAGTTGGCTTGGTAACCACGGGCATATTTGAACAGCTGAATTCTTCCCTCAGTTACACTTGGCACCGCTACGGACTTCAGGGGAGCTACAGGGTGTAACTGAGGGCAGAACTTGGCTCCTGGCATCTACTACAAACCAGGTCAGGGCCACCAAATTCATTTTTATCCTTAATGTTTTAATCCATACCATTAGCAAAAGGAACCTAAAGCATTACCTGTGTCACCTTGCCTGAGAAAGCCTGGCTCCTTCATCTGGGCATAAGACCATGTTGTGCATGAAGCTTTGTCAGTGTGCCAGCAAGTGTGGAAAGAAACGCATTTCTTATACCTGAAGTGCAGACTCTGTGTCACTCACACTGCAGTCTACCCACTTATCACATTGAGTTAAGCCACCTTCCGGAGCTGTACTTGAAACAGTGCTTTGTTTTAACCATATATTTTTATTTCATAAAACAGAGCTAAGTATCCTGAAACAAAAGGAGTATTTTTTCATGCTGCTATAATTTGTGAAATAATGAGACATTTTGGTCTGTTAACTCCTCTTAAGTCTCACCACAATGTTTTGCTTTGACTTCATTTGTGGTTGCAAAATATTTACTTTTCTCTTTAGCAGATTATATGAAGCTGTGTACTTTGTCTTGGGAGATATATACGTATATTTATTTATATATTTAATCTTAGTAGAAGCTGTTAGTAAAGCTACCTTTGTGCTCCAATCTGTTTTTGGATCCTCTTTAAAAATATTTACCAGAATATTGTGGATTTATTTGCTGATGCTATCCTTTGTGAAAAAAACCCAACCTTAAGACATAATAATAATGTTTTTTTCACTATGCAGGCCATATGCACACAAAGTAGTCTTCACTTGTATGGCAAATATATTCCCCAAACAATTACTTAGCAATATTAAACCTTCCATCATTACAGATTATTAATACAAGGTGGTATTTCTAGAACTGCCAGAGGGAGTTAGAATCTTAAGCCTTCTAAAAAGTCAGAGTGAGGTTTTACTAGGACAAACTACATAGTAAAGGAGACAGTATTGTCTGCTTAGAATTTAAACTGCAGGACACCTGGGCTTACTTTCCTTCCTTTTCTGTCAACATAGACTAGGCTCAGTCACCAAAAACATGATCATCACTCATTTATCAACTGAGCTGCTATCCAAGCAAAATTCAGATAGTGAAGATCCAATCCAAAACCAAACACCTACAGTGTTGACAAGATTTCTGACCCTATATTTGAGCCACTTGTAGTTACAATGTTGCTTATTAAATATGACTGTGAAGTAATTAACAATTTAATATAATGCTTGTAAGAGGTTATGATATCCTTTGAAAAAAACAAATTTGTGTCTAGTCATACTTCTCTCCCCCCACCCATCCAGTGAGAATTCAGATACGATTTCCTCCTCATTGTCTGGGAATGCCCCTTTACCAAGTTTTTTCTTGGTAATTAGAGTCCATCTCTGCTAGTACCTTTCTCTGTTCATTCCCAGCAGTTGAACGCCTTAATGTCTCCACTGCTGTCATTATCCTGGGGACTTCTCTGTTTTCCCTGCAGAGTCCCTGAATTTAGAAGCTACTGAGTTTTGCAGGGATAAGTTTGTTACCAAGGGATAAAGGAACCTGCAAAAGAATTCACTACACATAGAGACACTAACACTGCATCACTCCCCCAAGCTACAAGAGATTTTAGTAATACTTTTTATCATTCCTGTGGCTTTTACTTAAGTCTGCCCAGACTCTCAGCAATTTTAAAGAAGTTTAGCACCTGAATTTAGCAGAGATTTCAAGAGTTGTATCACCAGTGCCAAATACAAAAACAGTATAATCCCTCTACTGTTATTCAGCGTCTCCTTTTCCTGAACAAAAGTATTTGCATTTGCTGTGTTGGCCAAGGGATCCTAGAGGTGGAAAGTCATGTTCTGTTGAGCCTTTCACAGAACTCTCAAATCTTTTTCACAGGTGGCTTTTCTCAAATACACGGTGTTTTCTTGGTTATATTGAAATACAGTTTAATGTTCCCACCATACTGAGTGTTGCAGATTCCTGCCAGTAATCTTAATTTTTCATGACTTGTCAGTCTATGTGATCTGCAATTCCTGTCAATTAGCTTACATTTTCTCTACATCTGACCTGAAACTCTAAACTTGAGAAAAGTAGATTTTCAGAAGTCTTTAGGCACCAAAAGAAAGGCATCTTGTTACCTTAAAAAGGGACTTAATGAAATAAGGTACCTAATTCCTGTTGTCTTCAAATGGAAAAGTGCTTAAAATATTTAACAGCTTCTAACAGTTTAATTAGCTGCTTGCATGTGTTGTAAAGTCCCTAAAAACATTTATGAAAATAACAACCTTCACTTTTAAATTGTGCATTGTTTCCTATTGTGAAGGCTGAGGAAGGACCCAGAAATGAACACAAATTTTATACACTTTAAAGTCTTTAAAGGCGTGGTTTGTTGTACTTCGTGCTTGTGGACCTGTGCGGTCTTTTAAGAACAATTCCAGCTATATACAATCTGCAACTGGGAATCTTTATGCTGAATGTCTATACTAAGTATAAGATTCCTAAAAAGATATTAAAGTAACTCAAAATTGGCCAAAATGCCACATTTTTTTGCAGAACTTAGAGATAACATAAATTCCTGACTTTTGTTTTCATTCTTATATGGAATTAAAGCAATTTGGGGGAAGGGAGAGGGAACAGGAATTTCTAATTTTTCCACAAGACAAATCTTGGTAAAAGATCAATTAATTTAGGAAACAACAGATGCATATGGATTCCAAATGTCTCAGGTATTTTTGAGCTTGTGAGGAAAAATGATGTGTTTTGTTGTAGTCTTTGATACCTAGCACTGATCAACTACTTTCTCCTAGTAGAGTCCCAGGATTTCTGAGGCTTAGGTTACACAGGAGCCACAAAAGCTTGATTCAATGAGACAGTCTGACACTGGCCTTGCACCTCCGGACAACAAATTTCAGTTTTGCTGAGAAACCTCAAGCTGCTCTTTCTAAAGCAAACATTAAAAGCTACACTACAGAATTTCAAAACAAGCACTGGGGTGATATTACAATAATTCATATATTTTAATCAAACACTTCTGGGTCTAGCCAGGGATAAAATCCTACATAGTAATACATATCTAAGGAAAACAAGATACACGCTCAAAAAATTCTGGGCCAAGTGCAGTGAAACACTACATATTCATCCTCCCTTTCAAAGAGTACAACCAAGGCCTTACTTGTTCCAGTGATAATTTTCCTGGATGGAAAGAGGAACAGCAGATGCCTATGCAACTTTTATCACACACATGCTTTGTCCCTGTACTCCAGAGGGCAGTATGGTAATACCTATGCGATTTGTCTATCAAGTCATGCCAGAATCCTCCAAATTTTCACACTAAAAATAAACATTAAATTTTTTACTGATATTTTTACACAGAGAAGCCATCAAGTATATGAAAGCAACATTTGAGAAAATGCTGTTCAGACTTCATAGGTACCTAGTTTAAAACAGTTTATAAGGAGATGAGGTTTAAATTAAAAATATCAGTCTTCGTATACAATATTTTAGTTTTATAAAAGGATAGCATAGTCTCAAGCTAAATTCAAACAGAAAACAAAATAAAAATAACTTTCATTTCTTTCAAAATATTTATTTTCTGATGATTTTCCTGCTTAGCCTCAATTTTGGATGAGAAAAATGTTAATATACTAACTGCAAGTATAACATATCCTGTATTCAGTGCTTTCTTCAAAGTCAAAGATATGTAGGAAAGTGCTGCTTGACAGTAATCTTCGTAATTTGTAATATATGTTCAGGAAGAAAAAAAGAAAAACTTCTAAATACTACTTCAGAAGAAGTTAGCTGTTTGTGCTTCAAGCTCCTACTTCTAGATATTACAGCCTAAGAAATTACTTACTTTGTTTGTGTTTTACATTTAAGACAGATCTTAACGAAAATCACGGGTCTTCACAGCAAAAAAAAATCTGCATCCAAAACGTGCACCCAAGAATATGAATCAAATTTCCATCATTACTTTTCTCCAAAGTATCATGTCAAAATAACCATTCTTGGTTATTAGGGCAGTGCAAATCTGAATAGCAGAAAACCAGCTGGACAAATCAGGTTATCCAAACTTCTCAATATGGAATCCATTTACCACAATATATTAAGCAATGTGCATAAACACAGAAAAATTAAATCTTCAGCATGAGAAGTGCTGCATAGACCAGTGGAAAAAGGGAAATACTATCTTTATTTTATAACACTTTAAAAGTTGAGAAATTAGCTAACACGGCCAGAATCAAACAGTCTGCAATTCTTCAGCCAATAGCTACCCTCATCTTCTTGACCTCAGTGCTACATCTTAATGCAAGACTGTGTACTCAGCTACCTGCTTTGTGCAAACACATAAATTTAATCCTCAGCTAAGGACAGAATCCCAAGCACTTACACCAATGGATTTATAAGAAACCACGCAAGACTATCCTTCCATTCTACATGATTTTATTAAAGACAACATTTTGTATTCTCTATGCCACCACATGTTTACAAGCCAAGCTATTTTTCTCTCAATACAACAATTTGAAATTCTCTTGACTAGAAGCAATAGAACAAAGCTATAGTGAACAAACTGTGGAAGTAAGAATTCCTTCCAGCTCTCTCCAAAATTAAAGCAGAAATTAATTTTTTTTAGGTACATCTCTGTCTTTGAAGATGATCAGTACTTCTGAAAGATCAGTTGCAATGAGCAAGGATACAGTTGATTCTTATAAATGTGGGAATTAGAATTACATGTGCATGTAATCTCCTGCCCATATTTAGTGGCTATGTCTTACTCTAAGTCATAGTATGGACTGTACTAATTTGCAGCTCCTGCTTCAAAAGCACCAATGGAGTAGTTAAAATGGCGCAATAATTCACTTTCCCTCCCCTTGTACCAACGTTTTTTGTTTTCTCTAATTCTTTTAACTGCACCTTTACCAGTCATCATTTTACCCCTATTCCTCTAGCCCTACCATACATACAGAATGAGTAACGGCAGCTCTCTGAGCAGAAGGCTTTATTTCATTCAGTCCAAATGCCAGTAGCCTTATTATTTCACTTCCCTGAGCAATACTAGACAGGACTTTCTGCACAGATTTCACAATTGCCTAAAGGTGACGTGAGCTACTGCTTAAGGCCTTTCCCTAAGGTCTGAGGTCAAAGGGTTGATTACAACATTTGACTAGATTTCATTATTGGAGTAAAAATTATCACATTTATCATGGTCCCTAGTATGTTCATCTGGCAAGTAGCTAGGCCACAATTAAAATGTGCATATCTATACATATAAGTATAGACGTGCCAGAATGCTAAGCTACTGAAAAACAATAGCCACCCTCACAGTAACAGCAGAAAATGATTCCTCAAGAATATTATTATATAAAATTACCATAGGATCATATTTCAATTGTTTTAATAAAATGACTACAATATGCAGCTTTGTTTAATCAGGGTTGGTCATAAAATTCTGAAATTAATCCCTAACCTGTATGTAGTAGACGGTTTCATATAAACAATGCCAGGAAGACAAATGGGAATCCCTATATATTGCAACCATAAAACAGCTTATGGAGTGTTGCTTTGCTTATTATGGATTTTGTCAGGGTTTTGTTGAGTGAAGTAGCAATTAAACTAAATATGCTGTCCCAGAAAGCTTTTATGACTCTTCTATCTACATAGAGCAGACTATATTGAAAGAGACCATGACTTGGATTTCAAAACATGCTTTAGGCTTTCTTTTCAATGGTTGTAAAGAACCAAGTACGGGTCTCTTCACAAGTGATCTGATGAAGCCAAAAATCTACTGGGTCAAAGTTTTAGAATTTTGGGTCCTATGCCACTTGCCTAACACAGTAGGTGCCTTTCCCAAACAATCTTAGGTCATTTACGATTACTTCAATAATCCAAAATAATGTTCTTAAAGTCAAATGAAGGTTTTGTATTTGAGAAGCTTTGGAACAAGCCTTGTAGCCCACAGATATTTTTCATTCTGTAAGTTTTTTCTGGAGTAGTTTAGACAGAAGAAACCTTCCTAAGGAATTCTGGGGAAAGTTACCTTTTCCTGTGAAAGTTTTAACAAATCAGGATCTTTTGAAGGAAAAGTGTGCAGAATCACTTTCTTACTGAGGCCTTCCCAGTCCTAAGCAGTGCCAGGGCTGTACCACCACAGAGCACCTAAAAATGCTGCCACCCTTTTAGCCACAGTCTCCCCCCAAAAGAAGGATCCGTATGGGGAAATCAGTAATTAGAATCTGTAAATAACTAAGCCTACAGGGAGTCTGGCTAAAGATAGTATTTTGAAAAGGAAAATATATTTGCTGCTGTCTGAAAAGACATAGATACTGCCACAGTATGTTTTGACAGTTCATTAACTTTATCTGCTAGCCCTGCCCATAGAAACGGGGATTTTTTTGGCTGAGTCCTTCTTCACTGTTTATCAGTGCCTT
>Ga0181612_126160_pt1 | contig 15221 bp, 7 predicted proteins | sample HoacroProtozoa21_FD_119630 | JGI IMG/M metagenome (GOLD analysis project Ga0181612, IMG submission 119630) | Hoatzin crop microbial communities from Cojedes, Venezuel. Combined Assembly of Gp0051906, Gp0051904, Gp0051908 | reverse complement strand
GTAGTGGATTAATTTCCAGCATGCCAAAGATGCGAGAATGAAGGCAAGTAAGAGCTGACTGTATGTCCAGAGCAATATTGTGCCCCATTGACACAAGGACAATGTCGCTGAAGACACCATGGGAGGTCTGATTTCACCTGCAAGGTGGAACCTGAATCTTATATTCTGTGTAGTGTGGAAGGCTATTGTTCACCTAAAGCAAACTGGAAAGGAATGCTCAAGTCAGCTAACAAATATTTGGCTGTTAGAGGGTATGTGAGTAGCCCAAACTGCCAGCCATGTTCATTCTCTACCTCAGCACACTAGTGGGTACGCTGCCATGCTGTTGTAACCTGCAGTACGCGACAATTATACAACACAGCCGTTAACAACTGAATTGAAAAGGCAGATACTATGCAAGATCTTCAGGTTACATAAAGTGGCGTAGCTCCATTTAACTTAGCTGAGGATCTGGCCCTGTACATTGTCATATTATTTGGAAATACTAAATTGTGTAAATATTCATATTCTCTGCAGTATAATTTTTACTTTAGTCTAGCTGAGCGTATTCTATATGGTAAATTACATATTAATATACCAATTAGTGGATTTTTAAAATTATCTGATTAAATTTTCTCTTTAGCTCCTTAAGATCTTGTTTAGCAGCAAATCTAATTTCTGCATGGTAATAGTAAAATAAAAGTTGAACAGAAAGGCCCTTGAAAATATAGTATAAATCTGAGACCTTTATATAGAATGACACTCTTTTCACTCTCTTTGATGATAGTTCCTACATATAAATGCAAATGTACATCTCTTTCTTTGTTGTATGTAATGTGATTTAGCTCTAATTGACTAGAAGTTGTGGAAGTCTGATTTAGAACTGAATATGTAGATCGTAGCTAAATATACAATGTGAGCCTTTTGAAACACGGGAATGTATTTTAAATTCTCAGATCTTTCCTCTCACTCGGAAGAAAAAGTGTTTAACTTTGATTTGAAGAGTGCTGTACCACGACCATTGTACAAAGATAGGAATACACAGGGTCATTGTTTCTCTAACTTCTTTATTTTTTTCTTTTTTTTTTTTAACTGTACCAAATAAAACCAGCTCCAGATAGGAACACTGTGGTATTAGGTGAAATCCAGTCTGAGTATGTGAACCATGTTATGGTCATTTCCCTGAGAAGGCAAAAACTTGCAAGGTAAAATTTCAGCTAGAGAAGTAAAAGTATGAATGTTTCCCTCTCTCTTTTATTATTCACTTTATGAATTAGTCCTAGTTTACTCGTTTCAATTGGTGTCGACATATTTTTGAATACTATTAGCATAGCAATCAGTCCTGTTCTCAGGTTAGTGAATGGTGTGTTGACTTCTGAAATAAATAGATATGCAGTGTGAAGGACGAGCTGTCACTTTGGGAGAGCTTTGCTGATCTAAATTAAAAGGCACTTCTAATTGAAAACTGTAATAGGAGGAGGGTTGAGGAAACAGTGAAACCGCTCGGTCCCTTTCAGGTTTCATGGGGCTGTGATAGGAGATACAGGAAGAGGCGGAAAATGGGTATATTATGTGACAAAGTAAGTAATAGCATTAACTTAGACTAAAATAACTATATCACAATAAGGAGCTTTCATTACTTTCACTGTAACTCATTTTTTCCTGGTTTATTCTTACTTGATGGAAGTGACCCAAGGAAATCTTGGGCTCCTGTGATATCCCACTGAACTCAGTTGTAATTCTGCCATCTAAATCAAGCCTCTGCTCAACCACTCAGTTGTGCTTCAGTCCAGGTTTGGTCTGAAGGCCACTGAGAAGAGTGCAAATATTCCCATGGAGTTTAACAGGCTTTGTATTGATTTCTTGTGACCTAACTTTGTGGTGTTTTGCATAGTCTGTTGTTGACATTCGCGTCTTTCAAGAAAATCTTGTAATCTCACTGAGGGGCGTTCGTAGGGCACAACTATAAAATATCATGTTCAAGCCCACATGGGAAGCAGCTGTGGTTTTCTCTCAGTTTTCCTAGCTGGATATTTTTTCAAACACAGAAGTTCAGTGAAGTAGTTATGAAAAGTTAAGATCACAGACTAAAATAGTTTATAATCTATGTTATCTGAACAGCTACCCTCCATCCCGGGTTGTGTTTTTTCCTTTATTTCCTTCTTGCCCTGTAAGGGTTAACAGTTGAGGCCTGTCTATAGCTCATTTCTATAGTAACAGCAAGACTGAGACTTTTTTATGGGCACCTAATAATTAGAAAGTGCTAGAAGGTATAACAATATAATGAATCAAAACTGATAGACTTGTGGGTTTCCATAGAAACATGTATAATTATGATAATCGGTCCCTGGCGTACCCTCAGAATCGTATACATTCAGTTAAATGCAATAAACATTAGGCACTATTTAGTGAGCTGTGATGCAGATTAACAGGGTGAGATACAGGGAGGTTATGAATAAAATTGCTGTACAGTTTATCTCAAACTAATTTCCCAGATTTCTTTAATAGACGTGCTATGTGGATGTGAAGAATTGAAAGTGTATTTTTGTTAGTGGTAAAGCTAACAAAGATAATATTTCATAAAGTGCTGACTTAATTTTGATGCAGATCAGAATGTACTGCAGCACTTTATTACATGGGAGATCACTAAACCCACTGAGAAAATTACATGGTGGGGCTCAACTGAATTATTTATTTTTTTTAATGTGATATGGGAATATCCGGGTTTCCTGTGTTCCCCTTGTCTCGCTGGCTTATTTCTCTCGTTGCTTGACTCCCATTTTAGAAATACGCTCACCAGTGCTCCTGGTCTAGTTCTAACTCTAGCTTTTCCAAAGCAAATTTCTAGTGACTTCATATGCAGCTGTTCAACATTACTGGATTGGTATTCTTAATGTCCTGTGGAATGTTATTTGATTTATGAGTGAAAAGCAAATTATAATAGAGTGGTTGTCGTTTCAGGGGCATTTAGAACTATGTGTAGCCCTGCATTGGTTAAAAAAAAATCAGATGCCCAGCACTCCATTTAAAGGATAAGCTATTTATAGATGAAAGAGACCTACTGGTATACTGTATTTGAGATAGAGCACTGATGGTGATGTTACAACATGCATTGTGGATCAGGGGACTCATCTGATCATCCCTGCACATACCAGAGAATCTGTGCAGAAGCATTTAACTGTGCTTAAATACTTCCTAATCCTCTTCTTTGAAGGACCAGGTTTCACTGGAAGGGTAGATTTGGCTTGAGCAGACCCTTTGTAGGGTGGAAGCTTTGCCCTAATGAGTACTTTGTTTAAAAAGTGTTTATTTCAAAAGGGGAGAATATGGGTTATGATACAGTTGTTGAACATTAAGAACCCAGACACACAATTATAAGACATCAAAACCTTGGGATTGAACTTGGTGCCCATATAAAAGTGCGTTTACCTTAAATGCATGCTGTTCCTTATGTAAAATTGGGGGAAACTGTTTCTCCTATTAAAACCCCTCTGCTTTCAAAATGAATAAGTTTGCCCTAATGTGTCTGTGTTTTTTTCATTGTTGTTGTTACCTGTTACTCAGTTACAGCAACAGTTGTGTGTTTCCTGTTGCTTCACTCCCAGAGGCTTGACTTCTCGGGGATCCTGTGCAGTGGCTTAGGATTCAGTGGCAGCTCGCAAAGTGTTAAGTTCAAAACTCTTGTTTTGAACATACAGTTGCCTGTCTTTGTTACTCAGTCTTCAGGTTCTTGTCTCTTCTAAAAAGACGAGCCTTTTATCAAAATGTTTTTCACATCTGGTTTCCCCTTAGCTCTTACTGCTGTGCTAGTACTAAAATGCCAGAAGCTGACAGGGGTTCAGAAAGCTATTACACAAATTCATGGAAGAAAATCTATCAAAGGCTACTAAACGTAGAGATAAAACCTCTGGGTCAGGATGTCCCTGAGCTGCAGATTTCTGGTGGCTGAAAGCATATACCCAGGGAGCATCACTGCGTGTCTTGCTCTTATGTTCCTCCCTAGGCATTTGCTATTGGCCACTGTTAAAGACAAGATACCTCAGTCAGATAAACCCTTCATCTAACCCAGAACAGCCGTGGTTACATTCTTATGTAAAAAGATTTGGCTGCTAACACTGATGCGATAAAGCATTTTCAAAAGCTTGCTGGAAAATACGATACCCAGGCTGCAATGTAAAATCTTTTTTTGTTTCTTCTTTTTCATTTTTTTGATGGAAAGAGAAATGTGGTTTATTGCTGACATTCTGCCATTCTGAAGCTGGAAAGTCTTCCTTCTTCGTTCCTCCTACTGCCTGTGTGGAGGGTTGCTGGCTCTCTTCTGTCTGTCGAGGCTCCCCAGGAAAGGGAACATGAGCCCAGACTGGGGGAGCACTAACAGAAATGCTTGTGTGCCAGGGAAATTTCCAATTATCTCAGTATTTTTCCTTGATGTTCTTACTGTCACGTTGAGAGTTCTTCTTTTACTGTGTTCGGTAAACTAAGAGGTAAATAAGGCCCTGCACATTTAGTTCAACATGTCTTTCAGAGAGATAGTGCAGAGTAGCAAGTCCTTTATAAACTAGGCACTGCCTAACTGCATGCTAAACCTACCTGCGTACAACCTTCCCCAAATTCAGAAAGGAGGACTACAGTGTATAGGAGTGCCTTTGCACAGCAGCCCAGGTAGGTACAAACACCATTTAGACAGTGTTTTTAAGCTGCTGGAAGGACAGTGCCATGGCACACCCTCTCCCCTGCCTGCTGCTTGGCCGTTCAAGGACAGGCATTGCAGCCTTCGGCATTCCCTGTGCGTTGCCAGCTTAGCAAGGAACGGCTGGCATGGGCAGGGGATGGATATTTTTGACTCTCCTGGGGGAAATAATAGGCTGTGTCAGTGCTCCGAGACTACCAAGCCCTGACCCCGTGTGCAGCTGCAGATGCAGGAGGGAAATGAAACATGTGGAAGGCAACAAACTCCCACTTATTTAGTACAGCGGAGGGCAGCTGCTCATTCTGCCGTCTTTTAACAGACCCACTTTTACAAAGCTGCATCTGATCTCAGTTTCTGTGTCTGCACTTTTGCACCTGTCCAGTGAACCAGTTAATCCTAGTGACTAGTGACCCAGCCGGAGGATTTCCTCTTTAACGCTGTGTGCTTCTCAGGGCCAGCCCTGAGTCCCTGTGTGTTTCTAGAGGCTTGTGCAGAAAGGAGCTTTTGCCTAGGTGGAGGTTTACAGCTGCTACTGCTACCTAATTAATAAATAAATAATTTTCATCATAATATTATCCCATGCAGCTGACTGATCTTCAGAGCTCCACCCTTGGTTGAACACATAGCAAAATCAGAGGTGGTTTTTGAGAATTTGGTCCATCAGAACCTGCCAATGGGTGAAGGATCCTGTTTAATGATTAAGTCTGCTCCGGTGACTGGCCTCCAGTTGGCAGACACAACAATAATCCCCTTCATTTGTGTTTCTGCTTGTTCTGTGATAACATAAAACAAGGGACTCCTCTCAGGGGGAAATTTCCAGTCGCTTTCTGAATTAAATTTATTTTAGAGCCCCCGTACACACCAGTTCTTGACTTTCACCTCCTGCCTGTTGCTAGATTTCTTTGTGCTGGCAAGCATCATGTTCCCCTGTGATTTCTTTTGTCACGGCAGAGTGAACTCTCATAGGCTCACTCAGACTGTTCATAGCCATATTTTCAACTTGCTTCTTTGTGAGTCAGAACTCCCCACAGCTCCACTTCTTGTTCTTCTTTCCCACCATGATGAAGTTGACTGCCTTTGTACAAGCATGCATTTCTAACCGGGAGCTATTTATTACATATGTGTAGCTACTGACTCAAATTCCCATGATTTGATAAATAAAACTTCAAAATCTCCTCTGTGAAGTGCTTTTTCTGTGCCAGGTAAAAAAAAGAAAACCACTCAATATTTAAATTAAGAGAACTTGGATGACAGGCAGATGAGGTTATGAACACATTATATTTCAATTTTTTGTTATGTGTATTTATCAGTTTAGACGATTTAATTCATTATTTGCCCATGTTTACAAATAATTTCAGACACCCACAAGCACTAGAGCTACAAAAACTTTCCTATCTAGCAAATTATGCATTTTTTACTCATTAAAATATAGAAAGAAGACTTTTCTCTTTCAAGGGTAAGTTATTTTCACATAGATATATTGGTTAAAGGTTTATGGGAGATGTTCTGAACTTTATTTTTACTATACTTTGCTAAACTTAGGATATCATCTTCCTAACTGCATAAGAAGACTTCAAGTACTTTAGTTTCTATCAGATTGAGGCTCTCTGGAAGTGATTACAATCGCATGTGACCGAGCATATAATCTCATTGCCAATCTAGTTTAAAAGATAAATCCTGAATGAATATGGTGATTCGTCAACCTTAAAATTCTTGTTGTGGTGGGCAAGCCTAAACAGTTTTTCCTTTCATTGTAGCATGGGTTCCCTCTTTACACTAAGAAAGGCTATCAGACTGGCTGTGCAGAGCGACATTGTAATGTATGTATGTGGAAGTGATAGAAGACATCAATCAATACCCAATTCTTCCTGATTTAACTAAAATATTCAGGTATAATAAGTTTCTGTCTGACTTATGTCCCACTTCAAGAAAGGGTCTTACTTTCATCCTATAGGATATGAAATGGCCAGTGCTTAGGCCATTGTGTGATTTAGAAACTCTACTTCTCCCTTCTTTATGTACTTGTTTTCCTCATCCACTTTCAGAAGAAAGAGCTCATGCACTGATTCTGGTCAAGAATTTTAAGTGCTTTCTGGCTTTTGTAAGTTTAACTCACAAAGCTCAGGTGGGGAACACCTATTCAGCCCTGCTAGCTTAACCACCAGGCCTGTGGGAGATAGGTCGTGGGTGGACACTCTATGAATCATGCTTAGTGAGACGGCAATGAACTAACTATTTTCTAAATTTCCAGCTGGAATATCTGTTCCTGAAAGTCTCAAGAGCTTGTCAAAGACTGAGAGCTGATTTTTATCTGATCAGAGAACAGGTAGTTATGGATGGCTTCAGCATGTTTTGGATAATAACCTGTAATGTGTGACCTGAAGGAAATCGTGCAGGAAGAAGTGAGACATAGAAAAATAATGTCACTGGACTTTTGGCAAGAACTATAAGAGTATGCAAGATAAATATGAGAAAACCAAATGACTTTGCAGAGAGACATGAGACACTGAATGTGTGAAACTGGAATGGCCAACACAGAGACACATTCAGTAAGTGAAATTACTTTCTTATGTCCCCATTAAAGCACAGGAACTGCAATATTCTTGTACTATTGTACAGCCTAATGTATACTTGCACATGGACACATGCACATCCTGTAGATTTCTGTCTTCAAGATCATTCCAAATTGGTATAATTTCATTGTTTGCAACTTCTATATTACTATCATGAGATAGTATCAGAAAAGGGTACTGTTTTACCTGTCTGCAACTTTAAAAAATATTTGGAGAATATTTAGGAAAATGAATCTATCAAATGTTTTTAAACATATCATTTCCTTTCCTTTTCAGGATCAAAAATTAGTTCCCGTGTGTTGTAAAAATTCCAGGTATAGCAGAAAAAGGAATATTTTTTTTTCACTCAAAAAGACCTCAAATTTATTAATTTAAAAATATTTTGTCTAATTATTAATCCTTTTCATGACAGTATTTAAATATAGATATGAAGACTTCACAGTTCAAACCAGAAGTTATACTTATTGTATTCCAGGAATTATTCAAAGGAAGAAACTAGAATAAAATTACCATAGTAAATTTAGACTTTGTACTAAATAAAACCCTATCGTTGAACTGTAATTATTATAATAGTATAGTAAATACACAGATAATAAGTTGCAGCTATTATTCAATATGATTACTGTAGTCTTACTATTATAAGGACTGATTTACTTTAGTTTTAATAAACTACAGAATAATTGCAGTGGTTTCACCATAATAACTATAGTTCAGTTGCAATTTTATGCTGAGATCTGGAGATTTATTATATAGCAATATTTCTTGAGAGGAAAATATATATAGAGAACAACCATTAAAAATAAAAGTTAAAGTGTGATTTGAAATAAGTTTTTATCATTTATTGCATTGTATAGTTATATAAAGCAAGAATAAATAATAAAAATTAATTTTATTTCCAATAAAAATGAAATAAATCTCTTGCTTCCCTTTTTTTTGAAAATGACTAAAAATACAGGAACAAAGATTTTTTTCCTTGCTTGAGAGCTACTTATATTCACCTTACCATCCCCTTACACATACTAAATACTCAAAATTTTATAAAGAATGTAGTACATTAGTTATTATTATTATTTTTATCATAAACAGAGATCAGTACTTCAAATGGAAACTTCTTGGGAGAGTCATTTGTTTTCCAACATGCATGCAAAATGGTATGTATATTTATAGCTCTCTCTAAGTAACATATCCACTCCTACACTGTCATTATTCATTTTTAACCTCATTCTAACCACCACCAAAATGGTCCATAAATTTGTAATCACATCAAAAATGTTCAGAATGAAATGTTGTATATCACAAGTGAAATGATGTTTACAATTGATATTTGGAGCCAAGAGGACATGCTGCTTTAAGGTTTCTACTCAGACCTTTGTGCCTCCACGTCATGGTCAAGTTGGATTCCTGAGCCAGCAACTCAGTACCCAAAGGCCACATATGTTCAGCCTCCTCTTGGACCATTGCCTTATAATCCCCTCCCAGGGGCAGTATAAAATGGAGCACACTTGGGATCTTCCTCATGTCATGGTTCTATGAACACAGTGATACAAACAGGTGACACAGGTATTTTTATATGGCTAGGTCCTTTGTCCTCATATTAGCCCACCCTGAACCTGGTAATACTGTCAGGCATCTTACCAAAAACAGTGAGAAAGGGAGATCAAGTCTTTGAAAAATACGTTTAGATTGAAGGCTGTATGGGATCAGATCTAGGGGAGGAAGATGTCCGCAGCTTGAATATACACTATTGAAGTCCCAGATGCGGGTCCCTGTCAGCTAGCCCTGAGTTTCAAAATCTACTGCTACGTAGGGATCAGCAGCCTGGTTAGGGAGTTTACACTAAGCTCAACTTATAATGAAGATGGGCTAGTTGAAAACTAGTCTGCTCTGATTCTAGATTGGTGCATGGCATTATTCCTCTGAATTGTCTCTGTTTCACTGCATTTACCTCTAGACAAAACCCAGCTGTCAAACTCGCAAGTAGCTATTGGTCACTCGGTAAATTATTAAAGGAAAACTCTGGTCCCAAAATAAATAATCCCATAGTAAAAAAAAATAGAATTATAGATTAAGAGTTTATATTAACTGAATATGCCAATCCTAGCTATGCATAAAAAAATGCAATTGAAGTTTAACTGACTGCTACAAAAGGCTACCAGGACACCCACCTACTGCTTTCCATCACTCGCCATGCCCACCGCTGCAATTTCTGCCTTTTGCTGTATAATCATTGTCACTTTCCTTACAGTCAACAATTCGTTAACATGACAGTCAGCAAATGAACAGAGAGTGGAGGCCTGCAACCACTGGTTATTTTATAACCATGCAGTGGTTACCAAGCTTTACCAAGCACTTGATGGCAAATACCAGCATCAGTAATGGCGACATGCTTGTGTTTGTCTATTTGATAGCACATAACTCTAACTACCAAAGCCTTTTCAGCTGCAAAATATTTTGCTCAGTTTAGTGGTTCCCATCCTGTACATTCAGTGTGAGCACACCCAAAGCTGATATTCCTTCTTTCTGACTGGTTGTATGGGCAAGTGTGTATTTGATCTTTTTGAGGAACCCACCGGACTTAAATAAAGCCTTTACTTTCTTGGCGGGAAAGGTGTGTGTCTGTACTGACAACCCCATGGCCAGGGGACATAACATACTGATATTTTCATAGATGCATGGATTTTCCCTAGAAAGGAATTTTCCTAAAAAGGAATGTTCAGATGAGGAACAGACCTGATCCCAAGCTGTGCAACGGTCCTTTAACAGCAACAAATGGAGTTTCAACTAGTACAAGTGAGTTGTCACTATCTCCACAGTTGAAGAAGAAAGGATCCTAGAAAGGATGAATCATCTTACTGCTCTTGGACGCTTGTCTTAGGATGCAAAGAGTGGAATTGATCCAGGCCAAGGAGGATAAGATAAAGAAAATCAAATTAGCACCAAAGAAATTGATAAAACAAAATGAATTACAACTACTATGGTAACAATGAAGCTTTTTCATTGTTCAGCTCCTTTCAGCACAGGTTTTGCATTTGCATCTACTGATCATACAAAGATGCTGTGGAACCTAACATTCATCCATAGATGTTGCCTGGAGTATTCCAAGACCATTCAAAAGAGACACAAAGTAGTTAAATGCTTTGAATTCCTAATCTGGCCACATATACTGTATACTTTCACGTTTAATATTTCATTGAACATACAGGACAACAGAATCTGAAGTATCTTGGCTGTTTTTGGACCTCAACCAAGATGAGCCACCAACTAGTGTTAATATCTTAAATCTCTTCTTTGCTGAGAATGTAAATATAGATTCAGAGAGTGATAAAATAATGAAATTTACTAAGAAAATTCTCAAAGATACCTTCCCATATCATTTCAAGCAAAGAACAACTGCAAGGTCCCGCAGTCTGTCTGAAAACCAGAATGAACATAAATGGGAAGGAGAAGAATTGAAGTGATAAGGAAGAGAAAGAGCTGAATAAAGCCAAAGCAAAATGACAGAGTAGACAGGGAGCTTTACAGAGATTTTTTGAATTGTCCTTTTAACTTTCTCTGCCCAACCAGACCTAACTGATCGAGAATATTTAATCTTAAAATTGTGAAATTCAACTATTTTCTCTATTTGAAAGTTTAAAATTAATCTCTTCTTGAGGTTTACATATCTCTGTTTAATAAAGAACAAAGATGAGGCATACAATGTGTATCTGGGAAAGGAGAACCTGAATTGTCGTTTTGGGAAACTACATCATTCACTCCACTGATTGTCATGCCAATTCTGTCAGAAAGTACTAAATCCCTGAGTACTGAGAGACCAGCTACAAAACTATTACATTGAAATAGTTATTACTGCAGAACCTTTTAAATTCAGCAAGTTTATTTATGCAGAGGTGGTTTTTTCACACTAAGTTTATGGAAATCTTGTGTTCTCTATAAACAGAAAGCAAAGATCAAATTTTTCTCAACCTTATCGAGCACCACAAATAGGTTTTTTTTTTTTTTCTGAAGAGACAAGATATTTTGGAATGTGTGAGCTAGATTTCATTTTGATTAGCTATTTCTACAACAATACAAGCCCATGACCAAACTGAAATTCTACTCACAAGCACATTTAGTTTAATTTGTTAAGTTAGTTAAGATTGTTAAGTTAGTTAAAATGTGACCATTCTACGTAAAGATAGTATAATTGCAAAGTCAATGGGGTTTGGCTTGTAGGTTCATTTTCATTCATGACCACATGCAGGAAAGAAAAAAAACACTACATGGTTGATGAAGAATTTGTAGCACCAACAAAATGTTTTCACCTTACGTATATTCTGTCTAAGTCAAATATTGATACAATAGAAAATATGTATTTTTTAAAGTATTTTTCAAGGCTATGCCTGCACTTTAAACTGATGAAATCAAACAACATATTTTTTTCTTTACAACTGAGTTATTTTTATTCACCTATAAATATACTTCCTGCTAATTGAATATTCATGTCAAGTTTGTGTTCACATTCCAACATTAATACCATATAGGTGATATGAGACAAAAAGAAAGACAGAAAAGCAAAAGCTAAAGAGGGAAAGACCACCTGGAAAAGAATTTGGAACAATTTGGCAGACAAAACACAGCTTCTTTTCTGATTCCTACTGTGTCCAGGAAGCAGGACTTTGTGTATATTCCTCGTCCAAAAAAAAGGATTCCGAAAATCACCTTCATAATTAGTTTCTTCTCTGACTATGAAAAAGCTGCAAGATCCTGAATGTGAGCTAACTGATTACATCAGAAAGGATAAAATCAAGGATACAAGCTGTGACATGATAACTTTGTCCTGTAAGGATAGAACAAATAACAAGGGTGTCCTTAGGAATAAAAATGGTCAGAAGAAATAAATGTAAGATCAAAACAGAACTCCGAGAAAAGGAGATAAATCCAGAGCTGTTACAAATCCTTGCTATATCATTTGGACTTGACCATTACGTTTCATTTAAGATCTGCATGAGGGAAAAGTGTCATTTTTCCACTGCATTTAAGTCATTCTTACTTGCCATACTCAGAAAAAAAAAAGCAGTAAGTAATGCAGAAGGTGGAACCTAAAAGTCTGAGCTCTGTAGTATAACTTTGCCTGAAATAGTGACAGAGATAGAGCAATATCAGAAGGGAAAACGTGTGAAAAAGAAGTCTTGATTACTTCTGTATTTTGTGAAGAAGGGAGACATATCCCACACAAAGTTTAGAATGTTTTATGTTAAATAGTAACATGGATGGAGGAATGGACATGATAAGGCCTGTGAACGGTGGGATCACATACTCATTGGCTTGAGTAAATAAAGTGATGTGTAGGACATAGCTGAGAGTCAGGAATCAATTTCTAAGCACTGGCTGAAGAGGCAACACAGAGACATGGGTTTAGAAAAGTCACCTCCCAGAAGCTGTGGGATGACAACTGCAGAACATGAGGATAAGGGAGCTGCTGCAAAGATGAATGCGCTGTCAGAACAGAGCTGTAGGTGTTATCAGCAGAGTTTACAGAAACAAAGTCCTTTTCTCAGAAGCACGTTGGAACAAGCTTTTTGTGGGTAGCTGAAACAAAAGAAAAAAGAAAAAAAAAAAGGAAAGAGAGAATCCACAAAGAGATTAAGCTAGAAATAAACATGACTTCATTTATTGACAGAAGACTGTCTGACAGCAAAAAGTAACCATATCCCATTTGAAGCTCTTTTTCTTTTCTTTTGATTTGTGGTGGGTCTTAGCTGGCAACAACATTCTGGATTTCCTCTGTGGGCAGGGATTTGGTGGGAGATACTGTCATGGTGTGAGAAAGCTTGTAGAGACTAATGAACTTTTCAGTACTAAACGAAAATAAACATGTAATAAAAGGGATGAACTTTACTGATGTACTTGACCTTGTTCCAAGAGATGACATTTTCTGTAGAACTACCCACATATGTGAAAAACATTGTGTTGAGGTATGCTTCCTATGTCCAGCAATACGGAGCTTAGTTCTGTTTCAGAGCAATAACTTGCTTTCCCTCCTGGTAGAAATAACTGGTCACTCAAACCAAAAAATTCTAAAGCTTTACATGGGTTGATATAGAGGTATTTCATATTCCAAACTGAAGTAACATCATCTTGTGCAGTAAAGACAAAACCCCAAAGTATTGTTTACTAAAGAAAGAAGAATATTAAAGCAACTTCTCAAACTAGTTATCAGCCTTGGCTTTATGGTTTATATCACAAAATGTTTCGGGTTTTTTTTATAAACCATTATTAGGATCAGTTTTTAAACGTAGATATGAGATCATAAATTTATTGCCACCGTTGCCACAAGTTTCATCTTTAAGTTGAAGCAATTTGTACAGATCTTCATTCTGCACTATCCAAGTCAATGTAAAAATTCCTGTGTGCTTACAGGGTAAGAAAACACCCCTCAGCTTGCTTTCATATCTGAATAAATCAGTTTCTTTAACAAAATGTCAATACCTCATACTGGAAAGCTGCAGTACAGCATGAATGAAACACACAGTTAGCTTTTAGGATGTGTTTTGATCTCTCAGTTGCGAAGTTTAATGTTCTGCAATTTCCTAGCTCACTTTGTACATAGCAGCTTAAACCTGCAGCTTAAACCTTCTGCCCATGATCCAGCAGAGCATTTGTGATCCAAGGTGAGCTCTATGTCTAAAAGCATCAAGACACATCTCCTCCCTCAGCCTCAAGTTGGAGCTTCAGTTTACCATGGAGTAAGTATTCCTTGCAGGATCCCTCCTTCTGAAAAGAAAGCCAGACTCCAGCTCTGTGGCTCAAGAAGACTAAAACTCCAGTTAAATCAGTAGTTCACATGCATTACACTGTGCTGTGCTTCCAACCTATAATTAGCTCAGACAATAGAAAATTCAAAACACAACAAGCCCAATCAACACAAGCTATTTCCAGCAACACCACAAGGAAATTCTGCTGAAGTTGTATCCCATGAACCGACATTGATGCTGACATTCCAATAGAAGTTGCTTTCACTCATGAATTCTCTGCATGAGTAGGTAAGGATACACCAGGCAAATGACACAATCCATTGTAGATGCTGTGCACATCCTATTTTCTTCTTGACTTTATAACCTTAGAGAAATAAAAATATTTTTTCCTAATTATATCTTCTTTTCAGACCCTCATTAGCCAACCTAAAAACTGTTCTAGAAAGCGTATTTTTTAGGGGGGATGGGGATATTTTTCAAGCCTCAAGAATTTAGGAATGAAATATTGGATGCTAGTCTACGTTTGTTTGGGTCAGGTAAGTAATAACCAAAATTTCTCACCAGTGATGGCTGCTTAATAACTCATGTAAAGTATGTTGCTATTTCCACTACAAGTTTTAACGTACACAGATTTTTGCTCTTTGTAACTGGCTCCAAGGAGGACACACCCTAACAGTCACAGAAGAGAGGGCCAAGCCTGAAAGTGTGCAGAAGCAGAGCTGCTCTCCTGTCATTTCCATTACTTAACCACTTGTTTAGCTCCAACAGATTCTTACTGAAAATAGTCAGCTGATTGGTGTGGCAGTGCCTGACCTGCCAGTCTCTTCACCATATGCAATTGAATGAAAACTTCTAACAGTGAGTTAACCAAGAGTAGGCACTGTATAAATTTACAGGTAAGTGAAAGTTAGTTCTAATGTAAAGCAAATTAATACAGAATAAAAATAAAAGGTGAATATAACGTAAAGAAAATGGAACAGTAGAAGAAAAGGGCATTTTTGACACTTGCTATTTTAATAGCAATAATGAAGAGTTACTTACTGCAAATGAAATATTTTCAGGAACCCACGTCTAATTCAAATCCCTATATTCTGTGAATCATAGAATGTTTTGGGTTGGAAGGCACCTTTAGAGGTCATCTAGTCCAACCCCCCTGCAATGAGCAGGGATCTTCCACTAGATCAGGTTGCTCAGAGCCCCATCCAATCTGACCTTGAATGCTTCCAGGGATGGGGCCTCCACTAC
>Ga0181612_163070_pt1 | contig 15222 bp, 8 predicted proteins | sample HoacroProtozoa21_FD_119630 | JGI IMG/M metagenome (GOLD analysis project Ga0181612, IMG submission 119630) | Hoatzin crop microbial communities from Cojedes, Venezuel. Combined Assembly of Gp0051906, Gp0051904, Gp0051908 | reverse complement strand
TATGTTAACATAGCATAAATACCTAGTAACTGTGTCTCTTTAGTGCACAATTTTGGAGGAGAGATCCCCCGTGTGCCCAGCGCCGTAATAAAGAATACCTGCTTAATAGTCTTCTGACTACTGAGTCTTCAATTCCGTCTTTTCACGGCATCAAAACAGTAAGTCGAACTGGAGGTGAAGCACTGTTTTCTGCAATCCATATGCACAGAAACTGTAGATCTCCAGAAGGAAATAAATTAGAAATTCTTATAGTATTGTTACTTGTGATAGCACTAGGCATGCCTGGTTTGTTGGTTATCTATTTAGGGTCCTAGATGGGCATTATTTTACAGAAAAGAAAAATAAAATAATTTGGAGTACCTATAAAAACATTTATATAAATAATTCACCTCAGTCCACCAGGTTTAGCAGTGTTTGCTTACCTGGAAAAGAACAGAAGTAAGGAAATGTCAAAACTTAATAATTTTACACAGCTTCTTCCGTAATTCAGTTTACATTTTCTTCAGTGTCAGAAAAAAACATACTACATTTTTGAAAAGAAATTATGAAGTAAGTGATTTCTGAAGATTTTTGTGGGGCTTTGGCATGTAGATCATGATCTCCAATTTCAGTAACAAGTTTCACATTAAGTGAAATCGTAGTACCTGTATTAGCCCATCCAGCATACAGCTGATTTATAATATCTGTCTAGTCCGAAACCACTGAAATATTTTACTGGAAATACAGCCAAGTTGAATATAATTCCACAGTTAAAAAACATGTTTATTAAGGGTCTTTGTGTCTTCATGTATTCCGTGTGCTTAGTGTTACTGTGCTCTCCTCTGCCGTGGTGTAAAACGACCTTCCCCTCAAAGAGGGAACTTCTGCACCCTCTCTATTTTTTCCCCAGTAATTTGAGTGAGTCTCTAGCAGTAACCTAGGCAACAGCAAGGATTTTTCCTCCCTCTTTTTTTAAATTGTCCACCTTATCATTAAGAATAGACCTCAGAGAAATTGTGTGGCCACTAGACAAGGGACTGCATTTTCATCTTTGATATGATAACAGTTCCAGCACGAGTGAAGGTGTTATACACTATATGTTCTACCAAAAGAAATATTCCTTTGCTTACAATCCCGTCTTATCTTGGCTGTACTATAAACTTGAGCAGGTTAAAGAGATGTGCAAACATGTTCATACCATAAGCACAGGTGATAATGCTTTGAACTACTTTGATCCACTGATTTCAGAGTGTTCTGTAAACATTAATTACAGCCTGATTCTCAGATAGGCTATGAGCATGCTTGTATCTGACAGTCCCTCACAGATTTCAGAAGGATCTTTGCCCAGATAAAGAGAGCATATTCCAACCTATTTCCATTATCTATCTGCTAAAGTCAAGAAATTTAGCTTCAAGAAAGTGCAGTGTGGTCACTGTCCATGAAAGTCAGGACAACAAATTGTGTCGCTAAATTCAGTAATGTAACCTAGGGCACCTCTAGATACATCTATCAGCAGAAATAGATAGAGTTTGGACTGTGTAAGATCCAGACAATGCTTATACAGACTATTAGGCACCTTAACCTTTATGTTTATTTGGTTGCTGGATTTTTAAAAACCTGGGCTTTGAATTTGGAAAGCCTTGTACTAAATGTACAGCCACATTCCACTATACTGCATTTTGGAATTTAACTGATTGCTGCAGGATTATATTGACAGCTAAAAGGAGTATGCGATCCAGTCCTGTGCCACGCAAATAGCTTGAAAGTGGCCAGGATTCTGGGAAGCTGACTAGTAATTGCCAGGTTTTTTATTACAAGAGGAAGTCTTTTTAAAAATGATGGAAAGGATACAAGCTTGAATTAATTGCTCCCACTGCATAAAGGCATTTGTCTCAATTTAGCAAGTAAGATGCAAGCCTTTCTTTCTCAATCAATGTTTGCAAATCCTAATCAAGCTGATAGCAGATTCATAGATGTCATGTCATATATTCTTACAAGATTGCATACCAAGGAATAGGCAAACATCTGTATTTTTCAGTGAGATGATGCACTAGTGTTAAACACATGCAGTTTACACAACTGTGGCTAGAAACTTGTCAGAACAATCAAAAACTATATTCTATAAATCACAGAAGGATGAAGAAGCTGGTTCACCCTACTGTAGACATATAAAGCTCCCTTGACTAGATTTTGTGTTTTGAGTCCAACTCTCAATAGCAAATCACAAATATTGAGCAAAATACTGATACATATGTAGATATAGGAGGTAAACTCTAGCACGGTGTAAAAAAACAAAGTCAGTAAAGAACTATAAGCTCAAGTTATGACCTATGTTTTTATACAGAATGGGCTTTTTAGAACCATTTGCATACATGTTTTGCAAATATTCAGAATCACTCAGGCCAAGAGTTATTCTTATAGTAAGTGTCTTGCACCAGAACTCCTTGCTCCACCCAGCACATTTCCATGCAGCAGAGCATTTCATCTTTTACATAGTTCAGCTATCCTTCTGATTTACTACTCGTAATTTGAAGTTACAGATATGATCCATCCCAAGGAACTACTCACGTGTGGAAAGTTGCACAGATATTTGAGTCTGCCTGTGGTTGCATCTGTATGCCATTTTTAAGCCTATCATTAACCAAATTATGCAACAATGGGAGCAGATTTTTTAAATACTTTAACTTTTTCAAATAAGGCCAGAGGTTTAGAGATCTCGAGTATTCCCACTATGAGACTTTGAGTCAGGTTATGATAAAGCTTACAGTACAGTAGAATATCCATAAAGTTCTAATCACTCACTTCAGAGCCTAGGTGGCTGCTAAGATCCTCCTTGAAAACCTGGCATGAAAGTGAAGACTGATCACTTCTGAAAATCTGTTCTGTAAGAAAAAACATTCTTTAATCCAGTAGAAAGTGATGTATTGAGATACACTGTGACCTAACACTGGTTCATTTTGCAAAATGTTATCAGGGAAAGAGCATCCTGGCAACATCTTCTGATATAAAAATCACTTGATATATGCAATATAAAAACTGAAGAGATCCACCATGAATCTGGAGGAAACTTTCCTTAGAGACATGCACAAACATTTTGGGGAGTATTCTGCAAAATTATGTAAATACCTCAAACAAGGAAGTATATTACTGCTTCTATGAGGTGATTTTAAATAGATGTTTATAGATTAATTGTTTCTTTGCTGGGCTTTCTTCATTTGGAATAGCTTCCATTTCAGAATATAATTTGAGTCAGATGCCAAAATTTCTTATCTAGTTTCATTTCTGGATTATCATTTCATATTTCGATTGTTTTAGGGAGCACTTTGGAGATTTTTCGAAACAAGCATTTGACAATGTTTTCATTTGTGCAATATTTGAAAGCTCCCTCAGCTGCAAGGAAAAAAAAGGAATAAAAATTATTTTCTTTCCAAAATTCCTCATTCTTAAGCAACTGCTTTGCCCTCTTAGATGCTATTTTGGAATTTTCAGGATACATTACCGCGTATGACAAATAATATATTAATTCCAACCTCAAATGAAACATAGTCTTTCGAAGGCATAAAAGTCACCCTTGTTGACTATGTCCACATTTGTATTTTCTTAAGGAGAGCAGAAATATTTCTCTATCTCAAAAGTCAGCATCACAAAAAATGTCCCTGATTAGTTCTGTACTCACAAACCTCCACTTCGATTGGTCTTGTTATTGTTACATTTATTAAACAAGTTAAAAATCTGATGCTAAGTTTAATGATGAACAACTATAGTCTTGTGAAAGTACAGACCAGTCGTAAGAGTAGCACTTATTAAGGGGCAATATTATGTGAGGAATGCATTCTTTGATAAAACCCCTGAAGTAAATACTGTATGTATTGCTGCATTACACTAGCTAGATTTTTAAATCATAACAACCTCTTTGTCTCATGACGTACGGGGAAAAAGCATTTATTTGATTAATAGATAGAGATACAACTCCCTTTTTAATACACAGATAGATGTTTCTCTTTTTAAAATATGCTTCTTGCCATACAGGATCAACAAGCGGGATACAGAGACAGAAAGGAATAAAAATATTTTTTAATTTAATTCATTCATGAAACAAACTAGCATTGCAGTTATTTTCTTTTCCTCATTTGTCTTTTCAATATATTTATTGCTGATGAAATAAAGGAACCAACAGAACAAAAACTAGAACTCTGTAGTCAGCCATGGCAGAGGCAATTCAAACCTGAGTTCATTGTTCAAACAACATGCCTCAATCTTAGCTTTGGGGGACTGTCTCTGAGGTAAAAGAGTAAATGAAAGCTTCCATTTCAGTCAATGGCCTTTCTGAGGTTGACAATAACTGTAGGAATTTGCTTCCATAAACTCTGCGTTATACAGGCTTATAGAATGATGTTCAAGCAATTCAACATTTTACTCTTCAGCTTGTTCGACCGCGTTATGACTGATGTCTCAAATTACATTTAAACATGGCTTCTCAATCTTGGTGTAAGACCCCACTAAATCACTACTTCATGCAAGATGAAGACACTGGTTACTGTTCTGGATACATTTCAGCTCACTGGTTTCTGTTCAGAGGGTGAGACTTTGGGAATCTGTTCTCGTGATGAAATTGTACGGTACCTAAAGCATTGGGCTATAGGTACCAGGATAGTTTAGCTCAACAAGGAGTAAAATGCAGTGAGATTAATCCACTTTTCCATGTAGACCAAAGGAACAGGAAAGGGATGACAGGAAGTCTGTCCCATTCTTTTCTCCCTTCAGAGGTGCAAGTTGGGGGAATTGCCTTCTAAACTGGAAAAGTTCAGATTACTCAAAGTTACTTTTTCTTTGTTAGAGATTCTTTAGGAACTCCAAGATGCTCTCTGTTTTGATTCTCTATCTAGGATCCTAATTTCTACTTTCCTTCCCTTCTCTTTTGCAGGAACACTGTCCAGGTAGTTCCCCGTGTCTTAGTACTAAGATGCTAACAGTAAGGTGCTACTTAGTGCCTCCTTACAAGCTGAACATCACTGATGATTGTGTAAGTACTGTTCAACAACCCACTGTTTCTCTTGACCATTATGTATAAAAACATTTTACACTGATTGAGTTTCATACTTAACAGATTACTCAAACATCTAACGTAAGCCAAACTCCGAAACTATCATAGCCAGACCCTCAAGATCTCTTTTTCTCTGGCTTGCTAGACATGCCCACTACAGAAAATATTCTGAATACAGTTTCATTAGATATAACCTGCTCAGATGACAGCTGGGTGCTAAAGTGTACAGATCTCCTGCATAGGGAGCCAAGATATTCAGGAAATATGTTAAATTCTTGATTCCAGCCAGGTAGAACAGAGACTCGAATACTTAGCGGTTTCTTAAGAATCACATTTTTCTGAGTTGGGTATCTCTCAGTCTTTTCTCTGAGAGCTGTACATTCATACAGCGTTGCTCTATTCAAGCATAGACCCTGATTGCCAGCTTTCCTCTTCTTCTTGTTCCTCTCCACTCTTTGTGATTTGGAAATTGAGCTGATTTAGCTGAAAAATAGAACTTCTCTGTTAGTAACCTCCTTGCAATTGCACTTCAAGACTCCCAGTCTGTCGTCAGCAGATGTTTGGCTATCTAGCTACAGTTCCACCTGAAACTGACTTTCCTAGCTGTGAACTGCTGGACTAAGACTTGTCTTTTTTCCTGTATTTCATAACCAGCTTAAGCAGCTCGCAGTTTGTTCCCCATAGGACTTCTTTACAAGTCTAAAACCCCCCATTCACTGACGGGCGAAGGGCAGGAGATGGGCTATGGAAAAACTGGACTGCTCAGTGGAGCAGTATTTGAGTATTCTCACTAAACTGAGTTTGGATGACTTACTTTTCTGCAGCAGTATGAGAACCCTACTTCAAAAAAAAATATATTTTGTCACGGGAGGATAATGGAAACAGGGAAAAAATAAAAACAGAAATATTGCAGATTAGAGGCTGAAAGTTCCAGCCGTGATGTGTTAAGATACTAATACAGAAACATTAAAAAGACAACACTTGCATACAGTTGACTTTCACAGGATGTAAGTGGCTATGTGTGAGGTAAAAGTGATTCTATTTTCAGTTGTTTTTTTTTTTTTTTTTTCTCAGAAAGAAAAATATTTAACATTCCTTGTTTAAAAGGGTTTGGGGAAGCACTAGAAGTTGAAAAGGTCTTAAGTTTCACAAGACAAAAAACATGCAATCTGAACCTGCATACCTCACTGGATTCTCCATCTCTAAAGCAATTAGAACAGAAATAGTCCCAGAAGTCCAGCGGTTCAGGAAAGGAAAAATAATCATTCTTTCTGAATAGAAAGCCATGTAGCATATATGAAATAAATAGGAATAAATGTTCTAGGACCTCATATTTGAAGGCAAGATGAAAAACTCTTCACTTCAAGGGGAACAAGAGGCTATTCTTTTAGGCAGAGAATGAATTCGAAGTAGATTACTGCAGACTTATCCACAACTAGACTAAACCAAGCACTAAAAATGATGAAAAAAAAGAAGTAAAGCTGCAAAAAAATGCTGAAAAGTATATATATTTTGAATATCCTCGGAGTAATAACTAACTACAGCACTATGAATTTCAGCTTTTGTTATTATTTGCACATTAGAATGATCTAAGAAATTACATATTCTCTATAATCACATTACTGAATAGTAACTTAATATTTTTTCTTTCTTTCTAATATTACAAGTTAGGTCCAAAAACAAGCATTTTAATTCTTTAAAGCAGTGACAACTGAAAAGTAAGAGTTTTAGGAAATACACACTTTCACACCACCTTTGAGTATAGGGCTGTTTTTGGTGATAAAATCTCCAATGGCAGGTGATTAGGTGTGGAGCAATTTGAATATGAGGTTCTAACTTTGCAGTAAAAGTTGTGTGAATACAGATGGCCGTCATATAAAATTTTCTAAAGGAGTGGTCCACCATGAAACTAAAAATTCAGGCTTTAGTTTGTTCTGCTTAACACAAAGCCACATTGGAATCTCACATTCTGTGTGGATGTGTAAGTACAATGTCATAAGAAAGAAAAAAATATTTATGCCTGTTTAGTAAATTGGCTGGGAAAAATGCTACACTTTAAAGAACTGAATTAAAATTATTAGACCACATGCACTGGTGATGAATGAAGATTCAACTGCAGTGATCTTGGCAGGATTGCAAGAGTCCAGCACAATCTGTTATATGGCCACGTGCCATTTATGGTTTATAGGTCAACCTGACATAAGGAATATAGAGGAAGATAATTTTATTAAGTAGCAGCCATTCTCCTATGGAAGCACCTGGCTTTGCAGGTAGGCTATCACTCCTTGTAAGACAGATTTTGAGTTTAAGAAGTGGAATAGGGAAATGAGCAGAGGATGAGCCAACCACAAAATATCTTAGGTTTCAGTTTAGAAAAATATCCACAGCTTAAAGACTTGTAACTAAAAAACAACAGAAGTCCCTTTATTTCTTTCTAGCATCCACAACAGGTATTGGGTCTCTTCCTGTAAGCTTTCTACCGTCTGCTCTTGTTTCTCATGGTGAGGAAAGCCCAGAGTAATCAGAAATTTCAAAGCAGCAGAGGGTTTGTTTTGCCTAAGCAGTCCCAAGTGAGCTAATAATTCTCTGGGAAAAATAAAAAGAAAAAAGAAAAATTTTAATATTAAAATGAGGTAGGAAGAAATGTTGGGAAGACAAGCAGTGTAAGAATTTAATCAAACAGACAAAAATCAGAAGAGAGGAAAAACAAGGGTCTTAACCTTTGATCTGTTACTTTGTTTTGATCATACCTCACATTCAGATATCACTTTGCATCCAAGATTTGCAGTTCTATTTTTAAAGCAATATTTCATTTTGTTCCCGAAAAGTATTACCTATGTTCTCACGTGCACAAAACAAGAAGACACTAAAGTACAAAAGAAACTAGGGAAAAAGATCAGGCCTGCTGCCTTTTCTTGTTATTCTAGATGGGTTACCCAATGTTTAGCATTTCTCTCTTGAAATAGTTTGCATCTAGATGTACTCTAAATATCTTTTTCCAAATATGTAATTGTAAAGTCATACTTCTCACTTGGAGAAGTATGTTCAGTTGGCTTGAATTTCATCCATGTTCCTGTTTCTAGTCAGAGGAGAGAAAAAGACACACCTAAAAAGTGAAACAAAGAGTTTAAATAAGTCAATTAGGAAGATACACAGAGCCTGCCAAGAGAAAACATTAAGCTTGTGATTTTACGTGGAATTTTCACACTTTGTAAATTGTGTGAGACCCTTCAGCAGATGTCACTTTTATAACTGTTTGATGGTAGTAAATATAATTTAAAATGACATCACATCTTTGTCTACGTATTTATTAACTAATTTGTTATCTAAAGGAAAATATCTCCTGTCCTCTAAATCTAACAGTTTCTCTAAAGCTGCAAAAAGCTTCTTAGTGCCACAGCCAAAAACCACATCCTGTACATTTCAGAAGATATGACAGATGACTGTTAATAAACTAGAAAACTCTGAAATACAGATTAAAGTGTAGCTAATACACAGTGTTAAAAATAACAACTAGACCCATAATAGGAGGAAGCAGGTAAGGTACTTGGAAGTATCAGTAGGCAAGAAGTGGGAAAAAGCTATGAATTATTTCTAATCTGTACTAGATGCTCTGTGTATCAGTTGCTGATGTTGGAAAAACACAGTGAAATATTAATTTTATAAAGAAAACAACGCAAACATACCTATTGATCTTTCTATGTAACTAGAACATTAAGAAGCCTATAATTTGGAAGAACCTGATGTCTGAGCCCCAACAGCATCCTGAATTTATGGTGCAGGAGAAATAAATCTTTAGGCTCTTTCGTGACTCGATATCTGTGATAATGAGTAGGTTCCGCTTGCAGTAAGTTCCTCTTACACTGTAGTATTTGGAAGAGAAAACTCTCAAAACCCAAGAATTTCACTGGAGTACAATACCATGGTATGAAGTGAAAAAGCAAATGGAAACAAAAGGCCCTTCGTAGATATATTAAGACATAGATATCAAATATGCTTGTTAAGGTACATTTGCAGTAATGTACGGAGACATGCGTGCTTGCCAGCCTGCACGACACCTGGATGAGAGTTAATACAGCTTCATGGCTTTTGGTGTAGTGATAGAGCACTTCTCAGAAAGGCCTGACATGCTTTCAAACTAGAGTTGGCAGAAGCAGGGTGTGCAGAGCTTGTTCATTTCCATCTGTGCCTGCCAGCATAGGCACTCTTTTCATAGGCACTACTTTCTACCTTCTTTTGAAATCAGTAAGACTAAACCATTCTTGAGTACCTACTGGATTTCAGCACCCAGTCAGAAGCCTCAGCATCCCAAAAGCAGCTTACAAACACAAAACAGGCATATAGCCACAGGGACCAAGTTTTAAAGAGGTTCTCCTTTTCTATCCAAAGCAGCATTGTTCAATCAATAGGTTTTGGCAACCAACCTCTAGCCTTGGCAAGGAGGCTTTATACTGACAGCTTCAGCTTACATGAATCTCATGTACCTGCCAGAAGCTTTTAGGCAAAGACCTAGATTTGCATTGCTTTAAATATAGTATGTAACTCTAGGATTTTACATATATTTTCCTACTTTACGTGAATCTGAAAAAGGGAGGAAGAAAATAAAATTATATCAAGCCAAATAAAAAAGGAGCAGTGTGAGACTCCAGTATTTTCTGAGGTCAGAATGAGACCCCAGAAGAATTTTACTTGGGTTTTTTTTTCTCACAAGTAGATTTGTGAGACACCCCTAAAAAAATCTTCCCCAAAGAAACTTTTCCAACCCAGATCAGAAAACCAGACATAATTTCCAGAAAGTTTTCATATCTGCTTCTTTTATTCTCCAGTATAAGACACTACTAGAAGCATTTTCTCTCCCTCCAAAGGAGAAGCAGCAAGGGAAGAGGAACAGAGTATACAGGAACATAAGCACTCCCCGCTGAAAAAAGGGCATTCAGAAATGCTGTAAGACTTCAGGTAGAAAGAGGGCAAAGCTAAAAATCCAATAGCCAAAAAAAAGGTAAGCTTATTTCACATTACCTCATTAGCTGTGAGATATCTTGTTGGGACCAGAAAGACTGACTATACCTTGTCAAACTTGGGGAAAAGAGAGTGACAGTTGCTATATGTTCTGCCTAAGATAGGAAAGTGTGAATGATCTGCTTCTTCTTGTCCTGATCAAAAGGTGGAGGGCTGGCTAACAATGATCAGGGTACCAGCCTGAATACGATTATGCCAATAACTGTGTGTGCTCCTGAGCAGGTAGAGACAGAAGACTGGGGTCAAGTCTTTACTGCACAGCAAGCATCGTGCCAAAACACAAGCTAAATGCAAAGCCTAAAGCAACACTGGCACAGCCACACTGTTCACAGGACCTGAGCAGCTGCCTTTATATAGCCTTCCATTACATTCTGGAAAGGTGCCTACTTGGATGATGAAAGTAACTGAGCTAAACAATTTGAATTAGAACTTAGATATACTGATTTGCAACAAGTATATATTCTTACAACTTTCCTCCCATCAATGCATCCTTAGCACTCTGGCCCTTGAATGTCACCTGCAGGATTTATGTGTTGGGACTGGGGTTTCTGGAGCAAGCTGAAGTAAGAGGCAGAAGAAGAGAATAGGTTCTTTTTTTTTGAGAATAAATCTTTAGACAGATTTGCAGTGGAAAAAGGGTCTTTCCTGCTGAACATTACTATGATACTTCCTTATAGCATCAGTTTTCTGATATTATTTTTACATATTTCAGGCAATTTTCCCTTTGCCACAGACAGTGACAAAATGAAAATGTAATCCCCATTCATTTGTTAGTTTCTAAAATGAAAGAGATTTCTGAAGTTCATAATTCAAAGATTTCAAAGTTCATAATAATAAAGTCTAATTCCTGTTGCTGCAGAAATAGAATGAACTATTCACATTTTACAAAAAGTATCCAGTTCTAGGAGGAACTGTCCAAAAGCTGCAAGTTCCTTAAAAATGATAGAGCTGAATGCCTCTAACACAGAAGCACAAGCTAACTAACACAGAAGCAGAAGTAAAATCAGCTGATGCTTATCTATCCCACAAGCATCTCTCGTCACATGCTGATTTCCACTTCTTTAAATGAAAAGCAATGCAAATTAGTTCTTTTAAGCCTTGAATATCACTTAATCTATTACAAGGTAAAATTTCTTTCCCTCTGTACTGTAGCTCTTTTGTATTTGCTTAGTTACTGTAATAGGAGGCAGACTTGATTTTTTTTTAACTGGGAAGAAAAATTATCTCAGATTATTTTGTTCTCTGGTATAGGTCAATTTCTGGAACATACAAATGTCAGACACAGAAAAATTTCTTGTCAATGCCTCTGCTTTGGTAGTGCAGATTTCTTCACATCTCGCATCTATACCTACTGTTCATGATAAGCAGAAATCTGCACCAGCCTCTAACTCTAGCTGATCAACGTTCCTTACAAAAAAAGAAAATTTATTGACCCACAGCAGATGGAGATCTTTAATGGAAGAGTTCATTTCATATGCTGTTAACTGCCTAAATATTAGAGGCCTCATTTAAGGTCCTCATCAAAACTCCTAAGGTCTCTCTCATCACTGGAAGATGGAGGGCAATTCACACCATCTTAAAATAGGTAGACTGCGTCTTCTTTCAGAAGTGCCTTTATTCCCCCAGACTAGGGAGGGGTCTCAGTCAACAAGCCAAGACTGAAATATACACACAGAATTTGTAAAGGGTATGTTAACAAGTAGTCCCCACAGAAAACACAGCTTTCAACCTGTTATCTTAGAAGAGTCTGCTGAATAACCCAGTCACTCTGGCTTGTACTTAGCACAGGATTACGTAAATATAATTTGCCTGTTGTTTTACTGAATTGCTTTGGGTATGGCTGGGCAAACAGTTCAGGAAGAGAGAGCTGTGCCCACCTGAACACAACAAATGCAAATAATGTGCTTCAAACTGAAGTTGAACACTTACCCATTTAATTCCTTCCAGATAATACCACAGAGACCAAGGGAAGGAAAGAGGTTTAGCACACAGTGCAACACAAAGCACCACAGGAATCCTCTAAAGCTACTTAAGATTCTTTCAAAATGAAAAAATCTGGAGACAATACCTCCTGAAATATTTCTAAAGCTCTTCAGATATCTGTTATTATACTCCATACAGTCTTACCCAAGTTCAAGAAACTTCTGGTAGAAGTCTACAGCTATAAACAAGGATATCTTAGATGAATCCAGATAGGGAATTGCCTTTTTGTCAGAGTGCAATGAGCACGAGCTTCCTGGAAAAAAAAAAAAATTTGTTTTGGCCCTGTTCAGGTAGCAGCTGCAAATTTTATGAGGCAGCCACACAGAGGGGAAAATCCGAGAAGAATTGCTAGAGAAGTGTAGAGAAGTGTATAATTTCATGTTAAAGAATGTCATAATGTTCTGGTTTCAGCTGAGATGGAGTTATAAACCCATGACACTAAACTTGTGCTACTTCTTTGATTTTATTGAAAATGCTGTTGTTGCAGTGTATGGTTCTACTCTGGCAAATAACAGCAAAGAAATCACATTGCTTAGCTCCAAGATTATTGTTTGCTTTTGAGCTTTACTTTGCTTTTCTCTTTTCTACAAAACTAAAAAGTGTGTTTCATAGATTAATACGAATGTAGGTTGTCAACATAAGGAAGCTGAATGTTTCTGGCTGGAGAACATATATTAGCCACTCAGCCCCTTTTAAATGTCCTGGAGCACTGCAATACTTAACACCAACACAACTAGCATGACTATAAGATAACATTTTAATCCAAGAGGATTTTGATTTGACTTGCTGAAGCCACTGTTAATGCTTCAAAATTCTTCAAACCAACCACATTGATGAAGAGAGCAGTCTTCATTTTGAAAGTGACAAAAATAACTCTGCTTGGTGGCAAGCAGGGATGGGGATGGCAGGGCACAACAAGGTTATCCATATAACTATTCTGATTTTATTAACAGGCATATCTACAGACATATGACTTTTAATGTAATCGCTAAACAACAATTTCTGAGGAAACTTTTAGTTTGAATATAATAAAATGTGATTTGTTCTTTGATTCACAAAGTAGAGAGATTACTACTCACTGCTAAAAGAGAATGATATATTTTCCTTTGGAAGTATGTATGTAAATTTTGCAGCTTGATGTTGTGTATGAATTTCAGTGAAGCTGCCATGGTCCACTGGATTGCTATTTTACATCTCAAGTGCTTTTCTGCACTAGTGTCCTTGCATTGATTACCTGGTTTCTGAAAGAAGACAGAGATCTTTCAGGAGAAACAAAACTACATTCATAAACCTTCATAATATTGCACGATACTAGAAGCTGTATTCTCATTTTGGCTATGATTGTACAAAGCCAGAATGATTCCCCTGACCTCGGTATCATTGCAAAAGACTTAATGTGGCGTTTCAGAGCAAGGATATTAATAATAAAAGCTTTAGACACAGCCTAAAATTATATAGATAGAAAAGAACTTAGAGAATGCACTTGGCTGATTAAAGTTTAAAATGAAATGATATGTAAAAGGAGAACTATTACACTTGTTACTCTGATTATGGCAAGAATCTGTTGGAATTTTGAAAGGATCTTGGGAATAAAGACTTTATTGCAAAGGAACTTTTTTCCTTTAGCAATCTAACAAATGGTGTCTCTCAGCTACCGTCAGAATCATTACATATCGTCCTGAAACTAGAAGATCTCATTGTAAAGAATTCATTTTTTTCACAAAAAGCATACAGACCTCATGGTTCGGGTTCCTGTTCTGTCACTGCATTCTATTCAATGACCCCTTCACATATACAAGCCATCTTTCCATCTGGAAGAATGGACTGGATAAGTGGTTGCCCATTTAGTCAGTGAACTGGCTGTTGTAAATCCTGTTTTGGTCATAGAAGTTTTGCTAGTTATCAGCAAGTGAACAGTTGTTTTAAAAGTCAGATGTGGCAATAAGGAGAATCATTTCAGTTAAATCATAAATTATGCTTAAATTACTCATATAAAGTAGCTATACAACTAAATCATCATTTAATAATCTTGGCCAGAATGAAAATAAGTGGATTCATCAAGGCTACAGTGCAAATATTAATAAAAGAAGACATAGGCTAGTACCCTTGTGATTCAGTTATCTTTTCTCCCACCAATGGTGTCTATTTTAACTGTCATAAGTCACAGCAAAGAAGAGACAAAACTCCAAGTACCTGGAAAAGAAAAATTAGTCTGGGCTCATCATTTGCTATATTACAATAGATCTGCTTGATATCTCTTGCATGATCCACTAATGACCATTTCTGTGTAAAGATCAAGCAAGAGAAAAGCCTGAAAATCACTGCCTTGTAGAATCTGTGCTTTAACCAGCTACTTTCCCTCCAGAATAGAAGAACATGTTCCGAATGTATCAAAGAAATGAACATCCTTGTTAAGCGCTCCCTTTTTTCCATCCTATGTCTAAAACAGAACCTATCTTGCGTTGTATTGTCCTAATAAGCTCACTGCAAACTTGTAAAATATTCACAGGTACAACTACAAGCAGACCAAGCTGTCAGGATGTTCTGGATTTATCGTGAATGCCCAGGTTGTTTGCTCATACGTAGCAAGGCAGCTGATAATATCTAAGGACAGGCAGTAAGGGGAATCTAGAGCCTGAACTTGGGTGTGCCTGTACAAACCTGCCATTCTAGTCCCATAAAGTTGGCAGAAAAACAAAAAGCAATAGCATATGTTAGGAAATAAATGATTTATAGACCACAGAAACACTCACAGAGCCAGAAGTTTTAATACAAGCATTAGAAGTGTCACTGACATACTTCCTCTATGTCAGAAAAAGCATTAAATAACGTCCTTGTTTGATTACTTTCAAGTACTCCTACTCCTTGTAGTCTTCAGAGTTGGTGGTCTGTTAAAGAACCAAATTCGTCCCAGATTTTTATTGAGACAATATTGTTTAATCCTTATAGAGCCGATCACATTGTTCTGAAGGTACCTATCTGTGGCAAAGATGATTATTTAAATGAATGGTTTCTCTCATTTCTGGTTGTGAGGCTCTGAGATTATGCATGGATTAAAAACACATTTTTGGCCAACAATTTGTAGCACTTTTTGGTATTTCACCTCTGACTGTGTGAGCAGAAAAAGGTATTACAGAATAGCTGCTTTTTTACGATAGTGATTGTAAGAGAAAAAGATACATGCTTGCTTTCCACTC
>Ga0181612_108641_pt1 | contig 15222 bp, 11 predicted proteins | sample HoacroProtozoa21_FD_119630 | JGI IMG/M metagenome (GOLD analysis project Ga0181612, IMG submission 119630) | Hoatzin crop microbial communities from Cojedes, Venezuel. Combined Assembly of Gp0051906, Gp0051904, Gp0051908 | reverse complement strand
CCCCGCCCCCGCCGCGCCGCACGTGGCAGTGTTTATCGGCGCCGAGCCCGCCCCCCGCGGGGCGGGGCCTGAGGCGGGGCCAGGCGGCCGAGGGGCGGGGCCAGTGAGGTGGCGTGGGCAGCCGTGAAGCCGGTGCGTGGGCCGTTTGCGGGGTGCGCGGTCAAACGGCCTGGGCACGAGGCGGGATTCTATACAGGGCCCGTAAAAGCACTTCTGTGCGTTTGCGTTGTGTATAGGAAATGTTAAATATAAAAAAACCCCATAAAACCAACATTTTATGCACACTTCAATTCCAGACACAGCTCCTATAGCCGATTCATCGGTATAAATAATGTAAATATTTACACAGGCATGTTTGCTTATGCTTATAAGACACAAGCACGTCTTAGATATTTGTATATTACAAATAGAAACAATCTGAACACATAGCGTTGTAAAAACATACAGAATGTTTTAAGTGGTTTTATATAGAAAACATGATATATAAAGAGAATATTATATATAGGATGTTTTCTAAATGTATGGTTCCTATATATTTTATATCTGTGTAGTGTTTTATGCACATATATCGTGATTTATGTCTGTGTTTTCTATATGCATGTGCTTTTACGTGCATGATGTTCTTCTATTTAATGCTATTTTAAAATATAGGTAAATATGCATGACAGATAAACATATATAAAGCAGTATTATGTATGAAAATATGTATAACATAAATGTCGCTCACTGAGTGCATGCACTGGTAGGTGTTATAGAAGCTCTTATGTATTGAATATTAAAAACATGGTTTTTTTGCACTCAGGCCCAGGCTGAGGTGTTGCGTTCCCAGCCAGGAATGCGCTATAGCTCATTTCGTAAATACAGGACACTTTGCACGAGGACCACAGCGTGCGTGCCCGTGTCTCAGTACGCTGATGTCCCTGCTGCCAGCTCGCTGTCACTCGGGGCCGGGGCACGAGGGGCGTCCCCAGGGAAGCTCCCGTCCTGGGGGAGGGGTGCGTGGCCGTCGGGCTGCGGGGTTGGGGCGGCCATTGGCCTCGCCTGGCCAGCACTCGGGGCCGAGGGCCGATGAGCACAGACATGGCGAGTGGCTGGCTGCGGGCCGAGGTGCGCTGCCCTAACCCCGGTCACGTCGCCAGCCGCTCCCCGGCTGCGCTACCTCTGCCATGGGGCACTCGGTAACATCTGGCACTTGCGAGCAACGCTGCTACGTCTTCACCCTCAAAAAACAGAAAAAACCCTAATAAAACCAAGCGCTCCAGTTGCTGCAGGCGACACCGCCCTCCTCGTGCCAGGAGACCCCGGGGGGGACCAGGTCTGGAGCGACGGAGCTGCTTGGGGTGAGGCCACCTCCTGATGGTGTCACAGCTCGGTTGTCCCCAGAAGGCTGCGGCTGCCCATCCCCGCGTCCTGCCCTGCCGACTGGGCTAAGCCGGGCAGATCTATGTCACTGGAAATACCTTCATCCCTCTAATGAGGATTGCTCTGAAGTGCAGGTAGGTTCTGGTCTGCAGAAGGGGGTGGAGAGAGAAATGAGTGCCACAGAAGGCAGGTGCAGGGACTGACCTGTCCCATCTCTTTTAAAAGCTGTCGTGAATGGTGCGAAGCCCTGCGAGCACCGTCACACCCCCACGAGCAGCCAGGGAGCCACTGTCAGTCTGTGGCAGGCGGATTGGCAGCACTGCGTCAGACTGTGAGCTGGCAAGAGCCGCCGATACGACCGGGGAGTGGTAAAGCTTCTGGAGATTTTAACACGGTGTGGCAGGACAGCTGCTGCCATCGGCACTGTCGGGCAGCCTGAACCCAAGCTAAAAAATTTTATGATTGAAAAAACAACAGAAAACCAAGGGTGAAGCTCTTGCGGGTGCAGAGCCAGGGTCAGGCGGGCTGGTCCCGCCGCAGGCACCGGCATTTTAGAAACGGTGGCGCAGATAGAAACTGGAGCTGCTGCTCCGGAGCACGGACGCTTTCCCGGAGACCAAAACAGACCCACTCGCGTCCGAGCTGCTCTGCTCCCACCGGCCGGGCGCAGCGGCCGTGGTCGGCACGGAGCAGGGTGTGGAGGGGCGGCTTTCTCGAGGGCTTCTCTGAGAAGTGCTTCCGCACCGGGGTGTTGCAGGGCAGCAGCGTCCCTTCTTTACTTAAGCCTTTATTTAACAGGTACCACAGGCACACGAACTCTGCCTTCCGCAGGCCACTGACGTGCAGGGCTTAACGAAGCAGGGACAAACCCAGGCACACGACGGCGAAGGCGCAGAGATTTGTGAGCGAGCCTGGATGGAGGCATTGGTTTTGTCCAAAGCCGGTACATCTGTAAGCAGCTGCGGCTCCGTGTTTATGGATCTGGGAATTGGCAGCAGAGGGGTGAAAAGCCGCGTGTTGAGCTGCGAAAGCAAAACGTCCCCCACCCTACACCAGCGCAGCAGCTCTTGCAGGGGCCTCACTGCAGCACGTCCATCATGGCCAGCGTTACTGGCTTTGTGGAAACTCGATTGCAAGGACATCAAAGCAGCCTCTTCTGCCTCCTTCTGTACCTCATACGCACAACCCCACTCCCCGAACCTTGAACCCCTCTAAGGCTGCCCTACACTGAGCAATGAGTGTTATCTCAGGGCACGCACGAACTGGGCAGGGCGGATCTGCGGTTGCCCACAGCACGCTGGGGCCAGGGGGAATCGGTCATAGCATAGTTTCAACGGGAAAAACTGAATTTTTAGGATGAGCTGGGTACAGGGTGAGCTTGCCGAGCGGCCATGGGGTGCAGCTGGTGGCAGGCACAGTCCTGGGGCAGCAGTGCAGCTGCTCTGCACAGCGGGTGCTGAGGACGTCAGTCCAGCAGTGTCTCGACTTCGACCTGTGTAGCCTCACGGTCAGCACATATGGACACCGTAGGGCAAAGCTGACAGTCAAAATCAGATCTGGCAGTGAAAATGGGCGCCGAGGCTGCGGATGAAGGGTGCTGTACCAGGCAGTGTGTAACAAAACCCAGCAGTGTTGGTTTACAGAAGAGCAACGAGCTTTTTTTGACTGTTTGTCATGACTCACTCAGGTTCCCGCAGGTGAGTGGACTTGGGGAGAATTACTGATGTGGTCATTGTATCATCAACATCTGCATTAAAGGATGCATTTCCTGCGTGGGGATAAAGCCAAGAACCTTCTTTCAGAGCAAACTCTGGGCAACAAACCCTTGTTTGGCACCTTTTGCAGGATCCTGCCCACGCCACAGGCTCAGGCCATCCCAGATGTGCTACCACCATCCGACGGGGAGAGGCGAGGAGCCTGTGTGTGTGGCTGCAGCAGCCTGTCCTCCCAAACCTCAGAAGCAAACATGTCTCTCTCACCCAGAAAATGATCCCACTGATGGATATTTCCTTAGGGAGACAGGCCTGGTAGCCTCCGTGCCCCCGTCACTCCCAGCTGGGCATGCTGGCAGCTGAGTCGGCGTGCCGTGGCTCACGCTGCTGCGGGAGGGTTTGCTGTCTGGCAAAGCCATGTGGTGACGATGAAGGATACCTGACTTTGGGAATGATGAGTCATGGTGTGGCCTGAGCTTTATTTTCCTGCGCCTCTGTTCCCTGAAAGCAGCGACTCACCGAGCAAGAGCTAACGCCAGGACTGAGCTTGGCTCCCTGGTGTGTGCATTACAGAGATGCTTTAGGGGAACTGATTTTCCCCTGAGACTCTATTTCTCCTGTCTGGATGCTCCTGTGGAGCCTTATCTTTCTGAAAATTCAATAGCTCTAGCCTGGATCAGGTCTCACTTTGGCCCTGGGCACAGGAGGGGACCCTCCTGCCCCTGCCCAGTGTCCTCCCGGTGAGTCCCTGGTGGACATGGGTCCCTCAGGGCACCCAACAGTGAACCCTTTGAGATCCTCCCAGGAGAGGGAGGTCACACAGACACTGATGACGTAAAAGCCTCTCAGCATGGCGTCCTGCCTGTGCTTTGCCAGAGCCTGGTTGCAGGTGGGCAGAGCACGGGTCTAACAGCAATAACAGCAGCGCCCAGCAATGTATGCTGTTCTTCTCATCTTCAAAGCATTAGCTGGTAGGAATTAATCCTCATACCAGGCAGGCGAGTCTCATGACCCTCACTCCACAGGGAGACAGAGTAAATGATGTGATGAAAGGTGAATCAGGTCACGGCTGTGATGAAATCACAACAGTTCCTGCCTGCCCGTCCCGTGACCATTAGCCCTTATGTACTCATCAAGGAGGTAGCTGGCATGCAAGAAGGTGCAGGAGCCAGCCCCTCCTCAGGCAGCAAGTCACGCAGCCCGTGGGGAGGTGCTGGGCCATGACTCGCCTTTGGAAGCAGTTCCAGTGCTGGATGTGGCCAGGGAGTCGCAAGGTGCACCCTCCGACGACTTGCTCCCGGGGTCCAGCAGTACAAGACCATCCCTTTGAGGATGCTGAAAGGCTGAGGGCAGCAGGTCTGGCCAGGATCACGGTGCCAAACTTTTTCTGTGCTGCCTTTGAAAGACCAGACCTAAGATTTGAACCCTCTGGATGGGGTCTTGGCTGCTGATGTTGGGGTGAGAGGGCCGTCTGTGTAAAGCCCTAGTGGGGACTCAAGCCAGGAGACTGGCCCCAAGGGTGGATTTGGTCTTGTCAGCTGCTGCTTGACCTTGGGCGAGTTACTTGATCTCCCCGGGCAGATGCCTGCTCTGCACTGGAACAGGAGCAGTGCAGAGCGGCAGCTCCTTGGGAACCGGAGGGAGAGGAGCAATATCGTTTCCTGGGCAAATACCCACAAGTGAGTTTGATGAGAAAATAGAAAATATTTAGAAAAAACTAAAACAACACCCTAGGTTTACCTCGGTTAACAGAAACGTACCCCTAAACGCAGGGTGATGTGGTTAGGGCAGATAATAGAGAGGAGAAAGCCTGAATAGTACTGGCAGTTCCCCGTGAACAAAAGACAAACAGCGGGGTGCTGTCTGCGAGCCAGCTTCCACGTAGGTTGCAGGCGATGGGCCAGCCTGTCCTCCCTCCCCATAGGTAGCTCTAAAGGAGGAAAGAGGCCGGCAGCAAATTCATGCCAGCAAACTGACTGAAAAGAGGCGCAGCACCTTGTCAATCTGGAAGTACATCCGGGAAGTATTTCTTGCTTATAGCAAATTGCGCACAATGTAGCTGACAGCAGGCTGAGGGATTTGATTTCATAGAAAATATATATTTTGCATGTCAAAGGGTGTCTCCGCCTCCCACCCGCTGGGTTAAGCCCAGGATTTTCCAGCCAGGAGTTGTTAGTACTTGACATTCAGTTCCACAGTGGAGGAGAGCAGGCACTCAGAGCTACGTTGGGCAAGCAGCCAGCAGCTCCTGAACCGGCCATGGGGACAGTCCTGCAGGATGCAGGTCTGTCTGTGGGACAGCAACACACCGAGCCAAGAGCTGGACCAGCGTCGGGGTCTCCCCGAGGTCCCTGGCGGTGTGTGTGCGGCACCGCCAGCGCTGGGGCAAGCAAAAGGCACCGAAAGGCACTAAGCTCTGAGGATGTTGCACCTCTGAAGGTCAAGTCAGCAGTGGGGTTGGCGTGGCCTGGCTTTGCAGTGCAGGTCATGGCTGACCTCCTAGAATAATCAGTGAGCTCCTGTAACTACCCTCGGGACATCACATAGTGGCCATGCCTTTCACCTCTTCTGTCCTCCTTGTGGCACATCATGGTTGTGGCTCTCATAATGGGTCTGGAGTTTGTTATTGCAGGGTTTGCTGTGGCTTCTGTGGCCCCCTGTGCAACAAGCGTCCCTGCCTGGTTGCCCGCAGTCTCAGGGGACCCATCTTGGTGGCCCAGATTCTCCCTCTTCTGCTCACTGCTCTTGTTCTCTGGATGCCTGTTACAGGGACGTGGTTAATGCCAGGTACTCCCTTTTGCAGCCCCCTTGCATCTTAATTTTCCTGTCTCCTACAGGGATTTGGAGCCTTCGGAGGTGGAAAGGCGGTGCAGTCCAAGGGCAGAGCCTGCTGCAGAGGACGGGTGTCCCTGGAAGGGAAGGTAGGAACACAGATGGAGGGAATGGAGTGTGAAGTTTGTGCCCTTCTGTCCCCACCAAAGCCTGCAGAAAGCAGCTGTTTCCACCACGTGAAGAGCCGTCCCTGGGCAGGGCAGTTTCCGAAGGTGAGAGGTGGCCCCAGGCGAGGTCTGGGAAGGTGCCAGGGTGTTACAGCCGTGCCCATTGGGCACGCTGCCTGCTCCAGGCCTCCGGTCAGCACGATGGAGGAGAAAACCTGAAGGTAACCTCTTGCTGTTGGACCACGCAGCACATCTATCCCCTCTCGTGGGCTCTGAAAGGAGTTGTTTTTCTCACCAGCTGTTAAGCAAATGCAGATTTCATGGCTGTGCTACAGAAACCACCGCAGGGGAAGCAGCCTGGGAAGTGGTTCCTGGCTGGATTTAAAGGTGCCCTTAGCTGACCATCTTGTCCTTTATGTGTTTCTAACCAAGAACTACCTGTTTTACAGGACAGCTCATTTTTCCGTATGCGAGAGAACCCTCTCCTGCACCAGCAGCTGCTTTCCATGCAAGCCAGAGCTTCGACCACTCGGTCTCCACGAAGAGCCCAGGGGAGATGCTCGCCTCCGTGTCTGCGGCAGGCTCCAGCCTGGGTCGCTCTGCATTCCGCTTACCTCAACACCACACTGGCAGCATCAGCGGGATGCAGTGAGCGTCCCTGCCTGCCGGGCCGGGCCATAAAGAGCTGCTCCAGGGTGTCTGGGTCTCGTGGGTGGCCAGCACCCGGCGCAGCCACTGGAGCAGGCTGCAAAGGGCAGTGGGGCAATTTGCTGTGTAAAACCCCCCGCAGAGGGAGGAGCGTGGTTATTAGAGAGTTCCGATCCTCCTCACTGTTGGTAGGATACACAACTTTTCCTAAACACAGCCTGTCCAGCTGCATTCCTGAAGCACGCATTCCTTGTTGGCGTAGCTCACCCAGAGCGTGGCCAGGAATAGCGCTGTGGCTTCGTGTGGGACCTCTCCCAAATACATCTTTAATTGAACAGACCCACTTGGCCCGCATGCTTGAACTCAGACCAGGAGAGAAGTCTTGTAATTACCCGTCTTTTTGCTATTTTCTACCCATCGCCATCTATTCTTTATCCCTCACTTCTACGACTTATAAGCACCACCACACTTTCAGCTTTGTTTTCCATTTCTTGAGCATCTGATGGATGCCCTGCACGTACCACTGCCCTCTACTGGGCTGCTCATTGGGCCAGTGCAGATGCCATCAGCAGGGACACCGGTGGAGCCACCTTCTTGAGTTAATATAGTTAAGACTTGTTGTTGTGCAGCTGGAGGTACTAATTTCTGTCTCTAAACCCACATAGCTGAGATTCAGCTGGCTACTCGTAGCCACAAAGAATGCTTTGCTGGAAGGGCAGTCGCCGACTTTCTGATTTTTATCGTAAGTCTTGTGATAGCTGGCTTTCTTTTTGACAGCCCCAGTTTATGGAGCATAGTTTCGGGGTGAGAAGCTCAGCTTTCGGTTTAAACCAAGAATGCACATTTGCAGCCCTGACAGTTGCAGAGGGAAGCTGCAGAGCACCTTCCAAGCATGCTCCTGTGGCTCAAAAGAATGCAAAATACCCCATGTTTTGGTTAAGAAGACGATCGAAAAAGAGCATTATGTTTTTAAGACTAAGTTGTGGTCTTTGAGTACTTGACAATCCCAGGGAAAGATGCCAGTGTGCCAGGCCTTTTTGTTATGGAGAAGCTACCCATAATTTTGAGATCCAGGACTGCAGGGATTTACGTGTCCTGGAATCGGTGACAAATTCTTCCCTTCACTCCTAGGAAGTGCTGAGAAGGGCACAGTGAGCTCAGTGGGCCACGTCTCACAGCCAAGACCTTTTAGAGGAGCAGGTAGAAGGCATCACACCAGGCTGGCTCCTTTCTCTTGCCTTGTCTATCACTGTCCACAGGCAACCTTAATGCCAGCACTCCTAATCTAAATAGATACAAGTAAGATATTTTTATAACCCTTTTTTTTATAAACAGCTGCATGAAAGAAGTATGTGTTCTGATCAGCCCTCCTGCTGAAGACCACTGCACATCTGAGCTTTTCCCTTCCAGTAGGTAATATGCAGACTTATCTCAGGGGCTTTGGCTTCATCTCTCTCAGGCTTGGTATTGCTCCAGTAGAGGCAAAGACTTCCGTGGCTCAGAAACCGTAGTTTTTAATCTGCTTTTTTGTGCTTCCCTGTGCTGTGTGCAGACATAATCACAGTGGTCAGTCCTTGCTTTCAACTTCCCGCTTGCTGCCCTGTAGTGTTTACATGGTGTGTAGTGTTCTGCAAGCTTCAGATAAACAGAAATAAAAATCAGTGTTGGTTTCCTTTGTAAGAGTAATCCCTGGAGTCAACAGCCATTCACTGCTTGTAATCTTGAACTCTCTCACCAAGAAGTGACTTTAGAGAAGAAATAAATAGAATATTGACTTAGGGTTCCCATGTGTCACACTGGTTTCACATGAAAGTATTAACAGACTAAACGCAGCACGGGAATGAAGCAATAAAGCATCTGGACTGTCTTGGTCAGGCATAGAGTACAGCGTGCCTGATTTTTCCAGGAAGCAAGTGGATTTGCAGAGAAAGTGCCAAGGATTCACAGCAGCTTCACTGTTGTTACAAGGAGGGGATTTTTCAGCACACGCTGTGCTGAAATGATGATGGGTGGCTACTACGTCTTTTGGATCTTTTAGTCCTTCTGCAGATAATGGGAGCCCAACTCCTAGAAGATGCCAGAAAAGGGGAGGCAGCCCAGAGACAGCCCAAGAGCAATGCTCTCCAAGGTGGTTTCCATCAGTCCAGAGCTGGTAGCTGCAAGGAAAGGGCACAACACTGGTACTTGCAACAGGAGGACTGAATTCAGAGTGTTAATTCCATATTTCTTTGGCTGCAGTTATCTCTTTTCCAGGTTTTGGCTGGGAAAGAGGGAGTCTTCTCCTTGTAAAACAGAAGGAAGATCTAAGTAATACCAGATCTATTTTCATAAGTATATACCTAGTGGCTTGATTTTTTAATTTTAAAATATAATGAAAACTGCAGAAAATAAAGCAACTTGCTGCTTTGAGGGTCTTCCCATTCAAGAGACAAGTCCTTTCTCTTAATTGGGGCTAACACTGCAGTTACACAGCCTTGTGCTGAGTTGCTCGTCTCAACACCCGGCTGATGGGCAGAAGCATTTTTTGGAGAGTATCACAGGTTCCTTTCCCAAAGGTTGAGGTACAAGCCGTGACAATCCTCCAAAGTCACAAAAAGGCCCCTTTATATGTTGGCAGGGGTTCAGGTGTTTGGAGTTAACGGAAAAAATAATTAATACGTGCCGTAGTAAAATTGGGATGCAGGGCTGCGGGACCCTGAGTAACTCAGCAAGCTCAGCAGGCTCGTAATTCAGAAGAAGCCCAAGCAGGCCACCTGCATGGCTGGAACATCGGTTTCGGGTTTTTTATTGGCAAGAGCTGGTGCGCATTAAGAGCCTCTGAGCTCTGCAGAAGCAGTTAGGTGCTCTAACCAGCCACCGCAAATCAATTCTAAAGGGGGGAAAAAAGTTACCTGTCATCCTTCCTTGGCCCATGGTAAGATATGTGAGCTGCCACGTTACAATTATAGGCCAGTTCGGGAGAAAATTTCATCCCTCTGATCCAAAATGCACCACCTGGGCCAGGACAGGACCTTTCTTCTGCTTTTTTGGCAGCCGAGATGCACAGTTGCCCAGGTTTGACAAGTCCCCGTGCAAGAGGAGAGCTGCAGGAACGCCATGGCTCGGTGCTCCCCACTCACTTACGCCAGCTCCGATTACCCTCCGTTGCTCTGGAGTCAGAAGCGTGCTGGGGATGGTTACCGTGGCTCAGCCCACAGCCAAGAAATTGTTAAATTTCGGTAACTGACTGCAAGAACGGGTCTGTCAGATGAGTCTGTCCCAGCTTCTTCTTTAGGTTGCAGGTCCCCGAGAGCAGGAGGGGATTCTTTTTTTCAGAGCTATATTCTCTGATGTGATATTGCCTCAAAAGAAGGAGAGTCCTCCTAAGTTTGTATTTAGTTTTAAGGTGGTTCTACTCGAACTCACCAGGAGTTTGCCCAGGCTAGGTGGGACACAGTAGCTGTATCAATCTCAGAGTGTGAAATAGTCTCCTCTGCTGCTGCCAGAACAGCTAATCTGGCATCTGCAGCTGCTGTTCGCCATTTTCCCACTGATATTCATGGAGCAGGTTTTGTTCTGAAATCTGCAGTCCGTGTCCTTAGGGAATACCCTAGTTTGAAACTCTGTGGTGGTTCCGACGAGGCTTTTAGCTGATGGCTGCAGCCGAGCAGCAGCACTCTTCCTCCTGCCCTGTTGTTTGGAGGCAGAGCTGGTGGCCTGTCTCCAAGAAACAACATTCCCCAGCAGATACTGTGCTATTTATTGGAGGCTGTTGAGCACCGTGCAGAGTATGCTGACTTTTAAAGTGTGACCACTGTAAGCAGACCTGCTGGAGCACATGGAAGGAAAACGCTTCTAGATCCAAGTTTAGCGATCAGCTATTCCATTGAGCATGAAACTTGTGTAAGAGCTTATAGCATTCATCTTTCTGTTGAACATCCAAGCAGCACTGCAGCAAAATTAATTCCAGATAACACAATTGAGGTTAACTTGATGGCAAAAACCTTGGAAAGCTTTTTTGGGAGGGGATTTGTTGTGTATGTCTATATATCTATATCCATTACGGGAAGGATGCTAGCTCTGGTGTGGGAGGGTAATGACACATGGGGCCTAACCGAGGGCTCATCATGTGTCTGTGGAAAATACACATCGTCTAAGGCAGTGTGCGTAGCGTAGGAGAATTAGGAAACCTTCAACAGGTGACAGCTGATTAAACAGCTGAATTTGTAGATCTCTGAGCTATTTGCAATGCAGAGATACATCATAAGACAGCTACCTACCTTAAACTGCCTGAACGCAGTCTTTTCCTCCTGTTCCCAGGCACTGCAGCTTACTTTGTACGAAGCTGTGGTTGCTTAGCCTGTGCAGAAACAGCCTTTGTCATCATGTTGGAGTCTAACTCCTCCAGCTAAATGAGATCATTGTAGCAGGGCAGACAATATATAACTTATAAGCCAGAATGTAAATTTATTACTTTTCCCATAAAACTAATTTCACAGTGTTTTTGGAACAAGCCTTCCTGCTGTCTTTTGAATACAGCATTTAAGTTGATGGAAGAAAGAGAAGGTAAATTCAACTTAAAGTCTTCAGAGCCAAGACCAATCCAAAAGTGTTCATGTCATCACAGTCAGAACTCATCTTATCTTCTGGTATGGTTTCACTGTAGCTGAGACTGATACCATGAGAACATTTGATCCCTTTTTCACCCTTCCCCGGTGCTGGGATTTGTGCAAGATTACGTTCAAATGTGTTTCTCAAGAAAAGTCAGTCGGGGATACCACTCAACTCCCTTATCTTGATGGATCTTCAAAGCCATTCCCCATCCCAACACCCAGCCTTATCTGGATATAAACAGAGATGCTCAGTGCATCTCTGGGACATCTTCCCTGCATGGTCAGACTGTACAATCATCAGCTGCTTCAGCAGCAGAAGTTGGTGTAAAAACAAAATGGCTGAAAGATTTGTAGGCTGTAAAGAAGGGACACAATGCAAAGCACAGATGGATGCTGCTTCCAGAGAGGAGGGGAGTGTGTGTGGGGTCACTCGTGCTCCCTGTTGATCCTCCTTCACTGCGGTGCATGAGGTCTGGGTTGATCTTCCTGAGGAGACCTTTGGTAAAGACTTGAGGATTTAGATGATGTCAGCTATGTCATGAATTCATGAGCCATTTCACACTGTCAGAAAAACCACGATTCCCTCTAGAAAGAGGAACTCATTTTCTCTCCTGCCGGGGGCTGAAGTATGGAGAGCAGAGCATTTCAGCACTGATCTGACTAAGATGACATAATAGGCTTCAAATAAATCAGTCCGAGGCAGACCGTAATTGCAGTAACGTGGGCTAAGTGGTGACAACGCAGATCGCCACCGGTATGCCCCAGCCGCGAAGGAGGGCGTTCTCTCTTCCTCTGTTCCTCGCCACTTGATTGGCACCACAGACCAGAACCAACAGATGATAGGAACCTTAATAGCCCCTCCCTACTATTTAAAATAACATTCCAAAAATATCCCCCTCTTCCCCAGGCATGGGTAGCACAAAGGGCAGAAGAGGACAACGCCTCCCAAATTCTGACTCGATCTCTTTCCCCTAGCTGTGGCCCAGTCACGTCCTGAATGTCCATACAATGTGCCTAGATATTTCTATGCTTAACAAAAGAAAGAAAAGAGGAAATGAGGCATCCTGTCTCAGTAGGCAGAAAGTCTGCCTGCAATGTTTCCAGCAGGAAAAGGTTAAATTCAACTTTATGAAGTTTTTCATGACGTGTCTGCTTTCCAGGGAAACCCTGGGTTTAGAAACGTTATGAGCTCACTGCCATGGTGTGCCCCAGGAGGCAGGATTTTTGTTTCTCTGCTTTTCTGTCCTTTTCTGTGGGCTGTCCTTCTCAGCCACAGAAGGTCTTCTGTGGTGCTCCAGCATCAATGACCCTCATAATAAACCATTTTCCTTCTCCAGGAGGACGAACTTCAGTGCTTCCTGGGCATTTTGGTCTTTAGTGGTGAAATGGCCCATACAGTTGGCAGCATAAAGTGCATTAACTGCAGGTTCTATAATGTTTAACAGGGATACAAAAAAGTCAGCACTGGAGTTATTTCTCTTCACATGTAAATCTAATTTTCTGACCAACCACACGCATGGTTTTAATGTACTTTTTATCCTGTACAGGCTATCAGCAGCAGTCAGTCTGGTAGCAAACTGTTGGATCTTTCCCCTAGAAAAAGCAACACGGAGATGATGTACAGGGTCAGGGCTGGGGCAAACTAACCTGACGTAAAGGACACTCAAAACAACATAAAAATCCGCCTGCACGCAAAAGCTTTAAGTGCTGCAATACGATTCCTGCAATTAAACTGACACAGTATCAGCCAGACCATTGATCTGGACCAACAGAGAAGCATAAAAAGTCAGCTTGGCAGATACCAGAGTTTCGGCCCAGAATTTAGTTCTTGGGCTAAATGCCAAGACTTAAGTACAGCTCTGAAGGCAGGAGCTCATCCAGTAACTGGTGGACTCACTCTGCTGGGAAGTGATAAAAGACATTGCTTTTACCAGTGAACCAGATGGACGTTTCTTCTCAGAAAACACTGTTGTGAATTTCAGAGGCATCATGTTATGCACAGTGTTCATCTCCCTTGCATGTTGGATGAAAATGCTTTATCCATAATAATAAGGCAATTGGTTGTAATTTAGCATATTAAGCAATACGGCCTCAAAACTCATCAGACAATGTGTGGGAGGATTTAGCCCCTAGTATAGGCAATCATGGTGTGTATTTTAACGGTGCAGGTAGTACTAGAACTGCCCCCTTTTAAACAAAATACAACTTTATCCCGAGCACACAAGTGGCATGGATCCACTGAGACCAGTATTTGGAGAGCAGAAGCATCCTGCTGGTCCTTCATCACCTATTCCAGCCACCTTTCTTCTTCCCCTCCCTGATAAAATGTCCTGCAGATTTAATGGTAGAGTTTGGCTCTCAAAACTAGAAAGCTCCAACTGTAGCCAAAGTAATATCCTAAAATAGAAAGAAAAATGTGAAACCAGAAATGTTGTTTTCATCTTTCAAAAGTTTCAGCAGGAATCTAACAGTGAGAAACCGCTCAAATGGCTGGCTCTCAGTTACCTCTCGTGATCTGATCATCATTGCCTGAAATGCTCAAAAGATCCCTCATCCTGAGGTCCAATGGGTCCTGGATTTCCGGTATCACTGAAAACCACCTTAAGGTAATTGAGCTCAGGATTTGGTCTTTCTGTATGAATCAGCTTTAGGGAAGCTGACAGCTACAAATCCCCATGTTTTTGTTCTGATGAAAACAGCCTGAAGATCTAAATTTAACAGTTGATTTCACAATGCTCATTTTTGACTGTAAGTAAAATCACCCTTGAAAAATAGCTTCTAATAGGAAGAGATATATTCTTCAGACGCTGGAAAAGCAAACCAAAAAAGAAAATGGGACAAATTTATCCTCATTGACAATTTAGATAGCCTCTGATGGAAGCTTTCTACTCTCTGCTTGGGATCTTGGGATGAATACTGTGAATAAAAATAATGTTAGTTACAGAAGAGATTCATAATTCGTGACCCCATTTCAGAGGAAGATACAGCACATGTCTGCATGTTCAGGTCAAGGGAAACGACGCCTGCAGATTGAATCTGTGATGTGAATGATTTTTTCACATGAGGAAACCAGACAGAATATTTTTCCAAGATGAAAAAGACTCTTCTTCATGCACACAGTTATTCTGATGAATTTCTCCTTGTAGACAAGTTTTCACTATCACTTACTACACAGTCACATTACTACACTTTACCAATGTAAAGAGAACATAGAGTGGATGTAAATATAATTTAGAGTTGAAGAATGGCATAAATCACCTGCACATTATGAGACAAATTATCACAAATGAGAGTGGGGCCTCCACAGTGAAAATCTGCTCCCAAGAGTGACAAATGGCATCTTCTACTCCGCGCTTTGTATTTGAAACAAGGTCTGATTTTGAATAAGCCAGGACGGATATCAGAGAATGACCTGTGTCCCGCTCCTCCTCGTGCCTTGTCAGCAGTTCACTGGGTTCCAGCCATGCAAATTCATGGAAGAGAGGAAGATGTGCATGTGACCTTGGAAACATGATTTTTATTTGGGAACATCCTGAACCTCGGATGCCAGCGGCATTTGTCTGTCCAGCACTTAGGAAAACAGTCATTGCACTTAGAAACTGAATGCAGCAGAGACCAACTACTGCAAGAAATTACGCAGAGGCTTTTCTAATATAGTGCACCATGTTATAGCCACCCCAAAATAGGAGACGTGCACACACTGTGCCTCAGGGCCTGCCTGTGGCCATGTCTTACTCATCCAGGGGGTGATAGAGGTGTCCCCTCTGCCTGTGCAGTGCACATCTGCATGGACATCTCTGAGGAACCGGCTGGCAAATGGATGCCAAGGGCACAGGTAAGGCCCAGGCCACCTTCCTGGGCCAAGTCCTGGGTCTCCCCTGTCCTGGGTTCCTTGAGGTGTCTCCCAGACTGGTAGGATGCTTGAGCATGCAGGGAGACCTGAGGCATCCTCATCTTGCACTTCCTTGG
>Ga0181612_116225_pt1 | contig 15223 bp, 8 predicted proteins | sample HoacroProtozoa21_FD_119630 | JGI IMG/M metagenome (GOLD analysis project Ga0181612, IMG submission 119630) | Hoatzin crop microbial communities from Cojedes, Venezuel. Combined Assembly of Gp0051906, Gp0051904, Gp0051908 | reverse complement strand
GCGCTGTACAGGGCATGTTTGGCACTAGCAGTGGTGATTCATAGAATGGTTTGGGTTGGAAGGGACCTTAAAGATCATATGGTTCCAACCCCCCTGCCGTGAGTAGGGACATCTTTCACCAGACCAGGCTGCTCAGAGCCCCATCCAACCTGGCCTCGAACACTTCCAGATTCACAAGACTTCGTTAGTGTCGGGGTGGTTATCACATCCCAAAGCTGAAAAAAGCCATGTTTGGTAACAGCAGACCTTGGGACAAAGCCTGGGGACTCAAGTCGCCATTACCCTTCTAGCAGGGCAACCTGCAGAGGCACGGGCAGAATCATCACAGCCACGCGTGGAGGTTGTGTCCCCCCTCCCCAAGCTCCCGTGACAGGGAAGGAAAATCTCCCCCAGCTCTGCCACCGCATCCCCTGAGCTCTGCAGCCACCCATCCCCAGGCACGCAGGGTGCTCGGCGGTCTCGGGAGGCCCTGCCTAACCGCATCCCTTGCCACCAGCCTCGGCTGCCGTCACCCACCTTGTCTGCAAGCTGTCAAACTCCTCGGGTAGCAGGGACCCTTCTGCCTCTGCCAGCCCCCCCAGCGATGGCGCTGGGAAGACAAGCGTGTTCAGCCCGGAGTGCCTCCGTCTGTCGGGACGTGTGACTTTTGTCCCGCTACGTTTATTTCCCCGGCCTGACTTGCGTTTGCAGTCCCCAAGTTCTTCTTAAGAGCTAACTTAATTTTTCTCTTTGGCAGTTTTAGCCCATCGATACTTGTTCTGTCCTTGTTGACTGATGAGAATAATTAGTCTCTGGTCCTTTTATAGCACATCTGCTCTTTTTAAGATGGTATCGCTTATAGCACTCTTTTAATCTATAGAGAGGGAAACAGTTGCCTTTAATTAATTGCTCCCTAAATAAACTAATTACCGCCAGTAATTTCAGCACACTTTGCACGCGGTTCAAAAGCCTGCACAGAGATCTGCAAGGCGAGACACCCAGCCTAATGACAAGAAGGGAAAGCAAGGGGATAAAATATAGTTTATCTATAGAGGGTCTACTTAAGACTATTATTGTTTAATTATTGTAGACCTTATCGGTTAGTACTGAACTGCCTGTATCATGGTTCCTGTCCAGTTTTGCTTCAAGGTTGCTTGGACTTTGTGTAAAAGATACTGGAAAGCTATGCCAGAAAAAAAGCAATTTTAGCTTTTTATTGCTTTCATGGGTCAAAGATCATTGTCTAGCAATTTATCATTGTATCTTTGTTCAGAAATAAGAATGATGGATGTTCTTCACTTGGGCCATTGATTTCAGTTTCTATGCCTGGACTCCTGTACTTCAATAAACAGCCTCCTTGCTTCCCAGTGAGTGTGTCAGAGCAATTCTCCACTAATCTGAGCCCAGGACAGAAGGAAGGAAAAACAATGTTATAGCAAGGACTTAGCAAACACTCGGGCTGCCTTGAGCAGGTTTAGAGCTTGTTTTCTGGACTGACACGAGGTCCACTCGCGCTAAGAGCCATGAGAGGAAGATCAGTTACCTATGGAGAAGACAGAGATTTTTATAATATATTTCTACACAGCAGCACTGTGCAAGACCTCCGCTGTGAGCAGGGTCTCGTCGTGCTAGGGGCTGTACAAACACAGAGCGCCAAGAGCCGTCATCCCCTAGATTTCACAACATAAATTTTTACCGAAGGGAAACGCTAATTAGCGCCCGCAGCTTGGGAGCAGGTCCGCAGCCTGGAGAGCTGGCAGCTGGCCAGCCACAGCTTCCATCAACCCGTCTCGCCGTTTGGGAGGGGTCCTGTGCCTGCCAATTCTGGGGGATAAACAGACCAGCAACAGCCTGGAGCCAGGTCAGGTGTAGGTTTTAAGTACAGTGCTCAGTTTATAATCACCTGCTTTCCTCCACCACTGCCAGCAGGTTACTCGCAGTGTAAATCCTTCGGTGAGTTCACGTATTCACACTCCCGCACTCCAAAATTCCTGTTTTCTTCACACCTGATTCAGGACTTGGGATCAAAGTGCCTGAGAATATCGTACGCTCCTCCCTTCACTCAGCATCCAAGGCCACTCTCTAGGCTTTTGTCCCTACCTCCATCTTGCTCCGTCCCCAGGGATGTCAGGGAAGGGAAGGTTCCCATCTGGTTGTCATGACCCTGGAGACATCTTCCCCTTCACCGAGGGGCTGTGTGACCACAAACCCCGACCAGACCTGTGTGTTGCTGCGAGCAATGGGCTGCTGGAGCACTGCCCAGCTTCCTGTCTGTATTCCCAGTGCCCCGCCAGCCCGGGGGACAGCGGTGCCATCTCTAGACTGAAACCTCATCCAGCAACTGCAGTTCGGTGGCCACAACACAAACCAAGCGCGTGGCCTCTCGGGGATGCCATAAAGCACACACACGCGCCTCAAACAGGGCTGAGCTGTAGCTGAGAGCGCTGAGCATCGCGAACGGGTCACACCGCTCCTGCCAGAGCTTCTCTCCAGCGGGGACACACAGCGTTGGGGCTCTAACAGTTCCAGCTGAACATGAGGAAGAACTTCTTCCCTCTGAGCGTGATGGAGCACTGAAACAGGCTGCCCAGGGAGGCTGTGGAGTCTCCTTCTCTGTCGATATTCAAGACCCGCCTGGACAAGGTCCTCTGCAGCCTGCTGTAGATGACCCTGCTTCGGCAGGGGGGTTGGACTAGATGACCCACAGAGGTCCCTTCCAACCCTGACCATTCTGTGATTCTGTGATTCTATGACATTGCCCCATTTCATTCATTAAAGCTTACACCATTTTATGAGTTGAAGGTCTGGCCTCACAGGACTAAAGTACAGCTCTCTACCAAAATATTTTCTATATCGTAAACAAAACGAATTCTGATTTCTAAGCATTTTTGTGACAGCTCTGATTTTACCTGAGTTCATCAAAGTGCATTAGCTTCACTTTTACCTCCATTCCTGTCACATATTTTATGTAGCTGCCACCCCAAAAAAACTGCTTCTACATGAACATGCATCTTCCCTTTTTTTCCCTTCTGCTACATTCTGTGCTGTAGTGCTAAGATGTCAGAGAGTCTGAAAAGTATTGCTGTGACATTAATTTAGGAACCATGGACTGTCTTTAAAAGATGAAGGCTCTCTGATAAAAATTTTGTAAGCATTATAGAGTTTTGAGCATTCTTGTTTATTTGTAGATGGTAGAAAAAAAGAAGCTGTTATTGAAAAAAAAATCATGTTTAATTATTCCAGTGTGATTAAATACAAGTTCACATGTACCAACCAGTGGCAACAAATGTTTCGGTTTTCAAATGTTTTTGTTCGGTGTTGTTAAGACCTATGGAGTGCTCATCAGGGATTATCTTATATGATTTCATTATAAAAATGACACCTGTAAGTATGGTGCTAATGAAAAACTGCGATTAGTTAAGATCAGTATTCTGTAGATCCAGAATCAGATTTTAACTAAGCTCCTGTGCTACTTTTGTTACATAGAGACTTAAAACTGAGCAAAATTCCCTTGTTTTCATCTTTTTCAAATTGGTAGTGTTAGGCTTTAATGCTTGCTGCTTTTTGGAAGCAAGAGTTGCTGTCCTTTGAGATGCAGGAAGATCAACAAGACATACCCTGTACTTACACTTCAGGCTCTAGTTGGGTTATGTGGTTTCCCAACTGAGCATTCACAGAGTATGCAGCATGCTCAGAGTCCATGGTAACGACTGCTGTGTGTAGACCTGGAGACAGCGATGGAAGGCAGTGGCAGTGAAGTGTATCTCTTTTGTGGAAATACCTGCCAAAATTTTTGTCTTGGTTTGACCTAAAATTACTGCTATTCCAAATGCAGTGCCAAAAAAAAAAAAACACCAAAAAACCAAAAAAAAATTCTAAGCACTACGGTTTTCAAAAATCCTCTGGAAGACATTGAACCCAGATTGAATGAACAAATTAGCAAGGTATTTTTTTGGTTACCATTCAGAACTGTGAATTGTTTTCAGCAAGTTTAAATTACTCTGAATCCTTGGAAACTATGAATAGAAGAATTATTTACAGTTTCAAACCAAGTGCCCATTTATTTTGATTATTACATCTATAGTGCTGTATTTCTACTAGCTCGTTAGCATCTGAAAGGTCATCAGGCATACAAAGGTTTCAGAATAAATTTCCTCTGCTTTCAAATGTAATTCAGTCAAAATACAAATTGTCTAAACATAAACAGGTTTCTATTAAAAAAAATTTCCAGTGATTCGTTCATATTTGTATCTCAGTCTATATGGTAACTTCATGAACCACATATAGAGACTGTGAGCTAGTCTTTTCCAGTATATGTAACATTTATTGCAAATGAAATATGAAGCTTGATGACCAGCATGTGGTATCCAGTCTGAAGTCACTGTCTATCGTGTGTATGCATCTTTTCCAGACAATAAAAATCTGTATCATCCTAGATTAAATCCTGCCTGTAATTATTATGGTGTTTAATGCTGCCTTTTCTAGGACTCTTGCATCTGTACTGGAAACTGTAAAGACCACTTGTGAAATGGATAAAATTCATGCTTGCAGTGACGCAGCTGGTAGACTGGTTATATCAAAGAAAATACAGACATATAATTTCATATTCTTTGATGGTGCTTAGGAAACCCCAGGAAATGGAGACTTTGTTTTTCAAGATGAGGTTGTGTAGTGTTAGAAATGTGGTTAATTAACATCTATTGCTCCCAAGTCTATGTAGGTGTTTTAAAAAGTCGATATCAATGTTAATATGTCTTCCAATAGTGTGAAGTGTTTAAATAAGTATGTATCTGGTACATAAGACAATTTGAAGTATAGCTGAAATGGTTGAGGCTTTGCATCTGCAAGGCAGGATGAATGAAATGTCTTTTTGCCACAGAATTTGACTTTTCCTTCCACTGACTGCTCCAATTCACAATAAAGTGACCCCACATTACTGAAACTTATTAACGAAGATACTACTAGTTATAGAAACTGAACTGAAATGGTTCTTCTTAAAAGCTTTTTAGGTCATAGTGATGTATAATTAGCTTATACGTATATAGAAATCTTATTAATAACAATTAAATATTTGAAGATAAACTGTCACTTGTTTGAGGATGCCAAGATTTCAAGATGGAATTTTTTTGGTGAGAAGTAAATGATTTACACTATCTAAAATCTGGTCCACATCAAATAACCAATAAAACATAAATGCACACTGTCAATGTATATAACTATTTTTATTTATAATAAATACCTACATATATATATATGTAGCCTAGAGTATGTATATGGATACACATACGTGTAAAAATTTTGTGAGGCATAATTGAATAGACAGTAAAATATATTATCTGCAAACATCCCTATGTTTATACCGTGTGAATAAGCAGTATGTGTAAACCCATGGAAATGTAAATGATCTGGTGTAAATTGTTTCTTCTTGTAGACAATTACACAGAAATGATACTGTATATTTTAGCTGCTAGTGTGATCTAGCGTTATGTATGGGCCCATTTAGATATACGTGTGTATGTATTTATTCGTATATAAATGCCTTCCAGTAATAGTAAAGTTTCAGAGGTTAAACTGCAAACCCTTGGTATTATTAACTTCACTAATTTCCTGGTTAATGTATCACTTCCTTGGCAGATGTTGGCGGGTTCTTTAATGTATATCATTAAATATACAGAAGCTGCCGTGTTGCTGAGTAAATATCATTTATCTTTTCTACTTTGGAATCTTAGTATCACATTATTATAGCTTTTGTTCAGTCTTCTCAGTCTAAAGTATGAGTAATGGCTTGAATTGTGTTCGATAATATTTGCATAACCAACTGTTACTGTTTAGGCCTCTTCAAGGTGAATGTAAGGATGTGCCTGGATCACTGTAATTTTATGTTGCTTCAGCTGTTAGGGTTGCACTTTCTCCTGAAGAGGAGTTAGGATTCATTGAATGTTATGGGCTACAACAGAACTTTTTGCCAGACATAAACTTTTCAGGCATCATGATATTTATCATGATCATCATTTCTTCTTCTTCTTAATACTAGCAAAATGGGCAAGAGAAGATGTGCACAAGAACTGAGTTTAGAGTTTTCACTGACACAGTCTTCCGTATTTGAACTGTCCAGGCTGATTCTTGTTTGGTATGCAAACAAAATTCCATAGATTTCAAAAAGGCTGGTGAGTTTTGTTTACTGACTGATGGCATTGCCACTGCTTAGCAATTCAGTGAAGGCCCTCGAGAGGCTTCTCCACCATCACACAGGTCCAGTTAAAGAACAGCAACATCTCAAAATCCTAGGTAGACACACACTCCCAGGATCCCCCCTCCCCCCCAAACATTGTCAGTCTGTAGAAACAACTTGAAATGATGATCTGGATATAACTATAAAGCTTGGATTACTGTCCTATGACTGAAAGATATGGAGAGATTTTAAAATAAAATGTACCTCCCAAGATGCAGAGCAGTAATATTGCTCTGTGATGAAAGAATCCCTGAATATATCTGAATATAGATAATGACTTGATTTCTTTGTTGCAGCGATAATCCATTCAAAGGCTTTTACAGTTAATTACCTCTAAATTACTTGTATTGTATTAGGTTATTCCCTCAAAAACAGGACATATGCTAACAGATGAAACTAAGAGATAGAATCTCAAGTTGTTTTGTGATACTCTGCCTAGCACAGCTGGGTAACATCGTCATATTTCTTACGCCGCTTGACACAGATGCCATGTGATATACTGCTCAGAGAATCGCTTTTTCCTTTATATCTCTTCATCTTTCAAATAAAACGTAATGGATTTTATCCTAGTCAAAGTTCCACCTGTGTATCTCCACTAGTGAGGCCCCTTGGTGGAAGATCTACGAATCCTCTTTCTCATTTACATTAAAATGTTCAAATGAAAAGTCAGAGTAAAACAATTGAAAAGTAAGGGGGAAAAAAAGGCTTAAAGTCTTTTCATATACAAAACTTCGAGATTTTATGTTCGCAGTGCAAAAATGTTTCTGCTTAATTCCATTTCTTCTAGATTTAGAAGAAAGAGAAATAAGTAATTGCCTTGCTTGTAGGGTTGCTTTGTTCATTTTGCTACATAAAATTGATGGTTTGAAATTTTTATAGAACTGGTACTTCTAAGAGTATCATTTTTCATTTCACCCTTTCTATTATTTCTAATTAAGTACGTTTAGTATTGCCACATTTTGCTCTGTTTATTCTTCAAACTGTTGTTTTTACACAGTTTGGTAGCTCTGCCAAATATCACAAATATATTCTTAAAAACAATACCAACAGTGCTAGGTGAGTGTTCTTTAGAAAAATAAAATTTCTTTTGTCTTTCACCAGTTTAAAGCTCTTCTGGTTACAGTTCTGTTTTTTTCTCTCCACTGGAGGAAATGCAAAGCTGGGTATTTTTACTACACAGTATTGTGGAAATGATGGAATGCGCAGTAAAATTGCAAATTAGCACTGGATGAAACCCAGACCCTGATTCAGTAGAGGGAGATTAGAAATGATTTGTTTGGTCTCTGTGGGGAGGTGAACCAGATGTCCCTCTGTTTAAACAATCCCTGATGATTAACCCTTGAGACAGTATGCTCTGTAGCTAAGGAAAGCTGCTTGCCTCAGGGAAAAAAGATACCCACCCCCCCCAGTCAGTTTTCAACAAAATACGTATAGTGTGTGAAAACAACAGATTTAGGTAAAGGGCATAGCCTTCCATAGTTTTTGGTGTCTTACTTCTAGGCTACATAACGATGCAGTCCAAGATGATCAAGTAACGCAGTTTTACTGTACTCAGCCTGCTTTCTGTTGGCTAATGGGCCAGTTACATTAAAACAGGAACCGTTTGCAAAGTAGGGGAAGGTGATTTTGAACACATTACAACTTAAGTTTCTGTAACATGTCTTAATCCACAGTAATATTAATACATGTACATACATGTATTCCTACACATCACATGTACATAGCTTTTTTCCACAGAACAGAAAAATTATCTGAAAGTAATGCTGAGATTGTGCACTAGTGGCTTAAAAGAGTGGAAGTGTCACGGCAAAGAGGTAGGCATGCTGCTGGTGTGAATTGGTATAAGCCTAGTAAAGTCAGGAGACTGGCTATCTTGAAGACCTGGCTTTAGTTTTGTCCTCTTGGTCTGTATAACTCACTGAAGGACAATAATTGCATGAACGCAGGTTTTTTCAGTGATCAATAAATCACCAACTTTTCTTAGCAGTTTGCAGAGTGAAGACCTTGCTTTCTTGTACAATGTTCTATTTTTATATGGATGATTTTGTTTTGTTTTTTTACAATGCAAGTGAACAGCAACATCTAATAATGTCTGTGCTGTCTTAATTTGCAAAATATCGGTAGCTGCTGATTAGAGATGGTGAGGGGCTCGGTAAGTGTCGGTGAGAGACCCACCTGCTTACCCCGCAGTTTAGCTGTTGTCACCGGCCTCCTCTCCAGCACAGTCAAGCCATTCCTCAGAAGTGCTGTGTGCCTGCCCCTGCCTTGCAAGTGGGCCTTTATCTGCAAATGTTGGGTGTGTGAAGTATTTAATCAAGGCAGCTTAGGTGACTGGCAAAAAGTAAGTGGCTTTAATTTGCTATAGCTGCAAAGCAAAAGCTGCTACTGTGGCAACTAACTGCATCCCAACAAGAACTGTGACTGTGAAGTGCCTTTTTATGGAACATGAAACTTCTTCAGCCTTTAGGAGGGCACAAAGGCAGTGGAGACAAATGCAATGTTTCTGTCCTCCTGCTTACTTTCCTTAGGTGACCAGTCAGATCCTCATGTACCAAAGGAAGGCATAAGTGTGTATATATTTTTTTTACTTTGTGGTGGTTGTTAGGACACTGTGCCCCACCGTTCATGTCTCGAGTCCCTCGTGCCGCACAAGTATTCATTATGGCCATTCTGGAGGTCAGGAATGGCAATGATTTGGATGTAAACTCAGTTGACATTTTGATCCAGATTTAGCTGATTAAGGAAATATTTCCATTTCAAATTTGGCATTTGCTGTAGGCTACCGGGAAAACTAGGGCACAGATTCACAGAGGGTGGGGGTTTTGAATTGAAAGTGTGTTCAAATATATGCTTATGTAACTGTGGCACTGCTAGACCACACACCCATTTCTTTGCTTGGCTATTAAATAGTCAAAAGAAGACATCGCTCCTTAATTTTATTTCCCCCACCAAACCTGAAAATTTAGTACAAATAAACTATATGCAAGAAATATTATAGTTGTGATTTTTCCATGCCTAGAGGTCAGTGCATTTAAAGACACAATAAAGTTTACAAAGTGCTTTATGGATAACAAAGGGTGGAACTATGGTGTTTGTGAACCCAGCAAAGCCAGGTAAGCATGAAATTTCGTCAGCATATGTGAGATTTAACATTAGACAGTGTGACTAAACATCAGGAAAGAGCTTCCAAAGAGGGGTTGTGCTGTGACTTGTTAACATTACTGCTGCATAAGATAATGATTAAAGAACTCTGTGGATGCACACTAACGTTTTTTCTCGTAAAAATTATTTGAGATGTTGTGTGTAATTCTGTGCAGGAACTTAGATGCTTGAAATACCATTTGCATTATATTTCCTAGCTGTCTGGTATAAATAATTGCTTAGTAGAAGGTAGCTTTTAGCTACCAGCTGCTTGCTTTTACAAACATTTCTCTGGAGGAGTTTAGTATCAGAAGTTAATACTGAAAGCTAGCTGATAAAAAGCCATAACCAAACCAAAAAAACCCAAACCCAAACAAAAAGGTGTGTTTATTAGAGAATATAATCACCAAGTTGTTTAGCTCATCCCTAAATTATTGTCAGCTTAACCAATTAGTCTAATGAGGCTAGCTGCATAATATATAACAAATGCGATATCCTGAAAAGCTTCTGTGAAAGTATTTACTCTCATTGTTTTGTAATTTGATTGCTAAAAGCTTATTTCTTTCATTTTGAAAAAATAACTTTAGTTGTATGTATATTCACAACAGGTAGACATGGTGGACTTGGAGGGAAGAAAAAATATTATGACAAGATATGAATGTGATCTGTTGTTTCAAATCAAATAACCCATTATTTTTTTAGAAACCTTATTTTGATTACATATACATCATAAAACTGTCAGTGCTGGAAAAAGGATTAAAACAAGACAGGTTTAGTCCATTTTATAATATATCTTTATTATTTAGATTTATCTTGTTTCCCTAAGAAGTTTTCTATCCTTTCAAGTAACTCTGCAGGATTTAGATTTCGTTATTTCAGCATTAATGTTTGGCTGACTTCTTATTAAGCCCTTTTGCATTTTTGTCAGTACTTCTTTATCCAGTCATTCATCTTGACTGTATAATGCAGCAATAGCTATCACAATATTTAAGCTTGAATTAAACTTTCCTTATATCAATCTTATTTTTTTAACCAGCCTCCAAGATTCTTCCACAATAAACTAATCTCTGAAACTGTAAATGACATCACACTCAAGGTTTCATTTCTGGGAGAAGTATATGTATGGAAAGAGTTTTTAACAAGGAATGCTGTAGCATAAGGGTACCTTGTGTATGCCTTTTTATATCATTTTTTCTATCTGGTATCTTGACTGAAATCATTGGGTGAAGACACTGTTCAGTAGCTCTCATCAAGACATTTTTGATGGAAAGAGTAATTTTCGTAGCTAGAAAAGGTCATATCAAAATTATTGTTTATAAATTGCATTTATAGTTGGTTATGAACATTTTGAAGTTTGTACTTCTGAAATGCAAATCAGTGCTGATGAATCAGTAGGTACCACCCATGCCTGTAAAAACTGATCATTCAGTTTAAGGATTCTTAAGTTTTAAGCAGCATTACTGCTTGTAGCAGAGCTTACTGTTCCAGGGGCTGGGTGAGCTAGAAATGTGAAATAAACTCTTGGAAATTTTTTTCCATTATTGCTAAAGAAGTTGAAAATATTTTAACTTCTTTTTCCCTATTCCTGGGAAGCTGGTCCTGTTCAGAAGTAGAACAGACATCACTTATATGAAGAGAATATTTATAAATAGTACAAGGAGACAGTTGTTATGGTTGAGAGAGCTCTTCTCAAGAAAGAAGCAGCGACAGGTTCAAAGATGTAGCCTGTAGCCTTCAAATTCTCACAACCTACCTGTAAGAGTACATACTTACTGTAGCAGCACCTACAGTGTGCTAACTAGCATTGGAAGTTACATGGTGAAGGTATTCTAGGCTTTGTGGATATCGCAGAACTGTTTAAAATTGATTTGAATGTTGTGGCTGCATTGTGAGTTTCGCTTCCCCTCTTCCCCCATGGATGGTTAGATTTGCTGTCTACTTTCTCTTCTCCGATGTAAGCTTCAAGACATGTTGGAGTTTGATTCACTGTCGCTGCTGGCTCTGCCTGTTACTCAAACCTTTAAATCATGTGTACGGTTTTGTACTGTGCATCTTTGTGCTTCCTTCTTTTCCAGCCAGTTTGATCATGGAGCCATGGACACCAGTGGCATACTTGGCAAAACAAGAGATTCTTTATCCATTTTCTGACACTGTACAGCCAGCTAAAGAGGCGGAGGAGCACCAGGAAGCTCTGGTGAGATAAAAGGAATTGCTCTTTATGCAGACCCATGCAAGTTTAATTGCAGTGGCTGGCTCTTAACATTTTTGCAGGATCAGTTCCCCAGGCCACTGGGACATCGTCAGCATTCTTTACAGTTGGAGAATCTCCTTCCCACTCCTCTTGCCTTCTTGCAAACCTTCTTGTGCTCTACTGGTGCCTTTGTGCCCGCCCTGCACTGACCCCCCAACCTCGCCTCTGGCTCACTTGCCATCCTGGTGCTTCTCTGAGACAAGGAAAGGGACATGTCCATGGAAAAAGAAAGCCATTATTCTAATCTAACAGGAAAATAACATATTTGAGTAAACTTTTAAAACTCTTTAAATTCCTGAGCAATAAGGACATTTGATCTTTGAAGAACAAACTCCTGAGTTGTACCTGCTGAATTTTTTTTGTTTTACTTTTTTTTTAAGTTTGATTTTCTGTTCCCCACTTGAAGAGGCTTTAAAGTCTACTTTCCCTTCCCTTAGGTCCTGATACGCTTTCCCGTGTTCCACTGAGAATGTAACATGCTGACATGACACCTTGTGACCTGCAGAGTGTGTCAGAGTTTTAGAAACAGAAAGGAAGCAAAAACTTTGGTCCTGGTATTACTGTTTTTTCAATGCATGAGATAGCATTTGGTGTGGATTTCTTTGCAAAATGGGATTGGAAGACAGTTATTTCAAACTGATTCCGATACAGACTGATCGTTTGTGACTGCAATCTTCTTCTTTCTGTTTTCACTAATGTGCTGGGAACTCACTTGGAAAAAGTGCTGTCCAGATTAATTCATTTTGATTATGCTGATTTTTGTCAAGATATTTTTTCCTGCCTGTCACTTTCAGTTGAAGGAAAAAGAAATTAAACATAATCAGTATTTCTAACAGACCAGGAAAAAAACGTGTAACTGTTAGTGCTGCAGGAAGAAAGATCCTTCATATTTTTGCTATGTGATGTTTCCCAAGCTTCATTGTCCCAAGCTAGCCAGCTGCAAGAAGCAAAGTACATTACGACAAAGGTGACGACATTTCCAAGAGCTTTCTGGAGAAAGGGGAGTATTCCTCTTTAACTTAGCCGATGCCTTTTTACAGGAGTGTCCACTCCAGCTCTGTAGGTCTAGGTAGGTGTCCAGCTCAGCTTTTCAGATGCTTTGTAGTAACTCAGCAGTGCAGAAAGCTTAAGGGTGTGGAGTTTGGAAGAAGTAAGCCAGGAAAGCCAAAATGTTTAGCAAGGAAGCTGATAGAAAAATTGAAGAAACGCCATCACAGCCCTTCTAGTAGGGTGGAGGAGCATGTTAAGTCTGCCTACGGTACATGTAACCTGAAAAAGAGGGAATTCGCAGCACTGCCAAGAGCTGAGAGGTAGATTTGAGGACAAAGAGAAACTATTAATACTGGTGTCAAGAAAGTTACAGAAAACTGTGAAATGGACAGAAGGGCAGCTTATGATGAATATTGGTCTAGAGGCAGGCATGACATGTTTCAGAGAAGTGTCCAGAGCTTAGCTTCAGGTAAACAGACTTCTTTATTTCCATTATGATAGGACATGGAATTTGGAAGATTTCTGCTGGTCAATGTAGTTGTACTGGTGTGTTTTGTTATTTTTAATAGTTTAAGTAATTTAATAATAATTTCTTTGTACAATAAACAGCAGCCATAGTGATAACATAATATAAATACAATAGGCACAAATGGCAACCAGCCAGCCTCTTGGATTGTGTACTCAGAATTAAAAAATACTCAGAAACTGCACTAATTTATGTAAATCTAGTCTGGTTTCATTTTGTCTTTTAATGAGATAGTTCACAGGATATCTGAAGTGGGAAAATGCAGAGGAAAGTAAGGTTAATAACCAATAGTTTGGCTCTGCTCAGAACTGGAGTTTCTATGGGAGTTTCTGTATCGACATCAGTAAGGTGGCCTTAAATGAGTAAAATAAGGAGGAAAAGAGCATTTGTCTACATACTGCTCCCATCAGAGCAAACCTGCAGACTTGTTTGCTTACAAGTGTTTTGTTCAATTTGTTGAGATGCATTTGGTGAGAAGTCTTAGAGTTGTTTCACCTTCCTTCTTGATAGGTTTTGTAAGACTGGCTGTTAAGGGAATGAGTATAAAATACATCATGTTTACTCTCTTGATTTTGTCTTTTATATAGAAGGATGAAAGAATTGATATATCGATCATGTAGAAATTCAACTATCTTGCTACAGATTAAATTTTGTATTTAGTCTATTCTGGGTAACACTGAAGCAGACTGATGTTCTGAATCCTCATAAATGCTTTTGTTCTACTATTATTCAGTCCCCCCTTCTTTATGGAGTGTTTTTCCTTTGATTAAAAACTGTACTTAAAAACAAGATGCAGCTGTTGCCATGATTTTGTCCTTGTTTTTCCTTTTAGACTGGAGGAAAGATTACTGAGCTGCAGTTCATTGTCCTGTATGAAGAAATACTGCAGGAAAGGTTTAAATGTAATATCTAGTGTTAGGAGTTTAGCAGGAAGGGATGTAGTTTAGTATTTATTAGTTACTCATTTAAAAAACAGAAAAAAGAAATCTGACTTCCACATATCAGAATCTGAGCAAGAGAAAAGACCACAGTCTCTTGGAGAGTCAGCTGTTCAGCACACTGACCATCTTCAAACTGCTGAAACCTGCTAAAGAGAATTGTATAACCAAGTGCAGTAAACAGCCAAAATATAAAAGTAAGGCAAAAAGATCTGCAGAGTTTTGATTTAAGTTTTGGCTTAAGTTTTATTGATTTGAGATTTGTTGAAGTTTTTAACATGCGTTATAGACAGACAGTTTACACTCTAAATGGGATATTTTTATTCCATCTTTGGTAAGTACAGTTACTTTGCCTGGGGCAGTACCTAACCTGACTGGACTTCAGTGTCTGACTCCTTTCTCCAACCATTGATTATGGGAAATAGAAATACCGCACTCAGTGAAAAGTTACATAAGTGAGAATAAATTAGAAACTCCAGCTAATTTAGATTGTAGAGTACAGTGGTCAGTTTACATTCACTTACCCTCAATTTTCTTACTCCAGTTTTTATACAAGCCAAAATACTACTTGAATATTGAACAAAGTAAGACATTTGCTCAGTTTTTGAGAGGAGAACCCTAGATAAGGCAGAGACTAATGAAAATACCTAGTTCGTCTCCCTGAAAATGTCAGGTTTATTAGTATATTGTTGAATGTATTGTTGATTCTTATTCTGCTTTGGTCCTGAGATTTAAAACTAAAATGAGTCTAATCCTTTTCTGAATAATGGAATATTAATGACTCAGGTTGAGTCTTTGTATTTCATCTAGTAGTTTAACAGTGCTACTTGTTCTAATGACTGAGCCTGGCCTTTAAAGCTAACACCTCTATTAAAACAAATGGCAGAAATTCTTAGCTTAGCAATGGGTTTTTCAAACAATCTAGTCACAGACTGAGAAGAAGAGCCAGAGGTTGAACATTCGTTTTCTATGTAGTTGCAGTGACTGAAATGGGAAGCAGGAGGTCAGGTTCAGGAACTTCTTAGAACAAGCGTAGGGTGTTTGGAGCTGGTTAAACACCTCATGAAAGATGTTAGACTGAAAAAAAAGGTGCTACTAAACATTAGTGGGGAAGGAAGGAAGGAAGGAAGGAAGGAAGGAAGGAAGGAAGGAAGGAAGGAAGGAAG
>Ga0181612_142096_pt1 | contig 15224 bp, 7 predicted proteins | sample HoacroProtozoa21_FD_119630 | JGI IMG/M metagenome (GOLD analysis project Ga0181612, IMG submission 119630) | Hoatzin crop microbial communities from Cojedes, Venezuel. Combined Assembly of Gp0051906, Gp0051904, Gp0051908 | reverse complement strand
TTCTAGCTGGCCTGTTCTCCGGTTCAAATTCAGTCTGTCATATGCCAGAAGAAGCGACGGGGAAGTTGAATAGTTAGGTTTTTCTTCACTGCTCTCTGTCACCTAAGATCTTTCCTCTCTCAAGAGTAAAGAGGTATTACTCTGGGCTACCTAACAAAGAATGTGAACTTTATTTCCTTGACAAAACTAGAGAAAAGGTGGACTTACCTTTGAAGTAAGTATTTGAAATCAAACTTGTGATAGGATTTTCAATAATTTTTTCAATGTAATTAAAAATTGAATAGAGTAACACTCAATGGGTGTTGGGATATGTTTACATATAGAAATTTATCAGCATAATGAAGCCATTCTGAATTATCAGTTTACCAAGATGACTTTGTTTACCGGCACCTGGAAACGCAAGCCTCAGGAACTATTTGCTAAGTAAGTCCTATCTGTGAACAGCCAAATATAAAGGACACAGACTTGGAGAGGAAACGATAACACAGTTTATTTATGCCAAAAATTACTGCATGAAGCTGGAGTTAAAATGAAAAACTTACATTGATTTCTTTTCGCCTCTGAAGAAGTTCAGAGGTTTACAGGTTCACATCCTAGAACATTACTCAGATTGTATTACATTTTATGGAAATAAGTGAGGATAATTTGACATCAATAATGGTGAGGGGTTAGTGCCACCCATGACAAGGACTGAATCTGCTTTAAGTCAGTCAGGTAAGGGGAAGGGTTAATTATTGCCAGCACACAACAGAACTGGTAATGCAAGTATGAGTTCAATACTACGGAAGACAGCAAACGATCACTTGAAAGTTGCCTATTTTATTGCTCTGGGTTTACTGGGAGTTGAAGAACCTGTTAAGTTCTGAACCTCACAATATAAATCCAGAGTGTTCTGTTGCTGTAACTGAGATTTTTGATGTCTTGGAAATGTTTGTTAAAATTTATAAAAAAGAATATTTTTTTCTGAGACCTTGGTAGCAAGTTTCATTGTAGTTGGTAACAAGATTTCTCACTGCAAGATGGATTACTTTCCAGAAGTTTTCAACTTGTATATGGGGAAGACATACTATTTTCCATTTTAAATATATCATAGTTTTTGTGTAGTCTTTGCGAGTGCTCATGATTTCTCCTTATGGAGAAATGATGGAGTGATCCCTAACACCAGTCACTTGTTCTAAAGGAATTACTTCCTCCCCAAAATGCGGTGTTTTTGAAGACACAAAGTCAAACATTAGCCCAAGCACAGAGAAAAGGGGTGACATTATCAGAATTGTAAAGGATCTGAGTCCACCAGGGCACCTAGGTGCCAGAATATCTTGAAATTAAGTTTCAAAGCACTTAATATATGTGTTATTTTATTGTTCTTAGCATACAGGATGCAGCAGTAATTAAATTTGATTATACTTCCTTGATAATTAATGGGAGATTTTAGGTGAAAAAGTCCTTCTGCTGTAGGTCAGTGAGCTGTTGCCTTATAAGAAGTTGAAAAGTTGGTTATTTGTTTCTTCTTATTTGAAGAAAAAGTAGTCACATACACTTGAAAAATTATTTTGAAAATATCTAAGGCAGATGGGCATTGCTAATGAAGATCACTGAACTCAAACTTGGATGAGTGTAAATCCATTTTCAAGCATGTAACTTCACAGAATTTAATTAAAGGATACAATTAAAATTAATAAACAAATAATAAAAATATTAAGGGAAGCCCCAAAAAGTTTTAATCGGTATAGCTAAATGAGTTCTGTTGATAAATACTTAAAAGGCTATAGAAAGAGTAGAAAAATTCATCACAGCTTTCTGACAGTATCTGTTAATCTATTTAGCAGAATTTGAAAGAAATCACTTTGGCCAGGTTCCTGAGCTATAGTTCTTTTCTCCTGTCTTAGTACAGATTTTTAGATAACTTAATTAGTTTACTTAGGTTCAGATTTGGCATTGACTTATTGCTAGAACTATTGATGACATATCTCCTAGTATCACAAGATTTTGGGTCATTTTTAGACAGGTGAACCCAGGCTGTCTGTCTTCTGAAGAGGTTATTCCAAATAACATTATGAAAGAGGAACACTTTCCAAGACAATGTGTGTGGCTGCAAAGAAAGAGGAAATCAGGATTTTGGAGTTTATCATTAAATAATCTTTCAGTTCTCAAGTATAACTCAATTTATTTGTTGGATTTAGCTAGACTATAGTCCAAAAAAGAGGTCACTGGCCTTCATCCAGCAAGGTACTTACTTAAACACATTTGTAGCTTTAAATACATGAGTGACTGGATTCAAATCATGACCTTAAGTGTTTTGTTTGACTGGGGATCCTTTGATTACTTTTTGGCACCAATCACATTCTTTCTTTAAATGAAATTAGTAAAAAAATTAGAAGCCTTAGTTCACTTCCTTGTTCAGAGAACAATAGCACATATAGGGTTCTGCTGATGGAGCTTTGGAAGGCTGAGCAAGACCTTTTGTATTGAAGAAAACGGTATTGTACATGACTTCTGTTAATTAGTGCTTGGTCTGAAGATCCTTATGGTTCTCGCAGCTTGGCCCCAAACATTATCCCATCAAAAAGAATACAGTTATTTAAGGTTCTTATTTTCAAATTCAGTACAACAGTTACTCCTTATCCTTTGAGAATTCCTGTAGACTGTGGATGGCAGTCAGTTCTTGTAAGTGTTTCTGGCTGCAGAAGTCAATAGTTTGTTTGATAACTGAGGCCAGGAAGTCATCCTGAGGAAGTGAGTTGCTCTTTACAGTCGTAAAAATAATAGCAAAAATCGGCTGTTCTGTACAAGAGAATGCCATTTTGCCTCAGCCATGTTCCAGTTTGTTTGAGGGGGCCGTGGTGGTGAGTTACTTCAGCTTACATACAGCAGAGCTTCATGGAGATGAGGAGCTATCTTCTATGTTACAGGGAGGGTTAAGTAGCCTTCACTCTGTTCCAGAGCTCACTGTAATGTTGAAACAGCAGGTTTCAGTCCCTGAGCTCCACCCAGCTTCTACCCTGATCATCATTCCCATAATGTCTCCTTTGGTGATTGCAGGAGGCATGAAGTAGGTGCTATATTTGTGAAGATCTGCTTGGCTTCCTTTTCTGATATTCCCTCTTTGCTTTCCTTTAAACAGCTTTAGTTAATTACCTAAATAGCCCATGTGAATCAGATTAGAGAATTTGAGAATCTTTCCATATGGCAGAATGTCTGGGTTTGTTTTCCAGTAAGATTAGACAGTTTTTCAGTTTTTCTCTGATTTCTTCGTTTTCTGAAAAAAATACATTTGAAAAAATCCTGGCCCGCCTCAGGAGTCTTATTTTCAAGAACCGAACTAAATACCGGAAATCAAACTGAGCTGACGTTGTTTTTCTTCACTTTCTTTCCTTTTAAGGTAGAGTATTAGGGTTCACCAGCAGTTGTGAGTATAGACTGATTTGTGTCCCTTGGCTGCTGGCTCCGCAGCCCAGCAGTGCCTTCTGCCCATGTGCACAGGTGGGAGCTGTTGGTAGTGATGGTTACACCACACACCAGACAGGGTGCAAGACCCATGTTATAGAGGCAGAGTCAAATTAAAGGATTTGTTTTTCCTTGCAGTGTACATTGCCGAAGAAGAAGTTTTTTAGATATCTTTCTATTTTGAGATAGATATAGAAAAAACAAGACAAGTAAAGAACATTTTGCATTGGCAGGATGTCAGAATGCTTTGTGTGTGACTTCATGCGTCTTTGCTAGTTTTACTATTTCTGGTTCTGAAGCTGGGAATCAAAACCAGCAGTGTCCTCGAGTTTCATTACAGGAAACTAATCTAATGACCGTATATATGTCCTGTGACTATTCCCATTTTTCTGATAAAAGTGCACCTCTTGACAAGAACTACTCATGGCTGTCTCAAGGATGAGCAGGAAATGGAGTAAAGACATAGTGTTTCATCTCAGATATCAAGATGTCGATTAAAAGGCAGGAACCCTTGTGGGAGATGTATCCCAGAGGAAACCTGGAAATGCTGTAATAGCCAATCTCTGTTGCAGATTTCCTGATGAGAATCTTTTCTGTTTAGATAGGAAAGACGGTTTCATTAGATTGCTGAAGAATGATTGTAAAGAAAATTTCCCATGAGATGGTCACATTTACCTCTTCAAAATTAAACACATCATTAAAAGGTCTTGGCTGAATCAAGGCTAAGGGAACCCAGGTCAGTGACTCCACTTTCATACCTGAATACTTACGAATTAAGACATGTGAGGCTTCTGGAACTTTAGACTATCTGAATACTTACCTGCTCCATCAGGCTGTTTTCGGGTGGATTGTACACATCTGCTTAAACTGAAAGCTGAAACAGATTGATTTTGACTTGATGCAAGGCAAAACTTTTTCACGCTGAGGACAGTCAAGCATTGGAACAGGTTGCCTGGAAGATTGTGTTATCCCAGATTGTGCAGATTCCTGGGGGTTTTCAAAACCTGACTGGAAAAAGCCCCGAGCAACATGATCTGAGGTCGTAATTGACCTTGCTTTCAGTAGGAGATTGGACTACGACCCTTTGGATGTGATCCTTTCCAGCCTGAATAAACCTGTGATCCATATGTTTTGTACGTGCTCATAGTGAAGAAGATTCTCAGCCACGGGTACTTTTCATGAAAAAAAATAAGATCAAGGAAGGAACTTTAGAATCTTAACAAGTAAAATAGATCATCTGACTCATTACGTAGAAAGCTTAACATGCTTTTTTTTGAAATGTTCTATTCTGCCACGCCATTGAATCTGTTGAAATGTAGCCTACAAAATAATCGCTGAAACTACCCCAGCACTAAACTAGAGGACTTAAGCTAGGTTCTGGTACTTATTCAGATGTGGGAAAAAGTTCAACTGAAGAGATTACTGGAGGTAAGGTAATTACCTTTGGGTAGTGAGATCTTAAGATACTCACAGAGGACTCCACTAGGTAAGCTAAATTTTCCTAGAATTGCTTGTTTCCACTTGAACATAGCCAGAATCCCTGCTCTGTGTGGGAAACTGCCTTGAGGGGGAAGAAAAAAGAAATAAAAAGGAAAAAGATTTGGTCTAAAAAAGCATCTTTGGATAAGTTTGCTCTGTATGAGAACTTGACTTTCATTTATTTTTTGGTTGGTTGTGGGAGTGGAACATAATTGCAGACATATCAAAAATAAGTTGCCATTTAGATTCTGGACATTAGACCAGCTGTTCAGACCCACTTCTGCACATCAAATTGGGTGTTAGAAGGGGGCAGTTAATGTCATAATCCACTCTGGGCTCTTATGTAGAGGAAACGACAACGGAAAATATTTTTCCTTTTACCCCCTACTCCTCTTCCCTTCATGCTGACTGCTGAGAGGTTTTTAAAAGCCTGTTGCCATCACGAGCACATGGTTGGGTTTTACCTTTATCAGGCACAGAGGAGGCAGGCCAGCCTTTTGAAATTTCTCAGCAGTCAGCAAGAATAAAGTGGGCATCCTAGTGGTAGGAGTAATTTTCGGCTTCCTGACAACAATTGGCAGAATGCTGGGAAAAGCTATTAAAAGTGAGGTTCGATCACCAAAGTCTATTTTGGCCTATATTTAATGAGTTGTGTCAGCTAGAATTTACAGTAAGTGGCTAATTGTTAATAATAGGCCTGTCTAAGACACTCTGTGACTTCAGCAGATCTGCACAATACAACCCCATGTGCTTGCTAGGTTTTTCTTTATTTGGTATCACAGGTCAACTTATCACTGTAACGAAGGAGCAGGATGTGACAGGAGCAAAGGCATAGTTAACTTTATAAAAGTTTATTTATTATACATTATTGAACACATTGTATGGGTTAATTACAACACATAAGAATTAAAAATGAAGATGCGACCCCAATATACCAGTGGCATTTCATCACCCTTTCTAATTGTGCCCAGGAGCAAGGCAACAGGTCTGTGGAGAAGAATGCTTGTGTTTAAGGCACTGTGCATCTTGGCTGCAAAGGTTCTTTGTTGCTCTGGACAAGTTAGTACATCTCTTTGTGCTTCAGTTTTTTCTCTGTATAAGGGAATGAAACTTCTTTCCTTAGCAAAAGTGAAGGGTATATGCACACTAAAGTGGCTGAGGGATAGTCATAAGATCCTATAAAAAGGAGTTATGACATAATGACTTAATATGAATAAATATAAACATAACTTTCTTAATCTTTTGAATACTAAGGTTTTGGAGTCAGCTATGTCTATTAAATTAGACCATGCTCAATCTCCAGAAAAAAACATTGAAGAACATCTTGTACCAACATGTTTGTAGCTTGCTTGAAACTTCAGTTTCAAAGTATGACTCTGACCATTAGGCTGGTGCTCAGTGCTCTGACATCCCACTGTAGTGCACGGGTGTAGAGGTAGCCAGGACTACTGTACCAAGTCCATCTCCTGACTGTGCTGTCTTCTCAGGGTAGTCGCTGCCTGAGATATTTAATGTTTAAAATTTGTTTCTAGAAGGTATCCAGAGCTTTGCTTTTCTTTCCTTCTGCCCTTGTCTAGTTCAGTAAAGTTTTCAGGGAGGCATGATTAACTAATCATTAACTAACTGATTTAGTTCAAAGCAAAGAAACTTTAAGACATAAAAAATCTTCATCACTGGAAACGTTCAAGACCAGGTTGGACAGGGCTCTGAGCGACCTGATCTAGTTAGTGATGTCCCTGCTCGCTGCGGGGGGGGTTGGACTAGATGACCTCTAGGGGTCCCTTCCAACACAAAACTTTCTATGATTTCTATGATTTGCAGCAAACCAGGCCTTGCTTACACCCCTTCACTATCATATAAGAAATGGCTGTTGTTTCTGGATTTGCTGCTTGAAAATCAGTTTCCACTCCTGAAAACAGGAACTGCATAGAAAGATTATCTACTTCCCATCTTTTTTATCAGGCTTTTATAGTTTCTGATAATGAACCAAACCTGGGAGACTGCTTCCCTCATATGTTTCCGAAATACATTCTAAGAGTCTAGCGTAGCTTCTATGATCCAACACATTGTAAGGAATCTTAGAAAGTATAGTGTAAATGATCAAACAAAAGTAACAAGGATTGACAAGAATGAAGCACTGGATTTCTCATCTTTTCAACAAACAGTTCTGATTTTTTTTTAATGGTTGGAAAATTGATAGAAACTCTAGACACTTTTTTAATGGTACCTGGTGGGTTACAAAGATAAAATTAAATTTGGTTTCTTGGGCTTTTGTATTGAGCATTTTCTTATTGTAGAAACAAATGTTTAGTTATTTATTTATGCACCACCTGTCTTTACAAAGTATTTTGTTAGTTTATTAATATCATTAAAGGAAATATCCAGGAATACCTTACCATCTTTCTGAAGGCATCATTGTCAGCTTCACAATTAACATATTTTTGCAAAGTAGTCTAGATCTCATCCAAGATCACCTTACTTTTTCACTTTCTATGGCATATTATATTTAATTGGCTCTCAATTATCATGCTGTGTTCCTTCCAGAAATGTCTGGACCGTCTGAAAGGTGGGAAGATGTTTCCCCTTTCTTGGGAGAACAGGTTTGAGAGGTGACAGTTTGTGTCAGGTGAAGGAGTCACTCGAGGGAGCTGTATGCCTGCAGCTAAAGCAGAGAGGCAGTCGTGAGGAGCCAGTGATCCCAGAGGAGACTGAGGCAACCTCCTGTGAATCACAAGGGACTGGGCAGTTTTCTGCAACATGCTATCTTCTTTAGTTGCTTTGATATTTCACTATTTAATATATTAAATCAATTAAGCTGTAGTTCATTTTCTAAACTTTTTTTTTATCTTTTAAGGTTTAAACATATTGTAGGATTCTTTTTATCCTTGCTGTGTGAAAAAGGTCTACATGAGGACTGTGGCTGGCTTAGTGCCTTCCCATCATAAATATATTCTTGGGACTCTAGTAAACCTCTTAACTCCAAGAGTAGCCAAAAGAAATAATTCTAGCAAAGATAATGGTAGTCCTAAGGAGCTATGTTTTGGTAACCTAGCAACTTTTAATGTAGGTAGGCAGATGTTCCATGGGGATATCAGTGGGTTTAGACCTTAATAACTATATTTATTTTTCAGAAGATCTTTTGTTGTAACAGACTAGGTTATTTGCCAGTTTAGCAGTCACTACAGCATCACATCACATGCTGGTGAACTAAGCAAATGCATTTGAAATTCATTTAAATGTGGTTGCCAGAACAAAGGTTATATTGTCAGTATTTTGGTAAATTTTCATTTCTGTGATGAAATTTTTTTAAAGCTTGTTTCCTGGCGACTAGTGTTGTAGCATGTCCCTGCGTTAGTGACTAAGCTCAGATTTTTTTTTTTAACAAATTGGAAAAATATTCTAATGATGCATATGGAGGACATCTCCATGGTGTCATTATGGCATAGGGATGAGTCATGAAACATTAGGTGACGATAGTCTGCTGAGTTTTCCTTGTAAATTTTTTTCTTGAAGGAGGCAATAACATGTACTATTCATATAGAAAAATTATTAAATAGAGAGTTTAGATGAGCTTTCTTTTTAATTAAGACCATTTTAGTGTGGAGGTTAATGTAAACATTCATCTACTTAAAGGAAAAGACAGTGATTCTCCTTCATATTGATATGAAAATGTGTGATCTTTGTGTTGCTACCCAGTCATGTGAAATTGGGGCACAATTTTATTCTAAACTGATGTGAAGTTGTGGAGGATATTTGGCTAATTTTGAAGTCAAGCATGATTGTAATGCTGTGCCTTCATCAAATTTCACAGAACTAATTTAGCCTTCAAAGGCATGAGAGGTTAAAGCTAGGTCAACTGACATCCTTCTTGCACAACAGCGTGTCTTCAGTTAATTATGTTGCATCGAAATGTGTGTTCTGTCTTGTCATACTGACTAAACTAAGCCTAAAATTACTATAAAAGACAAAATCTAATTGATGAAGATGAATGCACAGACTGCCAACATGGCTTATTTAATAGCTGTTTCAAATGTGTTAGTGAGGAGTTTCAACTCGGAGCCCATTGTCCAATGCTACAGCAGATCTGTCCTACAAGCAGTATCTTACCAAGTGTTAGTAAAGATAATAATGTTTTTCAAGCTAAGCTCTATTGACACATGTATGAAACCATTAGAATGTGTCAATTCAGCTGCAATTAGACTTCTAACAATAAGAAGTGTCTGCAGAATTACATATTCATTATTTTACCCCATCAAATAGATTTTAGTGGGAATCAGAGAGCATTTTGTTAGTAATTATTCCAGTACTAGACAGTTCTAAAATATAATAATGCCATATCATTTAAATGAAACTGTTGAGCCCTCTAGAAGGAGAAGATAATGTAATAAATTACATGTAGGTGATGTATGGAAGTATGTAGGGAAATTAAAATGTAGGTAATACATAGTATATATAAAGACTTGTATTCTAAACAAATCTTGGGACACTATTGGTTTCTCCTTTGTATGAATCTTGTTGATGCTCATACTAGTCTGCAGGGGTGTAAACACAGCAGTATCTGGAGAAGAGCATCAGATTAACTGATCTCTCTGCTCCTGTTTGTTCTTTAGGAAATATGCTTACAGCAATCATTAAGTGCTTCTTCAGGTTTGTACATGATATCCTTTCATACCAATAAACTCAGCATGGGCTTGTAAGCCCTGCATACTGTCTGGTTATGTAATTGTGTCACCCATCATCTGCTTTTCTACCTAATCAGTTTGCAACCTCCTTGCAGCTGCAGCATAGCTGCACATTGTGAGACATGACTCCAGAACTCCTGCACAGCTAATCCTATAATTCCATCTTTCTATGTTTGCCATCTTGCCTGTAGCTGTATCCTACATACTTTACATACTTCATTGTCAGCAGTGGTCCTGCTAAGGGTTGTTATCCATCTTTGCTTTTCAGTTCTGCAGTATCATCCCAATATCAGCCAGACGAGCACAGCTGCATCCTGGAGAAGTACCTTGAGCAAGCACTGCAAGGCATGTGATTCAGCAACTGCGGTTTTCTCGTCTGCAGGCACGCTGGACTATATTGCACTGATAAGATGAGATGATTATGAACCAGAGGTCTGAGAGTTTTTTTAGCTATATTTTGCTGCTGTGAAGAGCTAGACATTTCTTGTCAAGCCTTCAGATACTCCTGGTCAGAGCCCCAAACACAGAGCTGCCTGCATGCCACAACATGAAGAAGGCGGATTTTTAGATACAAGGAAATGGAAAAAAATACCAAATTTGAGAAGTCCTAGAATATGACTGTGGTGGTGACCCTTGCAAAAACTGGGTTGCCAGACAACTCTGCATAGGATGCTGTTCCTCTGAGTATTCTAGGAACAAAAGTCAAAAGACCTGTTTAGCAGTGGGTCCAGGGATGCTCTCACAACAGAAAACTTGGAGCAGCTGGCAGCATCAGTTCAGTAAGTATTGCTTAATATTTCCATTGTTTTATGGGACATTTCTGTGTTAAGAACGCTTCTGATGAATGACAGTAATGCAAGGAGAATTTCTGGCTTCTCAGGGAAAATTTAGCTGTGATTTAGAGCAGAAGCCATATGAGGGGTTTGTCCAGAGGCTTCTTCCAGCTATGCCCCTGCCATGTGCTTGTCAAGATGGCTACCAGCTCTGGGGACTCAGGGCAGAGACCAGATCTATTTGTATTTCTGACTATATTGCATGGCCAGGTGTTCTTCAGTGGCTGATGCTTTCTAAAAGTGTATTTTTTTATCATCTACTTATAGTATTTATGGATCAAAGTACAAGAATCTGGGAAAAAAACTAATTAGGCTAATTTTAACTAATTATTAATATTATTAATTAATACTAATTATGCTAACATTATTTGGAACCTTTAGCTGAATAAAAGCTATGCAGAGTTAGTAGGTCTTTGTTAGTGTGATTCAGTGGAAGCTGTGCTAAGTGAAGGGGGACTGTTCTTGGTATCGTTCTTGGCAAACAACACATTCATGAACCTCTGGAATATGTATATCCTTGGTGGATGAATCACTGGAAAAATACCAAGTGCTCTTAAAGAACATTATCTTACTAAAATATTTTCCTTCTTCTGCATCCCACACCTCTATGGGACCGTATCTAGGACACCAAAAGCATAATTGATGTTTTTTGCAAGTGAAAGACCTTTATAAAAATTGAGGAAGAAAATTAAACACCCAAATCTACATGAATTCAGATACTGATGCCACAGTAAATGTTCTTCTGCTCTCTGTGGCCTAGCAATTGTGCAAAGGAGCAAGCATGGCGTATCTGAGTGACAGAAAGGAGAACTAGTGGCCTTGTAACACAGGCAGTGGGTGTGGAGGGAAATAAGTTCTAACACCTCAAAAATGGGAGATGGGGAAAGCTGAAGGCAAACATAATAAGTATCATAATAAAAGTAATAGTAAAATATCATAATAAAAGTACACCTACTTCAAAAAAACTACTATAGACATCTCACAATCTTCATAATTTATTTTTTGAACTTTGAGAAATGTCTTTTGTGTGTAAAAGCTTTCCATGGCTAATTTTAATGCACAAGACCAAATTAATGTGGAAATATTTCAAGGTAAGTTAATGTCAGGCTGTAGTCTCCAAAACATCAGTGTGAGTGCATGTGATGATTGAATATAGGTGCAGCTGCTGCAAAAGAGGGGGACTTTATGTTGCCTCCTCTGTGCCCCATTTTGCTCTGATTTGTCATATTATCCAATGAGACAATTGTGATATCCTGATAGAAACAAATGCCTGTTTTAGCAAGTGCCTAATCTGTAAATAACATCTTTTGCAAGTTATTCCCAGACAGTTTGAATAACTGAGCAGTTTCCTAGCCACATAACTGCAATATGAGGAATTCTGGAATTAGTTTCATACTAAAACACTCACTGTGATAGAGGTATTTTATTTTAAAAATAATTGACAATAGGTGGCTTTCTCTTGATGTAAAATAGGTGATCTTTTATTTATCGTGATGTAAAATAGGTGATTTTTTATTCTTTTAGATTTGAGGATTTGTCTGATTTAAAGTGTGCATTCACACTTCACTTGCTTCTTAAATCCCGGAGCATCTCCTGTGCAGAAAAAGGCACAAGTACCTCCAGAACAAACTGAAATAGAATAATTTCTTCTTTCCTTTCAGAAAAAGGATTTAATTTAAATTTCTAGAAGGGACACATAGGGAGTGTTGTGTCATAATTATCCTAACTGGTGTAACACATAGAAAACTTTGCCATTCTAAGTCAGTTATTTTAAGGTTGTGTTTGGAGCCTACTTTCTTTCTTTGGGTTGTTCGGGTGTGTTAAAGTTAACTGTGCAGGTAGGCAGTTGCAGTTGACAAAGCCAGACATAAAAAGCAAGAAGTGTTACAGGCTACTGCACAGTTACCCCTACTCTCACAGAAACTGAACAAATTGGGAAAAGAAATATATCAAGCAGAAGTTAATTTTTCTTGGTGAGTGTTACAAGGGAATACATCTTGCAAAATAGGCATTTTCTGGGTCTTCCCTAGTTTTATGGGGAATGAAGAACATAAATAAAACTAAAAGTTTGAAAAATGGGATGTTTTTGGACAGACAGAATGAACACAATTTAAAATTATATCCCCACCATGCTTTATACATTTATAATATATATTATATCTGTACAGAATTCTCTAGGTCTTGAGGACCTCTGGATACAATTTTATTTTACTTCTATTTCACACCATAGGTTTACACTTATTAACTTCTACTCCCAAAATATACTGTGCATTGTTTTTCTTTTTTGTCATATAAGTGTGAAAATACTTACAGACTCGTGTAACAATACTTATGAAAATTCATGCACATAAAATGAAACAGTGCATATAATTAATAAAAGGGATTTGGCATTAAAACCTGAGGTATTCAATTTAAAAATTCTGTAGAGTATATAGGTTAGAAATAGGGGCTTTTCTCCTAGTAATTGTTCCGAGTGAGTGAAATTGCCCTTTGTACAGAAGGACAGCGTGAGAGTGTTTGTGTACCACTTACTTCCTTGCACTTGAACTATCACATGCAGAAACTGGTCTCCTGTAAAGGGTGGATATCCCAAAGTGCCACCACCGTTGAGATATCTCCAAGGGCACTATCTGGAAGTGGTCAATGTGCTGGAGGAAAAAAAATAAATATATGAGTGAAGAAAATGTACAATTTCCTGGGAAAAGTATTCAGATAGGCTGAGCTGCTTCCTCCATGTGGTATCCATACGAATAGCTGAGGCACTGTCCAACTGATTTTAATGCAGTTTTTGGCCTTCCCAACTGAATAAACAATTCTGTGGTTGATATCCCAAAATAAATAGATGGGATGGCCTGAGGGATAAATATCAATAGGGGACATAAAAGCAAAAAATATTTTTTGGCAAGGCCATACAGACTACATAAATGTTTCAGAGCTAACTCTGCATATATTAGAATATGCTTTAAATCACTTGACTCCTTCCACCTTTTAAAGACTTACAAGTACTCAATTTAATTAGTATTGCTTGGTTTTGTAGACTTCGCTGTCAGTAAATGCTGTTCATCTAAAGGATTGTGTAGTGTCTCAGTATATTAGCTATAATTCTCTTATGCATAATTTAATTATTTACATGTAAGTAGATGTTGTTTGAAATTCCATAAATACAATTAATTGCCAGCCACAAACAGATTACTATTGTGCATTAGCACATATTGAGCTATTTATTATTTAACAAAAGTGTAAAACCATAAAATAACCTATTAAAAATATTTGTGCACATGTCTGTTTAAATATTTGATTAATGAAAAAGTCTAACGCTTTTCTTGAAAATCTCGTAGACTAATGAAAGTTAAAGAGCTACTTCCTCATCCAGAGGTGCTTCTAGCACTCATTAGCACTACTATGAAGGGTAAGTAGACATCGAGAGTCAAACAAACTCATCTCCCCGACAAGAGTAAATAGTATACAGAATGCCAGTGCCTCTGTTGACCTTTGCTTCTCCCCAGAAATGTAGCCTGTATCGGAATTTTGTTTCGAGATGGTGTCAACAGAAAGAAGTACAGGTGAAAAGCAAGTTAATTCATGACAAAATTACTTCAATATCATAGAAGATGTGTGAAGTCATTCAGTCCGATTTTTTGTTATAAGATACCTGCTTTGTATGATAGAAATGACCATGTATGTGTTTTTGGTTATCTTTTTACTAAAAATTCAGATTAATTTGTTTAGTGCTTCAGTGCAAAATTAGTCCTGCAAAAAAGTTCTGATAACCTAAATTTTTAACACTTTCAAAACAAAGCTCTTTTGTTTATTAGTGTTTTTTTTCTCAAAATCTATTTTAACATTTATTAATGTTTTAATTTTAATATTTAAATCTATTTTTTAAACTTTTAAATGTTTATAGTTTGGGGTGAAATTAAATAGCCATTTTAAAAAGAAAATTTTTTGTAACAGCTTGGTTCACTGAAAAATACCTGTTTGGATGAACACACATTTTTTTATTTTTAATAAAAAAAATTAAAAACCCAAACAAAACCCCTCAAGTTTTAGAAATCATAAACAGTATAATAAGAGTAGATCATTGTAGCCAATATGGTTTGTATCTTTAAAGAAATTCCTGAAATGTTGTACATCACCTGCTTTAGTAAGTGATAGAATGGAATTTGCTATGTGTGCTGATATTTCTTCTGTCTGAATTATTGGGTTGAACCAATGATTGAATGAGTGAGAATGTTAAAATATTGGGTAGTTTAGAACAAGAACCTGCTTTGCCGTTGTAGCAGGAGCTGTGTTAACAAGCTAAGATGCTGAGTTAATGAAGGTGTTTAATAAGCAGATGGGTGGTGGGAGTGGTTCTGCCTCAGTATAGGAAGCAAAAAGAGCCCTGGGAAAGACAGATGGCAACAGGGCTGTGCTGGATTGTGTCACTGATATGTGGTACTATGTACGATGGAGTAATCGTGGGCAGACTGAGAATTGGCTGAATGGCAGAGCTCAGAGGGTTGTGATCAGTGATGTAGAGTCTGGTTGGAAGTCTGTAGCTAGTGGTGTTCCCCAGGGGTCAGTACTCAGCCCAGTCTTGTTCAATTTATTAATGCATGACCTGGATGAAGGGACAGAGTGTGCACTCAGCAAGTTTGCTGATGACACCAAACTGGGAGGTGTGGTGGATACCCCAGAAGGATGTGCTGCCATTCAGCGTGACCTGGATAGGCTGGAAAGTTGGGCAGAGAGGAACCTGATGAGGTTCAGCAAGGGCAAATGCAGGGTCCTGCACCTGAGGAGG
>Ga0181612_120725_pt1 | contig 15224 bp, 8 predicted proteins | sample HoacroProtozoa21_FD_119630 | JGI IMG/M metagenome (GOLD analysis project Ga0181612, IMG submission 119630) | Hoatzin crop microbial communities from Cojedes, Venezuel. Combined Assembly of Gp0051906, Gp0051904, Gp0051908 | reverse complement strand
TGTCAGGAAAAACATTTCCTTTCTCATTAGTTAAAAATAATAGTCTGAAACTGGTGTTTTAGTGATGCTAGGTTTCTGTGTGGAAAGATGAATGAATGAGTAGCTCACTGTTTGAAATCTCCATCTTTCAAAATGTTTAATGAAAATGAAAGCATAACATATGGTAAATATGAACTGAAATCAGGGATGAAAAAGCAGAAGGCTGGGACGCTCACTGAAGGACAAATGGGACTACAGAGGGGCTTGGTGTTGCCTTATGTATAGAAGTGGGTAACATTTTTGGATGCATTAGGGTGATTTAGGAGCTATCATCCCATTGACTGTTGACTAGAGTCAGGATGTAAGGGCCTAAGTCAATTCTGGAAATGGGAATTAGATTTCTAAGTCATTTTAAGGTGCTTTTGAAACTTTTACCCCTAATCCCAGGGCGATTAATTTGTAACAAGGTGATTCATTCGTATCTTTCTTGTCTTCAGAAGCCTGAATGACACATTTGAGATGCACTCTAAAAGCACAGGTAATAGTCAGAGTGCTACCTCAGCTACTTTAAAAGACAATTGATTAATTTGAATTCATGCTCTTCTTCACACGTTTAAAGGAGTCTGAAAGCAGTAATAGTGCTTTGGAGCTGCTTGGTTTGAACTGTCACTTCCATGCCCTTGCCTTCATTAGGGTTTTCGTCCCCCCCCCCCAATTGAATTTCCCCCCTCCCCATTGCTAACAACAATGCAGCCCCTCTGGTCACAGCAAAACCAGGAGGTCTAAGGTAGCAGCTACTTTGCTGCACAGGATGGCTGAGTAGTTTTAGACAAAACAGAGCCCAGGAACCTGCTGTGAACTTGTGTCTACTAGTTTGCACTGGGAACTACAGGTACTTTTGCTAGAGTAGCCCCACCGTTAGCAATGCTGGGAGAAGGGGCTGCTCAGATCCCGTTAGTAAGACAAGGCTTTCTTACAGTCAGTCCAATCCACCTAGTCTGCTCATTTGTCTGAAGATGAAATAGACTGACCACTTTGGTATTTCACCAAATTTTGTTAGAATCTTTCTAAGAACATACTGTAGTGTTTTATGAACTTAATTTTCTGTTATTACTGTCTTAATCTACTGTTGAAAAGCTGGAACTGTAGTAGTACTTGTATAGATTTGGTCAAGGCATTATATAAATCTATATATACTGCTGCCTTACATCAGCAAAGGTCAGTTTCCATTGCTCCTGTGAGCCTCTGTGCTTTAGGGTGTAACTGATGATACAAAATCCTTTCTGGAGTAAAATGAAGACTGCCAAGCCTGTCTATGGGACTTCTTGAAAATGTTAGCACTTACCAGAAATAGCAGACATCAGAAACATATCTAAATATTTGACTTGACCGTAGTTTCAGAATCGAAGAATCTGATGATTGCAACAACTTTATTTTTGTCTTCTGGTACAACCACAAACAAACAGACTTCAAATTAATTTAGAAGGCAATGGCTGGTATTAACTTTACTGTTTGGAATAAGGAATCCTAGGTTTGCTTGAATGTCTTCAGGGAGCGGAGTAGAGGGACTGAATGCAATACAGGTTTGATTTGTGGACGAATATCTCCAACTTTTGACTGTGGAAAAGTTTTTTGTGGAATGATTGGTTTCATGCAGTTTCAAAATAGTCTTCCTCAGAGCCACAAAGTCACCTAGGTTTTCTGTGCTGCAGGCTGGAGAGAATCATGGTCCCAGGCAGCACTTGTGCACCTTCCAGTATGTCAGCAGGCTCAACCACTACACATCTTTTGATGTAAGGATCCCTCAAAGCTCCTGAGGAAAACTGGGGACATCCGAGTGACAGAGGAAACGTGCCTCTACGAACATCCTCTACAGCTCCCTACTATCATTCACACAAGAGTAAGAGAAGAGTAAAGCTTCATCTAAGTCTGGGCTGCAGCATCTGGGCTTTTCTTTCCTGGGTGCCTTGTCGGGAAAAAGTGCTGCAAATCATTCAGTCCTTGAGGAACAGTGCGCCTTGCATTGAGAGGAACCCTTGCAGGCACTTCTGGCTCATGTTGTTGTTTAGGACGAAGTTAATGAGCGACAGAGCTTTCCTGCTTGGTAGCCCAGAACTGTAGAGAGTATATCCAGAAGAACTAAAGGCTACCGTAAATTTTACCACCATCAGTTCTTTGAACTCGCCTTTTTAAATGTAAACTGATACAGCATGAGTGTATATGTAATACTTAAACATATTCTGAAACAGTTCCCAGACTGTCTGCACTGCTCTTGGGTCAGAATGGTAAAGCAGATTGCTTTGTACAGTAATAGACAGAGCTTGGAAACGGTGACAAACAGAAGGTAAGAATATGTATGGAGGATAGTAAACCTGCTCTTTGAGGGACTTGAACTGGTGAATTTCTTTCCCTTGCATTTTTAATTGCTTAAAGGGAGGAAAAAATAACCAACAGCCCCAAAAAGGCAAAACCACAAAACAAAACCCTAACCCAAAACCCTGCAGAGGAAATGAAACCACAAGAACATTTTTCACACTAGCTAATTTCAAGGGTCTGGCATATACACAGCAAGCCTAGGAAGTTCCCAGGTGCATTATACCATTCTCCAGAGTGCAGATGCATTGGGCTTTCCTGTGAAGTATACTACATATGTGCTGTAACATAGTTTTAAGCATTTCTTTATTTTCACTTTGATTTTTTTAGCACCTGTAATCCACTCATTCTTTTCGCTGCCATGCATTTGACTAGATTCAGAGGCTTCACATTGGAGTAATCTCTCATCCCAGAATGAGTATGACTTAGGGAAAGTTGATCACATGGAATTTATTTTCACAAGAATGAGGGACAGTTGGAGGGAACAAGCTTGTACTTTGCAAATCAGAAAGTATTTTATTTATCTGAACTGCAAAACATAAAAGAAGGAAGGAGTTGGCCAGAAACAGGAAGCAAGGATCTAGAACTGTATTTCTGACACAGTTATTCCCCCCTGAAAATTCGCAACATAGAAAAATCAGTGGCTTACTAACCAGAAGCATTGGATCTTGTGTTTCTCTTCTTAGTTTTAGTTTCTCTTTAGGGTACCTGGCCACAGGTTTAGGAGTCTGGCTACAGGCATGAATATTTTATCAAATTTTTTTCCCCCTGGAGAAAAGTTGTCAACTTGAAAGAAGATGGTATGTTGAGACCAATGTCATTTTATGGAGAAGGTGTTTCAAATAAAAGCATAAGTATCTCAGAGAAACAGCAGGAAACCTCTTTATATTTTCATTAGCTCAATTTAAGGTTAATATTAAGCTTCTGAAATGTGTTTGTTCATTTTTTTTGCTGGCAGTTTGGTTTCATTTTCTCCCTGTTTAACATTGGTTGGAAGATTGTTGTATTTTTCTTCACGGTTTTCCCTCCCTGTTTTCTGAGGGAAAAAAAAGGATTTTTTCAATAAAGCTTTTACTTTGTTTACAGGGGATTGAACGTTAAAGTTGTTAGAAAGCTGAGAATGAGTGAAAAGAAAGAGGAGCAATGTGCAGAATGGTAGTTACCAGTATCACTTAAGTGCCTTTCACTGTTTTCTCTGGCTATACACTTGGAGGTCTACCTCACACCATTATCAATAATGTTTAATTGACTCTTCTTACAACTGACTTCTCCATGAGACAATGAAATACCCAAAATATGGCTCAATGGAGAAAAAATCCCAGAATCTCGCAATTAGAGAAAGTTTCAGAAGGAGGTATAAATATAGCATAATTGAGACTTAAGTGGTACATACCCTGTTGTGACCTTCTGCACAGAGGACACATTCACCCTTAGCTGTTCGAGCAAAGATATGTCTGGTATTGGTACTGTAGTAAATAAAACACATTCCTTCCCTTTAAATGTGAACTCCTATGTGATCTGCAGCTCCAGCATGTCAGTTCAGTTTTCTTTGAGGGCAAGAATCTGGTGTCTGTAAGCTGCTTTCTAAGTGTTTAAGTGCATTTGAGAAGCAGGCAGATATATACTTGGGGAAGAAAAAGTGCTTGGAGAAAAAAACCCCTGATTTTCAGATTTCCAAGTCAGAATTTAAATAGCAATTCTCTTTGTTTGTGTGCTCAATATGTAGTAAAAATAGAACCTATTATAGCCAATTGCTACTCTTGAGTTTACATCCAGTTTCTTCACTGAAGCTCAGATTTAGCCCAGTATCTGACCTGGAAAAGAAATATGTACATGAGATGAAATGGTGGAATTTGATGTAATATAGAAATGGTCCAACCAGGTACAACTAGACGTATCAGGATCAAAGTGAATAAAGAAAAATCCATGCTGATAATGATGAAAAATTTCTGAACAGTGAGGTCTGTTAGTCTGCTGAATGGTCTCCCAAGGGAACAAGTTGAACCCTCATTGCTTTAGCTATTTTTAAAATGAACAAAACAGTCAAGATCCTTTTAGGGAGGCACTCTTAATTAACAAGAGACAGAAAAAATGACCTAATGGGTCTTTTTTTCCATCTCCACTGTTCATGACTATTATTGTAGGCAAAACCAGGTTTGGCAATAAAATGATGGATTTCCAATTTTCACAGCAAGTTTGCAGCGCTCTTATTCAATAATAATAGCAGTGCTTTCCCACCCACTCTTCCCTGTATAAACTTTTGTGCCTTACTTTTCCTTCAAAGGGGGCTATTTTGTAGCCCTCTGACTAAGAAGAGCTGCCAGGTGGCATAATTTACTTTAGATAATACTACTTGTAAGTCTAAGATAAATATTTGAACCTTGTGCCTCCTGATTTTCATCAAAAACTCCTCAGTCAGATCTAAGGGCCAGGGCAGCAGTACTGGACAAAATGTCATTGCCTGTATCTGTGGGTCATCCTGTGAAATAAGGAGCTGTGACATACACAGCAAAGTCTTGGGCTTGTATTGACTTCTACAGACATAAACTACGAAGGCATGAGATGCAGCATGTATTTGTGGTCAGTATTTAGGGCTCTTTATACAATTTCAATGCTTTTCTCCTTTCCATAGAAACCAGTCTTTTGACATGGAGTGTTTTCACACTAGCAAGAGGTCTGGGCAAAGGTGCCTCCTGCTCTCCGGCCGGGCATCTCCAGCACCTGCCACTCACATCTGCCACCACCCTGCATCCCCTCGCTTGTTCCGAGAAACTCCCCATCGACTTAGATGCTGAACTGACTCAGACAACTGATAACTAAGCAAAAATAACAGATACAAAATAGTGCAAGAAGAGCAGCAACAGCATGACGCCTTTTATGGGCCCAGTTCTCAGCAGGTGGTTTTTAAGATGATAGTGACATGAATTTTAATGGTTAATACTGAAGTAAAACTGAAGTAATGCCACGATGAGTCAGGTCCTACTTCTTCAAAGTGCTGTGCAAATATTTGCCAGTTACTCTTCCCAGCAACCAGCAAGCTACATAACCTTGTTGCTGCTGTATCAAAAGATAGATTGGTTGAGGTAAAATGCAGGAAGTTCTGATTGGTTTGTTACAGTTGTATGGCAAGCATACGCAAAGGGTATTGAAGCCTGTACTACAAAAACAGCCCCAGATAAACTTGTGAGCAGTATGACCAAGATGACTAGAGTATAAAATGGAGAGAGACATGGTGCTGATGTATATTTATTAGTGATTTACTGAGATGAACGTTCATCCCAAGAGTTAATCCAGGAATATCCAAACCACTGTAATTATCCTTGCACAAAGGCTCTCTATTATTTGCCTGTTAAATAACAAAGTCTTTTCATTACCTGGCACTGACATAACTTTAGCTGTAGTGCTAGGTAGGCAGCAAACAAGCTTCTCCTGTTTGTGGGGGATGGGATATCATGGGATGAAGCCCTCCCCCTCAAAGCCCAAATGGAATACAAATGGGATGGTCAAACTTTTCTTTGAATAAAAATTACTGTCATTGGTAACATGCCAAATTTCCTGTACCACAAATAGCTGAAATCTTATGAATGGTACAAAAAGCATAAAGGAACGAACTTCTGTCACACACAGAAGTGAAAACGTAGAAGTACTGGCCATAGGAATGTAACTGTATTAAAATTGGGAAAGGATCCAAAATCTGTAGTAGCTCTCTAATCTGTGACACAAGAGCAAGGATTTTCATTATGTTTTGCATTCCACATACGGCTTTGCTTTAGAGCTCTTATGCAATTGGTGATGCAGTAAAGCCATTGTATTCATAATGATTTCAAAGATGTGGATGCTTCCAGGGTTTGACCTATTTTACCACTCATGCATTATACACTGTGTAAAGCTACTCTCATAAGGCAGAGTTATTAGTACCTAAACGTATCTGTCTACTGCTGTCCCTTTTCTCTGAAAGGCTGCTGATTTTTTACAATTCTAAAGCAATTATTATTTATTCAATAATTTATGTTTACATGCATCAATGGAAATTGCCCATGCACATTTTAACACAGAGGTTAGCAAATAAAGATAGTGTAAGGGGTTACAACTGTTATTAGCCCAAAGCAAATACTTCTTCTGTTCAGGGTTTCTTAACCAAAGTCTAAATATTGCCTTGCATTTTCTGGTATTTTTTACTTTGGAGATATAAAACCATACCTGTGGTCATTATTTCCACAGCGACAATGCAACTCAGTTTTTCAGAGGTGCCGATTCACCAAAATTCCTAATCCCATGCTTTGCTTTCGGTGGGATAAAATATTCCCTAGTTAGGTATGTTTGAGACCTATTAATGTCTACAGGACTCAAACTTTGGTCTGCTACAGTAAGGTGGAAACATCTTCTTGACCATCAGTATAATGCTTCAGGACCTTTCCACAAGCCAGACTGGAAATCTTGTGTGCTGTCGTCATCATTGGAAGGACAAACCTTCCTGCTTCTTTTTGAAACAGGTGAAATTGTACAAAAGCATTAAAAGAATTAATATCTGATCCCCAAGCAGCATGGTTCAGGGCTCATTTTCTTTAGATCTCCTGAGCCGTCCTGCCTTGTACTGCCAGCAAACCTGAACTGCGAGGACAGCACTGATTTCTCTAGGCTTGAGCATGGGTTGAGGTAGTACGAACAGGCCCAGGACAAACGCATTCTCCCACTGCTGAAGTGTTACAATGGGTAAGGCATGCAGTATATATGGCTGATGCTGAGAGTGGGCTCAGGCCAAAAGTTTGCTTAAAGCACTGGAGGAAGCTAGCGAATACCGCCCTTCCCCTCTCCCTCCTCCACATGGATCTTGTTTTCTGTGGGTCAGAATCTTCCCCTTTCTCCACAAAACCTGGATTATTCTCTGTGAAGCACCTGCAGAAAAAAAGCTTAGACACCCACAAAATCTTCCATCTTTACCAGCTGCACCAGTAGCACTGGGGCGCAGATCTTCTTTTTACCTGCTGGAGGGCGAGAGCTTCTTCACTGTCATCGCACTCCTTTTGACTTGTCTGACTGTTTTCTGAAACAGTTGCGAGGGTGATGCCACTGCGCTGCTGAAGAAGACCATCCGCTGGTCACTTCAGCCTTAGGTGGCCCAGGGCAAAGACCAGACCTGATTTCAGGGCAGGACTGAGGCTTTCGCTGCTTCCCAGTTCTGGTCTTATACCTTGGCTCTGGGCTGAGGTGGATGGTGTTTCTCCGGTCAGCTCTGGGCTCTTGCGTGCTTTGGGACCTAAGTGTGGTCTCTAATGAGAAGTTAAATGAAACCTTTGCTATTTCTCTGACCTCCACAAATAGGAGGAAAGTGAAAACAGAGGCAAGAGTCAATCAGCCAGTGATTACATTAAAGAAAATGTTTCTCTGTGGAAAGCATGAAAGAGAAAACAGACCGGGTGCTGGGACTGAAGAAAGGAAAACAAGACCAGTGGGGTTTTGAGATATTTTACTTTATTTTGATCCATTCATAGTGTATTTTAAATTCATAAATAATGGAATAAAAAAGACCCCAACAAAACTCAGCTAAATGATCTTAAGCCCTCAAGACTCAATCAAAAAATAAACACTATAATACTTTTGAAAGGAATTAGTAATGCACAGTTATAGTATTCCATGTTTAAAAATAAAGCTGTTGAATAAATGAACAATACCTTGGCTGAAAAGTATTTCAGCTGAAGAGTGAAATCCCTGCAGAGAGTGATCTGTGAGATTCTGCAGGAAATCTGCATTACAATACACCATTTCCATTTTCAGGGAGGGACTCACAGAAGCATACATGGAGGAGAAAAAAGAAATGAAAAAGCCCCAGTCCTTTATGCCTAGGTTGTAGGGGGCCTTGGCCCATCATTCTCATGCTAAACAGTTACTTTTTCTACAGGTACCCAACTGAAATGGGAATATTTTTCGAAGGAATAGTGAATGTCAAAAAGGCTATCAGAATTGGTTCTTTGGTTAAAGCAAACTGTCTCCATAGCTTGCCTAGATACAGCAGACTGGGGTTTACCTCTCTGCCTTGCTACAAATGAAGTAAGGATTGTGTCTGAATGTGGTCAGCACTGGGCTGCTGTGCTGCTCTTTGTCTTCTCTCCTCCATTCCAGCTACTCCAGTTCTTGTTACTAATTAAATATCTTTGCAGTGGAGGAAAAGTTTCTATCTAGATCATTAGCCCACTAGTCAACCAGCTCATGTGGGGTGCGGGAGGTCAGGGGCCTAAGGCTGGTCCAGTGACAATCTGGTGTTGCTGTTCTCCAATGCAGGGGACTACAGTTATTAAAAGGAAGAAATTTTTTACAGTGAGGGTGGTGAAACACTGGAACAGGCTGGCCAGAGACGTGGTAGATGCCTCCTCCCTGGAAGCATTCAAGGTCAGGTTGGACGGAGCTCTGAGCAACCTGATCTAGCTGAAAATGTCCCTGCTCACTGCAGGGGGGTTGGACTAGAAGACCTGTAAAGGTCCCTTCCAACCCAACTATTCTATGATTTTATTATTCTATGATTCTATGATTCTGTGATTCTGTGATTCTTTCTATGAATTAGCCGCCCCTAGGCTCGAGTCTTCTGGCTGAAATGTTGCAGCTGGGGCAATGGCTATCCAGGGACTTGGATACACAAAGTATTATGTCCTGGCTGACTGCCCCTATCTGAAGGCTAGTTTGCAATGGACCAGCCTCGCTTGTGTGTGGAAAAACTTACACAGGGCTGGTTTCCTTTTGCTGCAAAGTGGGAAAATTTGTGAAATCTCAGTTAAATTTGTGGGACAGGAAAAAGGGAAAGCCAGCAAGTGGAAGAAAAAGGAATAAAATTCCTGGCTTTTCGTCCCCAGGTTATTAAGCAAGCCGTAGCTGAGTGTGACTAGGTCACTGGCATTAGCATGTTCATGTGTTTACATCGGTGAAGAGTAACACAAAACATATAGAGCTGTCTGCATCATGCACAGCATGCATAGAAAATGTTTTGGCCGATGAAAGGAACGGGCCCATGGGCTGCACAAATCTATTTGTTGCAGTCTCTACCATAACTAATACAATGGGCTGCTACCCTGTTGTAGCAGATGAAGATGGTCCAAGTAGATGATATGTTTCTGCTTACTTAGCATATCATTACACAGAGAGTGTCTTCTGCTTGAGCATGTATTTAAAGGAAGAAAACCACAAAGCAATCAGCATGTGGTTATTTCTGCTAATCAGAGGTTTTTGGTGATCCCAAATAGACACAAAATTTACCCATAACCTGTAGTCCTGGGAAGCACTGAAGGTCAGTCACAAGCATTTCCTATGTTTTCCCTTAGAGTGCCATCTTTTGCTTATAAATCATTGTGGCTCTACATAATACTAAAATATGATCTAATTAGAGACAGAATAATTTTAAATTTCTGCATTCACAGAAATACAAATGTCTGCCTTCGTATGTGGATTTATTCACATATACACGTGTAGCCTGTTGCACGTTCTTATGTATGTGCGTGTCTGTAAATTTGTGTATTTATGTTTGTGCACTGTGTGTGTACAGGCAAACATTTCAAATATGTGTGTATGTGAGGAGGCAGCTTCAAAAGCATACCTTACATGGTATAAAATATACTGCTACATAAATCACAGAAAGAATTCCATCTCTAAATTAAAGTACACTCCGGAAAGAGCAATTATTGGCTCTAAAATGTTTCTGTTAAATTCATGAGACACCATACAATTTTATTCATGTTATCATCTACGGTTGCCTGAAAGTGTAAAAAAAAATCTTAGCCACTAGCAGAGAAATGTGCAAAATACTATCAAAGGAGTGGCAAAGGTCACTTCTATCGCCTGCCTTTTTATGAGTTTCATTTTTGTCTTTTTTTTTCTCATTGCAGTTTGTTTGTGTACATTGCTAAACTTTAATGGAAGAAAATATAAGGGGGCAAAATAAATATAAAGAAACAGACTGCTGTTCAACAGTGCTGAGCTGGTATTTCCGTGAATGATGTTAGGCTCGTGTTCAGAATAAAAATTCGGAAAGTCCACAAACAGAAAGTTGCAGCAGTGGTTTTCTCCTTTTGTCTCTCTTTTACACTTGATACATTTTAAAATTAACATCTATTTCTGTGTACTTAGATAAATGTGTTATCATTAAGCACAGCAGTACTGACTCTGTGAGGCACAGAAAGGAGAGACCATGAAACAGCTGGACCATACATTTTCTCTGGTACTGTAGATGGCCCATTGCTCTGTGCATGGGATTTTTTTTTGTGCAAATTCAAATTCCAAACTTGCTTGCTTAACCCCTGTAATAATAGTAACCGATTAGAGTTTAACACAGCAAATAACAACACTTCCATGTGTAGGTACCTAACATCAGGCATGGAAGCCCCAGCCAAGATCCCTAGGAAAAAGGCATCATTTTCCAGAGGTGGCAGAAAGCATTTGCAGTTCTTGTTGAATTCAGTTGCACTGGCATGTCCTTCGCATCGCTGAGGAGAAACCCTTAATTCTGGTTAATCAGTTGAAATATTATCTTGATCTTCTCAGTAAAGTGCCTTAAATTCAGATGAGCTTTTCTTGCTCAGTATCAGGCTTAGCAAAGTGTATAAATAAATGCTTAGGTAAAAGGCAAGACTAAAGATAATCAGATACTTAAGTGCTTTGCTGTGTAAAGGCACATCTTAAGTATTACCTTGAGTCAGTCCCTAACTGTCTGTTATGCCTGCCTTGAAATGAGATTTATAGATGTTTTGGCAATGTTGCAAGGCTGTGTAGTTTCATAACCATTTCTATAGCTACTTCCTTACTTTTTGCTGTAAGTTTGCTTTCTACCTTCTTACTGCAACACTCCTTCAAGAAGTAAAGAAAGCTCCACGTGCAGTATGAGCACAGTCCCTGAAGGAACAGTTTATTCTTTGAGATAAGGAAAAACATTAGAAATAAAATGCGATGGATAAGTTGACCTCTGCAAATACCCACGTTCCTGTTTCTACACAAAATGCCATTCAGTAGGTGATGGTGCAGGTTTTTCAGGCCTCAAAAGAGCCCACATAGTTGCAAACCTACAAAAGTGAAAAACGGTGGAGAAATAGTGATGTTACAGCTAGTGGCTGCATCTCTTGTGCAGATACAGAGATGTCACCAAGCAAAGCTAGTGCAAAAATTGAGCAAGCCTTTCCCTCTGCAGACATGGCACTGCTCATGGAAGTACTGTCAGAGGTCACTGCCCAAGAGGGGTGAAATGGTAGCTGAAACAAAGATGTCCTTGTTACTACACAGTGCCTGAGTGCGGTCCTGCCAGGCCCGTAGCAAAGGCAGATAGCAAGGTGGTATCTGAAATTATTTCTAATGAGAAGCTAGAAATTCCTGAAATCCCCTTACATTGAGCAGTCTTAGGAGAGCTCCAGCATAATTTTTCAGATCAAAAAGTTTAAACTTCCTGAGTTTTCAAATGTCTTGACTAACTGGACTGACACTAGGATCTCTAGGGTCATGTTATAGACAAGAACAAACCACTGAAAACTCCAATTCAGCAATGTAAATCACTTGTCTAATAGCAACAGTGGATTTCAAAATGTTTTCATATCTATTCCACCTATGGAAAAGGTTAGATCTGGGCAGGGAACATTTTCCCAGCCCTGTGAAACTGTTTATGGCTGCAACTGCTTTTCCTGTTGGAACGAACCCAACATGCTTTTAAAGTTTTTCACACAGAGAAAGCGCATCACTGAATGGTTAAGAGCCTGCTTGTAGTGAGTTAAACCAGGGACCATACACATCTCAAAGCATGGATTGTTTGGGCTGGAAGTTGTGTATTCAAATTCTGGACAATCCATGTATGAACCTGTGGATCTGATGTTTTCCGTGGCCAGAGCTTTTATGATTAAAAAGACAGGGAGAAAATTATACCTCAGTGAAAATCACTGTTTGCAAATAACATCCCCAAATGGGCTGAATCCCTGTAGCGGAGACCAGCACGTGTTGCTCAAACTGTTCTATGTCTACCTACACTTCTGGCTTTACTGCCCACCTAGCCAGTAAATATGACTGACACATTTCATCACTGACATAGAAGTAAGGTATCATAAAAGCCATGTTTGCTTTCACCTGGTCCTGGACTGAGTTCAGCTCTGCTTTCTGCCATGAACTAAGCCCCAAATTCCTTAAATTAGCATTGGCTTCTGACTCAGACACTCGTACCTTCTCCCTGACCCGTAAACACTAGCCTAGGCCAGCCAACTCCCCTTCCTACCAGCATACTACAAGCATGCATCTAAAAAAAAGAAATTTCTTTGTTTGCCCCCCAGTAAAATAGTTTTGTCAGCCTACATTTCTCAGGCCCTTTTGAAAGGGACTTTCCTTAGACTGCAAGCAACTACATGCATCATTTCTGTTTGATAAACAGTAAAAATAATATTAAAATTAAAACATTCTTTTTGTCGACATATGTAGCTGGAATGCTGAAGGCCATTCTGGTAGTAGGAAGAGATCTTGCACACATTTATTTATCTGGTTAAACTTGGCGCCTCATCTTTAAAGGCAGCAACTTCTCAACCCCAAGCAGCAGAGCACAAGTAAAGGCAGATGGTTGAATGAAGCAGAAAGACTGACTATAAAAAGCTCAGCCTTCCAATAATGCTGCTGCCTCCCAATTTTTTCATACAAATCTCTCCATTTTGCCTTCCAGAGACTCACAATTAAAATTCTATTCTGCCTGTCTAATCAAGACAGCAAATCTATTGAATTGCATAATGCTGGGTATAATCAAGGAAGTATGTGACATGAATCCATTTTTCTTTACAGGTAGAAAATGAAATATTTTCTCTTCTCCCCTGAAAACAGATGGGTGGTTGAGGATTTTGTATTTGGCCTATCTTCTCCCTCTTGTTCCTTGCTACCTTTGGCACCAGCTGTTCCCTGTTGAGTAGGTCTGCTCACCAGGGACCAGTAGCACCAGGGCAAACAGGCTATGCCATTTTGGGGGTGACGGTGTCTTGCTGGTGTGGGAGAGGCACTGCGTGTAGCTCTGGATACAAGTGGATTTAACTGGCAGTGTTAATATCCTCGCTGCCCACCCTTTTACTAAAGGTTATTTTTCCAGTAGCTGGGAGAACTGAACAAAATGTCTATCTGCTCCTTAGCTGCTGTAGCTAAACCCTGTTTATTAATGTACTCTGATATCCCTTCTACATCTCCTCTAATTCATGTTTACATCCTTCAGGGACGGTCTGGGATATTGAGAAGAAGATAGGGGATTGCAGGATTTGATCCTGCAGTTCGTGGGTTCTCACACACTAAGGGAACAAACGTAACCCGGGAGCAAGGGAACGTCGCTTCCATTCAGCTGTTTTAAGAGGAGCTGCGTGGGCTTACACCATGATCGAAATCAGCACGTAGCTTCCTATCGGTCAGTAAATCCCTGTGCATCAAGGTGAACAGGCAGACTATTTCTGCGTAAGGACAGAGAGAGAATCAACCTAACTGGGCTGAATTGGTTTGTAACCCAATCACACTTAATTCGGTTACAGGAAAAACAAGGCCCGTGGAGTTTCAACCTTGCTCCTGTGCAACATCAGGAATCTGATTTGTGCCGATCTCATAATCGGGTGCAGACAACAAGGAAAACAAGTCCTTGCAGTGGTTTCTTTACTGAGCCTAACAAACCACATCTGATAAGCTATATAATTTGCTACAGCAATTTGTGCCAAAAATAAAAGGCACAGTCCTACAGTGCAGCACGTTTCTGAGAAAAACAGAACCCCACCCCTTCCCTTTGTAGCATCTTTCTCTTGCTTTTGCTTTCTCAGTGAGACTGAGCTGATGCGTTCCATTCCGGCCGACTGGCTCCGCACTGCCATCGGGGTACATCGCCCTCCCTGCTCCCCAAACTGCTTTTGTCTCCCCTACAGCTCCAGAGGATGAGCCAAGGTGGTGGCACTGGCAGGGTTAGGAAATGATGACCGCACCATGATGACTTAAACAGTGAAGGCTCTTTCTTGGCTGAGTGGCCCTGACCGGAGGGGGAGGAAGCTGAAGATCTAGATCACCAAGTAATAAACTACACAACTTTTTCTAAAAAACCAGCGGGTTTGTTGTTATTGATTTGACAGAGTTATTCTAAACTTGCAAGAAATGTGTCTTTTTTTAGTGCAGTGACCAGAAAAGGAACTAGTTCTTCCTGTGTATTTTACGTATCAGGCCCCCAATGGAGAAAAAATTCCTATGCTTTTTTGGGTTTGTTCTTTTTTTTTTTGTCCTGCTGCTTACAAAAAGAGAGGGGAAGGAAAAAAGCAAACAACACAAAGTTCTGAAGAATGCAGGCTGTCAGCTATGCTGTGAAATAACTCGGAGGTTAAATGTGAATCACTGCAGTATGTTTTCTAATTTGGATTTTGCCAGGGTTACCTTAAAAACCTTAATGCTTTTTGCAGTGTTTACGGCAAAAACTGCAGATGTGCTTCTTGGTTATTAAAGGGAAAGCGTATGAGAGGGAGGTGGGCTAAGAGGAAAGGAGAATTAAAGGTCAATGATTTTAATTCTACCTCACTGAATTCCAAAGTTTGAAGGGATATATTTGCTTGAAAGGTCATGTTATGGAAGGTGAGCACCCTGAAAGCAGCGTGTTCGGAGTTGTACAGTGGAATAAACAAAAAGGTAACTTGCTGGGATGTTTGTGTGTCAAAGGTGACAAAAAACCTGCTTTTCCTTTCAAAGCCTCTCAGCCCTCTACAAACTCACTGGGATCAGGGCTGGAGTTTAAAGGCAACAGACTGGTGTTTGCTTTAACTCGTGAGATAAAAGCCTGGTCCAGAAGCCAAGAAGATTTCACTTACTGAGAGCAACTGAAAGAGAGAGCAGCAGGCTTCGTATCAGAACAGTACTTAAAACTTCCA
>Ga0181612_162247_pt1 | contig 15226 bp, 6 predicted proteins | sample HoacroProtozoa21_FD_119630 | JGI IMG/M metagenome (GOLD analysis project Ga0181612, IMG submission 119630) | Hoatzin crop microbial communities from Cojedes, Venezuel. Combined Assembly of Gp0051906, Gp0051904, Gp0051908 | reverse complement strand
GTTGATAATACACCCATGTTTTTAGATGTTTCTAAGAAATTAAGGACCTTTTTTCAGTTTCCCATGTTCAGCTACTGAGCAGGTGTAGAAGAGCTGGGAGGGAGCACAGCCAGGCAGCGAGCCCAAGCTGGCCAGTGGAAATATTCCTGACCATGGACATCATGCTCAGTTTATGAATGGGGGTTGGCGGGAGGGCAGGAATCCGCAAGTTCCGTGAGTGCTGCTTGGGGGCTGGGTGCACAATCAGTCATTGGGTGGTAAGAAAAATTGTTTTGTGTATCACTTGTTTTGCATATTCTTCTTCTTATTATTCCTTCCTTTGTTTTATTAAATTGTCTTTATCTCAACCCACGAATTTTACTTTTTGTCCTACCTGCAGGGGGGGAAGGGAGGGATGAGTGAGGAGCTGCGTGATCCTAGTTGCCAGTGAGTGGCTGTCTGGTGCTTAGCTGCCAGGTTAAACCATGACAACCAGAAAAGAATATAATCTGATAAGGCTTCTGAAAAAAAACCCCAACCAAAAATACAATAAATGTAGTTACTGTTGGAAGTTTCAATTTCGGAACTGTATGCTCTGGTCCAGTTACATTGTATAGCCATTTACAAATTCTTCTATTCTGTTTCATCAGTGTTTTGTATCTGTGTAGTTTGGAACCTTTACAAGATACAAACTAGCAATGCTACACTTCATTCTATTGCTCTTTTCCCCTCCAACATACATAATCAAGATTACAGAAGCAAAACCCCACTTGTAGTAATATTAGCGTGACTGTTGTAAATGTCTTATAACTGAAGGGCACCACAGCAGACTTCATATGTGAACCAAATTAAGCTGTTCTTGATAAGCAGGAATACTGAGAAATTTAGCTGATACTAATTGGTGTTATGAGCATTTACTATCCGAGCCTAGTATGCACCAGCGGTTGAACAAAAAAAGGCTCGAGAGCCTTGAAATTCTAGAAGCTACCAATGTGACAGATTCTCATTTTCTTAATGTTGAAAATTGCAAGAAAGGAACTAAAGATAAGGGAGCAAGTGGGAACCGTGTCAATTCATCTGTGCTTACTATGAAAGTAGCTTGCTGGCATGTTCATTTTTCAAAACAAATGTGCAGGGGAATTGGAAATTTTCCAGTTTTTGTTACTGTGTGTGAATTTATAATGTGCTTCCTCTAGGCTGGATGAAGTCTTGCTAGTCACTTCTTTATCTTTTTACATAGGATTAAGTCGGGAAGTATTTCAGCCTTTTTAAATTAACAATTCCAATTTTGGGTTCTGAATCTCTTCCATGACTGAGTTTGTGGTGCCTTGGCTTTACATTTCTATGTCCAAATACTCTGTCTGTTGCTTAGTAAGTATGCAACACTCTCCTATTTCTGACCGTCACCATCACTTTTAGTGCAGATTTCTCTGAAAACTGCCACTGTCATGAGGCTCTGAAGAAATAAATCTATAAATCTTAAAACTAACAAAACATGCATTGTTATATATGGACTCCGGTGCATTCTGTCTTTATATTTATGACTTGACTTACACTGAGTTTGTGGACAGAAATGTCTTTAAATCTTTGTTGTTTGTTCTTTGTTTCCCGCTGTAACAGCGAGGTTGTTTTTGTTTTGGCTTTCCTTTCTAGTCTGAGATTGAAGTATTTTTGTAATCTATAAAGGCATGTGGGTACCGGTGCTAATCTTGGCTGAGAGCGCTGGCATGCAAATAGCAATGTGAGAGTATCTTATGTGAAAACTTTAATTGGGAATCTCTGTCATTTTTTAGAGTTATGTGTTTCATCGGGGGCTGGAATTAGTCATGTTTCTGCACTAAACTTTAATAGAAGAATAACTTGCTTTCTGATTAATTTACTGCAGAGAAATTGACAACTTGTAACTATTATTTTTGGTGACTTTTGGGGGAAGGAGTGCTATTTAAACTCCAGTCTGTATAGTGAGAAGGAAGAAAAACTTACATACTGAATGCAGGTATTACAAAAATTAGTTGCAAAACCAGCTCCATAATTGCGTACATTGGAAGAGAAAAGCTTACTGTTGTATCTTAGTGTAAACATATCTAGGGTGCAGAGAGATTGTTGGGATCTCTCTGCTAACATTGGCTGGTGTGCTGCATGGCACTGCGTCTTGTCATGCAGCTGTGGCTGTGCAGCCCTTCTGATGAGAGTGGGTCAGCCATCTCCCCTGCATATGGCTGTAGCCTCCTGCCTCAAACACAATCTCTGCAGGAAGATGCCTCAACATTTTCTGACAAAGTGGGAAGAGCCTACTTTTCTTGCTAGTTACTGACATTACCAGTCCTTCCAGCTGAGCGTTGTCTGTATGAGGGCTAGATACCATTACAACACATTGCACTGCTCCTATTTAAAGCAATACGATAGAAAAGGGACACAGAGAGGTAAAAATGACCATCTTTCATGGGGCTGTTCTCAGGATTCTAGAAGCTTATCCGGTAAATTTGATGTGGTTGAGATTTCGAGGCAGGAAGGAAAGAAGTACAGTATGGAAACCCAGAGATTCAGGGATAGATGGACTACCTACTTGCTCTTGCATGTCTGGTTTCTGCAATTCTTAAAACTAGACCAGCTCTAAATGGAGGAATGTTGAATGCAGCAGCAAGTTTATGATTTGTTCCCAAGCATATATTATCTGTATAATCAAATATTCATTCCTTTAGTCAAGTATGTGCTGTTACCTCAGGAAGCAAACTATAAATATTTGGCAGAAGCAAATATTAAGGAGTAAAAAGTTGTGTACTTTTCTGTGTTCCAGAAAGAGATGTACTTTGGGTGTTTTCCACTTCCTTTTTAAATGCTCCAAATTATTCTCAAATTCTCCCAAGTCTTCGTTTTAAAAAGGAGAAAGCCCCAACGATGGTCTGTCTCGATTTTGAGTAGGTCACCCAAGACTACACCAAGGATTTACTTTCCCCTTTTTAATTCCAGTAGTTTTTTTAAGTGGTGTGGTTATCCAGAATGTGGCTTTTACATGAAAACACAGCATTTGCTGTATTTGATCATTAGAATGAGATTTTGAAACTTTTTTTTCAGTCACTAAGACCTGTCAGAAGATGTGAGAAAAACACCTATCAATAAGAAGCAAATTAGTAATTTTAACCACAATTTTGATTCTCCACCTTGGCAATCCAAACATTATTAAAATTACTTTCATGGATCCTGGTTCCTTATGCTTGTTGTTATTTTGAATTTTTGATCTGAGTAGTTAGTAATGATTTGTTAACTTAGTTACCCGGAAAAGCTTGTGTAAGTTAAATGAAATGCAACTCCTTGTCAGCAAAAAAATGTTTTTTCTTCATGTCATAAGTGACTGATGAAGACAGTAGAACTCTTCTTGCTTTGGGGCTCTTTACAGAGCTTGTGGTTTAAAGTTTTCCCTGAAGCCTCATGTTTGGTGCCTGGCTGTTCCTTTCCCTAGGCAAGGGATGTGGTATACTGTGGAATATAATTAGGAGCAAAGTTGTTACTTTTACTGTTGTTGTCTTTTTTAATATCACAACCTTAGAAATGTGAAATAGAACATTGTAAATAGACACAGGAAATAATTAATTGAAACATAACTTTTTTAATTGAGAAAACATTTGGGAGTGAGGCTTCACAATAATCTAGCTGTTGCGGTGAAGCTAATTTAAAAACTTTGGCCTCTCAGTTGCCTGTCCCATTTTCACCATTACTTGCCATGACCTCTGTTGTGCCAATATTGTATTGATCCATTCTATGAATCAGGTGAAAATAATTTTGGTGAAAAAATAGTTTTACCAGCAGGAGATTAAATTTTTATTTCAGTAATTTTGTATGTAGCACAACCCTACAAATAGTTTTGGTACAACTCAGAGGGTGAAAACCTGCAGTAAGTGTGGGGTAGGACACAGTGACCAAGGAGGTGGGGAGTCACAGGGTTTGACCACTTTACTAGGACTTCTTTGCCAAAACTACAGTATGTAGCTGTCTGATCAAAGCAAGGAAGTAGGCTCATGTAGTGAGAGTATTGACTTTAGTGGAGCAATATAAAGCTATAAGAATTTATAAAGCCAGCCCAGTAATGATACAGGCCTACTTTAAAGACATTTTTCTTAGAATCAAATCCTTATTGTCAGTTCTTCAGTATTACATACAATATGCCACAAAAAAAAAAGTTTGTTTGTTGTAGTTCGTTTAATATTATGAACACTGTGCAGTTCTGTTGACCTGACTGGCACTAATTCACTGTCAAATTAACTTGTGAGTAAATTATTACAAGAGAGAAACTTTAAAGCTCTTCCACTGAAAAAATTACTAGAGTGCTGAAGGCACTAATTTTGTTAGCCTGCTTCTAACAGCGCATTTTCTTTTGGGGGCTGGCCTTGTCTTATGTCACAGATGATGAAAAAAAAAAAACAACAGGAAAGCAAGGGGAAAAGAAATAAAAATACTGGGTGGCAAAAAGTCAAGAAATGCAGGTTAGCATTTAAAAGAAAAAAGTGTGCAGGGTGGAAGGTAGGGAAAGAAGGTGGATGGAGGAGGGAAGGCCTCAGGCTGGCCTAAATGTTGGTTAGCTGCAGTCTCTCACTTTCCAGAAAACAAATTCTATGCCTGTACATATTTCTGTAGCACTTCGATTGTAATACAGTCCGTTCAATCCATAGTGGTTGGGCTTTCTGTGGCTGGGCTCTGATCTCAGTTGTGAAGCGCTTTCTCGCTTTTGTAATTCTAGGTTCTTCACAGCTGTTGCTGAGCTAAACTTATACGTAGTCATTCACTAATTTAGGACTGACCAGGCTTACAATTACACTGCTAGCTTTTAATGTGATTTTATTTAATAAGAAAAAACTGTTCTACAGTGAAGTTCTGCCCAGTGGCTAGATACTGGATCACTCCCTGAACGTATGTGTTATGTTAATGCCTGATTATTGTTTTATCTGAATTTTAAAATTTGGAAACTCTTTGGTATAGCTAAAGTAGTTATTCTGGGATATTGTGCAAACTGTATTTGAAGTTTGTTTTTTTTTTTTTAATTAATCTGCTATTTAAAAACCAAATAGAAATAATAGGGTCAACAGAGATTAAAAAGATGCTTGAACTGGCATGCCCATGACTGCAATGTGAGTAAAAGTAACACAGGAAAAAGTGGTGAGCAGCTGAAAATCTGTACTTTCATGATGAGGCAGTATGTACCTACCACATGGTAGATTCTTACCTTAATGCATGTGGTTTTAATCACACAACCCTTCTTCCTTAATGAGGATCAGAATCGGGTAGCTAAATTGCGCACTGTAGCTCAGAGACAGACAAGTACTCACACTGACTCCGAAGCTGTGTGGGAAGTAAGGTTTTGTGACATAAATCATCATGATTCTGTTGCAGCTTTTGCCAGCTGCTAACTGATGAAGGAAGAATTATGTGTCTGGAATTAGTGTGAGAAGAGAAACAAGTTTAACAACTTTCCTATTTCTGCTCTATCCTTGTTCAATCAGTAGAAATGAGTCATCATGAAGAACTGAATTGGAATGGCTCTAAAGTGCAATTGGACTGCAGATGTTTGTGATTACAAAAGGCACATACATGTTTGGAGAATACAAGGTTACAGTGTTTGCAGAAAGGAAGTCCCATAAATTGCAGATTAACACTTTAGCTAGCTAGATAAAATTAATCTTATTTGCAAGAGGCCTTGAATTAGTTGTTTTCTAGTGATGTCTTATTGCAAAGACTGGAAATACTCTTCTTGGAAAGCTGAAGAATAGTCAGGATAGTTAATGTAATATAACTATTATGGCAGACTATATTAATAAAGCAGATAAATATTTACAAAATAGGTTTTTTTGTTTTTTTTTTTTTTTAGAAAAACAAACCTTCTATCTTACCTAACTTTCCTAGCTTATTTAATGTACTTCTTTGCCCATAAAAGGAGTAGTAGAATTGAAAATTCTTGGGAAGGAGCCATTTGCTTTGGGACCTGTGGCCTGAGAGCCGGTCCCTGAAAGGAAGAGGATGAAGGCCCAGGAGGGCGACGCGGAACATGGTGGGGGTGACCCATGGCAGCTTCTGCAGCAGGGCCCAGAGCCTGTGAGAGGTGAGGGTGTGCTGGGAAGGTGCAAGGGAGAGCAGCTGCCAGCTGCTGACGGCTGCCTCATGCGCATGTGGAATGGGCTTTGTAACTGAAGAAAATACGCCCCGGAGGCAAGTACAAGTTTAAACATATGTTTAATCATCATGTTTTACAAAACTTGGTATGGATTGCGTTTCCTCGTCCTGGACGGGATCAGAAGAAATCCTGATTGCTTCCTTCAGAGAAGCGTTGGGCTCGTGTGCCAGCCGGGCCTGGGCTCCACAAGATGGCCGGCGCGGCCCGGCGGAGCAGCACCTGGCGCTGGATGCAGAGCTCGGCCGTGGCGCGCCTTCCCCCTCCTCACCCCCTGGCGCTTGGTGCTGCAGGCAGAGGTGAGAACTGTTGATTGTTTCAAAAGATGTCTTACTTGGCATGGGCTGCTGCTTGTAGGTAATATTTAGTGGGGTTTTTTTGCAGGGGCTTTATTTCTTCTTTCTTGGTAAAAGAGCACTCCCTGGGTTCCTGGATAAAGCTCTTATCTGTGTTTTTTACATGTGATTTATTGTCTCTAGGTTGTACTTCAAATAATTTCTGTTGGTATTGCATCTCTTGAGACATTTGCTACATGCTTGGTTATGACTGTGTTGTATTCTACCTGCTTTTTCACTGTTACGTGTCTTTTGTATAATATCTGTTAGCCGAGGGAGGTAGAACAAACATTTACGAAATACCTAATTAGTTCCAATTCAATGTCAAGAAGTTTTTATCCAAGTAAAGGTAACACCATCTTTAGGCTGCCCTCAATGGTGTTTTGTTTATAAACACATATTGGTGGACAGGCAAGTGACATGGTTTTTATACTCTGATGTACAAGTAAATGGAATATTCACCAAAAGGCTATAGAGAGAGTGAAATATATTTTGTTTTTAAAGAGCTGAGCAATGTTTAAAAACTATCACTTTTGTTGTTGGAAAGGAGTATTAAAACTTATCAGTCGACGTGTTATTAAGATTCTCTCTTCCTTTCTTCCTGATGGGGCATATTGGTGAAATCTAGAAAGATATTTAATAAAAATGGATGCCACTTTGGACTTCCTGTGGCAGTCACTGTCTTGGCTGGAACAGGAATCACTGGAATTGAGAAGCTGAATCTGTATAGTTTTATCTAAAGAACCAGGCTCTCTCATTTTGGCGTGTCAAGATTTTTTTTTTAATTTTTTTTCAGTGCATGCTGACAGGGTGATAAATAACACAGGCATGGTGATTAGGCTTGGATCACCAACGAAAATAACTAATACACTGTGGAAGGAGGCCTCAGCATCCCTAACTCATATTTTGGTCATTTGCAAGTTGAAGTTATGATGAGACCAAATAAGAACTCCTTCAGTGCAGTCTTGCAAGCATTGCAAATTCATTTATTCTTAGTTTAGAACAAGGGCAAAATATCATCTTGGGTTTTTTTTCATGCTGTAGAGCCTCCTCTTCTCATTCAGATCTACTACATCTTGCTGCATTTTCTTTTCCTTCTCTGTTACTTCATGAAAAAAACACAAAAATTGTGGAAATAGTAAAAACTTGCAAAGTGTGAAGCATGTTAACAAGCAAAGTAAAGGAAAATTCTTCCTCCCCTACTTCATAGTCTATTCCAATAATGGTAAAAATAACTTGTGGCAATAGCAAATAAACAGTGATAAGAGAGTTGTAATGTTTTTAGGCTGTCTTAATTGCCCTAATTTCTATTTATCTAGCAAAAATGTTTAACTCTGGCTAAATTAAATATACAGTGATGTGATACTTGAATCATAAACAATAAGCACCAGACCCCACCATCAGAGCTACTTTAGCATATCGTCATATTTGATGCGCATACTATGGATTTTTTAGGAGCTATGCCATTTTTTAAAGATCTCCCTCTGATAAGTTTGATCTTTAAATGCCGTGTATAGTATTACGACATCTGAGCAAATAAGTCTTTTGAGCAAGCTAACAGAGGAACGAGGCAAGGTTTTCCTATTTCGGTTTAGAGAAGCTGCAGGATATGATATTAAACAAGTGATACTGGTAGTACTTACATTAATTTCAATTTGATTTCATCAAATACATGTGAGTTTGACTGTCCTTCTGGAGGTATGCCTCTACCGCTAATCAGCCCCATCTCCAGTAACTGCTGCCAATACTTTGGGAACAATTAGCCCTCCAGGGACCCTTACTCATTGTGGGCAGCTGCTTAAGGCTTACTGCAGGTAAGTCTGCCAGTGTGTTTCAAAGCACGCTGTTTCTGTGATAATTGAAGTTTTCCAGGCATTTGTAGCAATTATGTATCCTCCAGGCTTCATTACAGATGTATTAGCACTATTGTTTTTTTCACCATGGAGATTCTCTGTTGATTCTTTAACGGGTGAAAAAAGTTGTCCACAAAGGCAAAAGTTGTATTTGATTTAAGTCTAGTTGCCACAATATCTTCAGTCTCATAGTGTGGTTTTTTTTTTTTTTTTTTAATTTGTTTTGTTTCTGATTTTTATTATTTGTGCCTAGGAATCAGTTTAATACTTTTTGGTTTTGTTTTGAAGCAATATTTGGCTGATGAGCTCTAACAAAATCTCTGCTCAGTTAATATGGGTTTACATTCCTCCCTTGGCCAGTACCTTTCACTGTTCAATAAAGGCACCCATGTTCAGTGGAGCATGCCAGGTTTTGTTGCATTCCGTTGTAGGTGGAGTATGTTTTACTTCTAGGCTGATTTAGAAAAAGAAAGAACTCTTACTTAAACCCACTAAACAAAATTAAACAAACAAACAAAGCCCATAAAGCACATAAGTAAATACATATAAAATGTAGAATAGAATAACTTTCTCCTAACCACTCTGAAACATCTTGGTTCTCTGAGTGGGTGTATGTGTATATGCCTATATGAAGTGTGTCTGTGATGGGTTTTTTTTTAAGTGTAAAAAGAAAATCTCAGTGATCCACCACTGCCGACCATCTGTTTCCTGTGTGCTTACCCTGCTTCTGTTTCAGAAATTCTTGTCCATGTTCATGATTCCTTTTCACTAAGACTCCAGTATCCATTCTTATAAACATTCTGTTATTTTTTTATGCACTTGTTCAACCTGTAGTACAATTGCATTTCTGCAATTACCCTAATACCCTAATATTAATTAATTAATATTAATTAAGATACCTCAACTTCCCCCCTCAAATAGTGATTATATATTTTTAGTTAATTCTCTGGCTGTAGAGGGAGCTAGTGGTAAAGTTTTCAAGGAAAACAAACATGATATTTCTATGGGAACATGTAAACATTGTCGTATTTGGAAACAAAAGATAAGAAACAAAAGGCTCATTTCTAACTTGGTCTTTCGGGGGAGGGGGTGGAAGGCTGAAGATGATGTGAATTGGTTAAATTAACTGCATATTCGTGTGGGCCCTGAGAATTTCTGTAGATACATGTTGTAAGAGAGAATGATTTGAAAATGTATCTTTGGAGCTGAATACATTTGGTCACTTGCAAATATCTTAGATATGACAGATGGCTTTCCTGTAGTAAGGTGTCATTACATTGCCTTAAAACTACACCAGGAAATTCCCCAGCTAAATCTGTAGATTTGGGGCTTCTGATGTGGATAAGAAAACCTGGGCTAATAGTAATAGCTCGTATTAAGGTCCTTATGAACAGAAGCTCCGTAAGAATAGATGGCTACAATAAGAGCACTACAAAGTATTGAAAAATATCTGCAAATGTTTCAGAATATCCACTTACATTTGTTAGTATTAAGAATGCATGTTGTTTTCCCTGACTTTGAACTTCAGCATCATTGTAAAAAGCATAAATTAAAATTCAGAAAAATTAACTTCATCAGTCGGCAGGAATATAGGGACTGTGTTTCCTGCTGTATTGTTGTCTTCTCTGTCATGTTTTGCACTCCATGGTGAAGGCCAGAAGCTAACTGTATTTTACTAGCTGTCCAGTTAGTTAAGTCTTCATTTTAAAAATGGATTCTAAAGCTATATTTACAAAAGTGTATTAAATTATTACTATACTTCTGACCATGGAGAAGATTTTGTTTCAAAGACTCTCATTTATTGAAGGAAATTACACCAAAAAGGGGGAGCTCTCAATTTTTCTTTCTTGATGTCTCCCCCCACCCCACTCCGTACAGAACAGTAAGATAAAGATGGCTCTATTCTGGATGCGATATAATGTGTTTCTATTCCACAGATTAAAATTGAATTTGAATGTGACCAGACAGATCAAAAACAAAACAAAAATTGCACTCAAATTTTAAAAAGTGGAGGTCTCTAATACACTGTTACGAAAATTTTATGTCTGCAAATTCATTAGAGATGTTCACATCCAAAATTTTATTTTGTGTTATTTGTTACTACAGCAGAAGTCAGAAGATCTGGCAAGTTGTAACTGGGCCTGCTTAGGCATGCTTTCCTCTCTATTCTCTCTCCTCTCTCATATCTGTTATTTGTCTTAATTTAAGGCAGTAAGTGAAGTCACAGTAAGTCAATTATAACCAGTAAGTGATTTGTAGCAGAGTGCAGACAGGAAAAGTGGTGATACACTTTTATTGTACCTTTGCATGTAGCACCCTTTCTGTCCCATCTATCAAATTTTGTAAGGTTGGGGTTTTTTTCTTCCCTCAGATACCCTCCTTTTTTTGAACTGACAATTGACCTAAGGAACTCTTTCATCTTTCTACCCTGTGCTGTGTTGACATGGGGGAGCTCCATAATGAAACAGAAAATAGTGGGAAATTTCCACCAGTCTCCATAGAAATGAAGAAAGCAGGAAGAAAAAGTAGGGTTTAGGAGGCTGAATTAGTTCATCATTACACGCTGTGTTTATTTGCTAATCTGCTGACTTGTTATTCCTGAAATAACAGGTTGATAATAAACCCCTCCAACTCTTGCCTTCCAGTCTGTCAGAATATGATCTGGTGAAACTTCTGTGACAATCCAGTTAATCAATGGCGATGCCTGTTTTTATGATAGAATCAGAGAATCATAGGTTGGAAAAGACCTCTAACATCATCAAGTCTTCCTGACCAGTTCTTGTAGGAGATAAAGCTGTCTAAAATTTGGGCATCATATGGTTAATCCAGAGGTTAAATAATAGCTCCTTTTCATGGTGTTTATATTCTGTGCATAAAAATAATTTTCCCTCCTTAATGTTTCTTATTTAATCTACAACTCATCTGGCACAAGCCAATATTTGCCTGGTCACGTGTTCTCTAATAGAATACTTAATTGATTCTTTTGCATTTCATTTCAACAGAGGTTTGAAATGAGTCATGAACTTTTCCTCTTTCTGATTTGTATTTCATTATATTTGGAGGATGTTTTAAATATATATAATGTGTTTGTATTCACCATTTACAGCTTGATTTTATAACAAAAAAGAAAACGATTAAACACCGGGAGGGGGGAGTTTAAAGGGAAGGTTCTCATATGTATTACAATAGATAGGCTGCTTAATACCTGTCCATTCAGAATCTTTTCATTTTCCATTTACTGGAGTAGGGGAGCTGTAAGGAAACAGAATTTCTTTTGTTATTGCTTGCCTTTGGGATTTTGTATGTAAATGAGAGAATGCACAATAATTTACAGAAAGATCATAGAGCGCAGTGACAGAAAGTCAACTGCATTACAGATTTTATATTTTGCGCAGCAGGGGGCTGTATTTACCAATGGTATGTGAATAGATGTTTGTTTTGTTGTTCTGTGGGGCCTATGAGTACCTACGTAGAGTATTTAATTTAAAAAATGTATGGTGTTTTAATTCCATGTAAGGCTTAGCCAAACTCCTCTCACTTATTGGTGTTTGTCCTTTGTTTTGGAGAACTTAATATTACAATACTTGATTTCATCGTAGTTTTTTAGTGTCTCTGTCAAGGTATTGAAAAGGTAAATTCTTGTAGCATCTGGACCATTTCTTCTTTTCCTCTTCAAAGGTTATTCCTGTATGGTTTTGCTCATAGTGTGTATGTATGCTGTGCATGTAAGGCTGGACTTTTCTGACCAGCAGTGTCCTACAGGTTTGTATGTGTGCTTGGCGCAGTTTTCTCCTGTCAACCTGAGCAGATCTCTTTTCTACAGCTCCTAAATAGCCTGTATACAACAAGACAACTGTGAAATGTCCCCTTAGTCTGTACACTGCAGTTTACAAAAACTGTATACAGAAACTTTGTGGTCATAAACAGAATAGTGGTTTCTGATATTCCTCTATTAATATGGCAACTTTATGCAACTGAAGCAGCTGTCCCTGCCTCCTTAAAGAACACTGTCCATGAATGTTCATTCTGTTTGTTTTTCTAATAAACAGTACAGATAGGATGTGTTTGTGTTTTTTTCCTGCTATGCTCCTGCCTCAGGCTTTTCAGCAACTGAGTTCCACCTACAGAAACACATAATTGTCAGAAAGGGCAGGTAGGAAGATTGACGGAGGATGCTAGAACTGGCAAAAACTTGTTTTGGATTCTGCATCTCCAGTGCACTTATTTAAAGGAAATGATTTTGTGTTACCAAATTTCATCAAAGATCTTGAGCATTATTTCCTTGCCCATTTCAACTCAATCTATTTTAATAAGTGATCCAAGTAATATTTGTTGCCCAGCAAGGAATCTGTGACTATCTTTTTTGCCAGGGTATTGGCAGTCCCAGGAACTGTCTCATCTGTTGTCAGATCACAGTTGATTTAGGATTTTGCGTGTGCTAGGTGAATGGATGAGGATAGGTAGTAGTCTGGTGAAACCGAAAGCTGTGTTTCCCCCAAGGAAACTGCCAACCCTTTTTCTCAGGCTTATCTAGCAGTTTAGAAGTTGGTTGGGTAAACAAAACTTTGGTGCTACAGAACAAAATTTGGGCTCAGTGTGAATGCCTGTTGTCTTGCTTTGTTATAAAGTTCATGATGTGGAAATTTTAACAAAGCATGTGAATTTCCTTGGTTGACAGTGCTAACTTGTGTAGGAAAACAAGTTCAGTTATTCAACGTACCTGTATTTATTTGAAAGTCAAATATCTAGAATTTCAGGTTCTTTACACAGTGACTCACACACTTTGAGATTTCTGTAAGAATGGAAAAGTTTTTGTGTAAAGCCATTTTAAAGGTGCCATAACACCCACTTTTTGTTACGTATTACTGTCTATTAGATGTTGTAATCTGGTGCGCAAAGACTTACAGTCATATCAGAGCATACTTACAATAAATGTCTTCTACAGTAATTTAATGACTTAATATCTTTTTGGTAATCAGTTAAATCTCGGATGTGCTATAGGGCAAATTTTTGTTTGCTGATACATTTGCTCAATGTAGAACTCATTCATTACAAGTTTACTGGAACTCTGTTTACATGCTACTAGAGCAAAGCTGGAACTGTTTTGGTCAGGTTTCCATTTAAAGACAACTTAAAAATACTGTAATGTTTCTTTTCTGAATTTTATTTTCACAGTGCAGTTGAGTTTAGAATGATCGTCTTCAAGCTCTTTGTTTACGTGTCAGACACAGTGTTAATATATGCTTCTTTGTGGTTTAGGTTTAACATTAAATAATTTTCACTTGCTAGTAATTTTAAATTTTTGTCCCTTGAGAACAGCTTCTTGATTTTATGAACTTTGGGAAAAATCATTGCACTTTTTCTTTTGCCCAAGTAGGGTGGTTGATTCACTATGATAATTTAAAGAATAACAGACTTTTTTCCTCTTTCCACAGATTTACCTGAAGAAAAAAGTTATGATGCATTTTGAGTTTAAAAAACCAAACAAATAAACCTCGTGACTTTTATCTTTCTCAGTAGGGCATAAAGGGGAGTGGGAGCTGGAAGTTATGAAACCATTTACTTTGCTGTTCAGAGTACCTAGAGAAGTCAGATTTGCAGAGGAGATGACTGTGTGTGGTTTAAAGAAAGCCTAGTTTCCTCAGGAAATGGTGTATGACTATGCTGTCTGTCTCTTGCCAGTAACTTTTAAACCCATTGCCCAGTTTCATTTTTAAAAAAATATAAAAACTATCAGAGCTAATAAACTCAAGTTTTAACGTAATTGTGTATGGGTGGAGGTGAGAGACACCAGTTAGTACCGCCGTTGTGAGGAAGGCTGCCAGAGCATAGCCATGCTGTGTTCTTTTGGCAGGAGCCTACCAGCAGATATGTTGCTCTGAACTAACCACAGCCTTTTCATGGCGAGAGTGTCACCGAGGTGATGAGAGACGGTGTGCGCTGAGTGTGGGACAAAACACAGGGCCTGCTTCCACAGGAAACCACTCTTCATCAGCTCTGCCCCTTGTAGAGTTTGTTTGAGTGGGTGTGTGGGGCCTAAGAGGTGCTGTCTGCTTGCAACGAGATGATGCCTCTGCTGTTACCACGCGTGCTCAGTGCTGCATCTCTGTTCTTTACGTTCTGATTGAAATCATGAGGTCACATGCTGTGCATAGGATGTGGCTGCTGCTTCACTAAATTCTGGTGCCACCTTACCCTCTCAGGAATGGAAAAGCAGCTGCTTATCGTTTGTCTTTGCCCTTAACAAAGAACACCTACTGGAGTATGGGACTTGCAAGGCAGAGCTCTCTATGTTCTTCATTGCTGTGCCACTTCTCCCAAGCAATCAACTTGTCATGTAGCTACATACCTATTCTTTCTCAGTTTGAAGTTGTCAGGGTTGGAAGACCTGCCTATAAGGCTGTGAGACCAATAATGCTGTCGGTGAATCTTGCAGCATTGTTAAATCGTTAATGTTTTTAATGCAGAAGACCCGACTTTAGTCGGAGGTGGGGAGAGTATTGAATTAAGTGAACTCTCTTCATACCAGTTTTTCATAGAATCATAGAACAGCGTTTTTGATGCATTTGGAAATGAAAAGTGTTGTACCTAAAGGAAGATGCTATTTTATTAATCAGGCGGTATAGTATAAGTGATTGGAAAAAATCCAGTAGGTTAGCTTCAGGAACACATTTCACATATTCAAAAGAAGTAGGACCATTTACTTTGTGTTCCTGTCACTCTGATGGCTACCAACAGTAGTTCACAGAATCACAGAACGTTCGGGGTTGGAAGGGACCTCTGTGGGTCATCTAGTCCAACCGTCCTGCCAAAGCAGGGTCGCCTACAGCAGGCTGCACAGGACCTTGTCCAGGGGGGTCTTGAATATCTCCAGAGAAGGAGACTCCACAGCCTCCCTG
>Ga0181612_156688_pt1 | contig 15226 bp, 8 predicted proteins | sample HoacroProtozoa21_FD_119630 | JGI IMG/M metagenome (GOLD analysis project Ga0181612, IMG submission 119630) | Hoatzin crop microbial communities from Cojedes, Venezuel. Combined Assembly of Gp0051906, Gp0051904, Gp0051908 | reverse complement strand
ACTGGCATTCATCTGCACAATTTCAACAGCAATCTCACGGCATCCCCTCCTAGAACACCTACTAATAAATACAACATATTCAGCCTGACCTGCACCAGCAGAAGCATACTTGTGTGTGCAAGTGATGTGCTAAGCAACGATAACCTAAAGCTGTCTTCCTCCTGAAGAATTGCTCAAGGGAGCAAGTCAGAAACATGAGTGCATGCTCGCTGAGCTCCGACACGTAGAGCCCCCACGGCCCCCCTATTCTCTCTGTACCCTGCTGGACCCCCAGCCCAAATGCCCCTCCCACATCTCTTTCAAATATTTGCTGTGTAGTCTTTGAAGGAAGTGGGGTTTTAAATATTATATTGTGATGGAAAAAAATGAAAGTGTAAAGAGTCTGAACAGCTATTAGACAAGTTAGAAAGAACTTCAGATTCATTTTATAGTCCTGGGCAACTGGCAGCAGGTGGCCCTGACTGAGCAGGGTGTTTGGACCAGATGATCTCCAGAGGTCCCTTCCAACCTCAAACATGCTATGATTCAAGCTCAAAACTTTTAAACTCATCTCAAGGTATGATCTGATTTGGGATTTCTGAAGGTTCGTAAATGGTAATATGCACAGTACTTACATATCTACCACAATTAATTGCACTTGCCTCACAAAGATACATGAGAAAAATATTTCACAGAAAAGATCCTCCCCCTGCCCCCACCAAAGAAAATCCCTGCTTACATCAGTTTTTAGATCAGCATTACTTAATTTCAATGCATGCCAACACTAGGACAAGTTTCATATACAACAAGGGAAAAAAATGCCGTTGAACTCAAGTGACAGATTTATAAGTTGGAATAATTATTTTTCCCCTCTGCAGAGGTCTAGTATTTCATCAAACAAACGAAGAAAAAAACAGAAACTTTGTTTTACTCCCTAAAGAATCCTTTTTTCTTCAACTGAAGATAATTTAAAATGTTATCTTTTATATGGACTAATAACATGGATTTCATGGATCCAGAAGTAATCATCCACTACCCATGGTAAAATTAACTAGCAGGTGTGACCAACTTACAACACTACTCCAAAGCAAATTTTTTTCTAGAAGCCACACCTCTAGGCTTTCCAAACACCCTCTGAAATGAAAAGTAGCTGAAAGCACCTGTATTGTTTGGGCCAAAGCCGACCCTGACAGAAGTCGCTGTGACATTCATTCCCCTCAAGACTACCACAACACTTCTAACCTCTGCCTCTGGCTGCCTGTGGCCAGCAGTGCACTTGGACTGTGTTTGCCTCTATGCCTTTCACATACAAATACTCTTCATATGCTTATACAAGAAAAAAATTCTATTATTTTGTTCCTTTCTAAACATGTTATTTCCATGTTTCCCACAACTTATTGAGAGGAAAAAAAACAAGAATCTCTATGGCACCAAGAACTGCAATAAAAATAATAAAAACACTGCTCATTCACTTATGAAAACAACAGATCTACCGAATAGATGTCAAAATATGAAATAAAATTCTTTAAAGTAAAAATTCTATCTATCGTGTTCCTTTGGGCTACCATTTTTTTCTATATTGTCACCAGAGATGGATGGGGGCACAGAGGGGAATAATAGGTAAACAGCTTCAAGAGTGTGCAGAGTAAAAAGGAAATATTAGTACAAAATATAGAAAAAAGGTTATAGTTATTCACATTGACAGTGAAATTCCATTCATGCTTGGAGTTGCTGTTGTTTGACTACCGTTAACCAAAAAATGGTCTTGTAAAGTGATTGCCCATTAGGTAACGAAATTATGTGAGCCATGCTTTGTATTTACTAGAAAGCAAATTCCTGTCAGTTCTTTAGCTAGCAGTAGAGCTACACGAAGCACAATGACGAACTCATCTTCTAATTTTCAGTGAAGTAAATTAACCACAGGTAAGAACAGAGTCTCAGTCACAATATTTCATTTTCCAATATTATAGAAGCCAGGTTTGCTAATTGCCCCAGAAATCAGATGAAATCACATTTAAATGAATAGTTAAATATACTAAAATTCACTCCTTCTCCACCTCTCTCAGAGGAATAAAAAAAAAAAAAGACGACAAAAAATCTACTTCAATGTGGTAATTCCAGAAAAAGAAGCAATAGCTATTTAACCATCTTGTAGAACTTCATGATAAGTACAAAAAGTTCATGGATTATGGACAACTAAAGCACTGTCACACCAAATAATGCCGTACAAGATTGTTAATTCCATACTGTCACAGAATAATGTAAGTTTGCCTTACACATCTGCACACAAAGCTACAGAAGAAACGCACAGGGGTTCAAACCCCGACCTGTACTAGAACACACTTGCTTATAAAAGTACGCAAACGACCAGGAGTAACACACAACGATAACGAACAGGCTAGTGCTTAAAGTACCCGTGACAACAGTAACCTTGCTCAGAGGGATGAACTCTAGGTCTAGAGTTTACATGGAAAATTGCCACTTTATTCATACTGCTTTAAACATAGCTGCATCTTGCCTCACAAGCTGGCTTTGTTATGTATCATTTCTGTAAGATCTGTAGGTGTTTGGGGTTTTTTTAATCCAAGACTTTATTTTAGTATTAATCATCCCTCAAGCTGCACACAAAAAAACCCACAAGAATAGGTTGTAACAGACTCCTTCCCACCTCTGACAGCGCCAGGATAAAGCCACTGGCTGCATCGTGACATCCAACAGCAGAGGATGAAGTAGCGTGCAGGGCTGACCGATGGCAGTTTATGGCGGAGGCAGTGCTGAAATCCATTTTTCTCTTTTTTTACGATCCAAGCAAACAAAAAATTCACAAGCCTTGTATTAACACATGTATAGAGACATTACCAAAAAGATACTACTTGAAACGTAACAAGCATTATTTTACTATGGGGATGATAAATAAGTTCTAATTTCAAATGGAGTAAATTTTGAAACACTTCAACTAACGTGCACTACTAAAAACAGAGAAGAAAATGAGCCCCATAATTCTCTGCAAGTTTATTCCACTTGTCAGCTTTCATTCACAACAGAATTAAATCAAAGTTGTCAGTAAGCTTCTCATTGTGCAACTAAGTAGTTAGTAAAACAACTACTGTTTCTATTTTCTCAACTATAAAAAAAATGCTAGTTTAAATTCTCGAGTTTCTCTTGTGCAAGTACTTAATTCTCTTTAGAACAAGATCAAACTATTGTTCCTGACCCTCATATGCCTTATAATAGCATTAATCATGCTAAATTCTTTTGGTGCTCATGTGGATATAATGTAATTATAACAAATTCCTGAAGATAATTTCTTATTCCCATTGGTCTTTGAGGCAAATCAAAAATGCACTTAATTTCTATAAATTAAAACATGCTGTAAAACTTCTTTTTGGTAAAATAAAGGTTAAAAACTAAAGAATAAATATCATTAAGGAAGAGTAAAAATTATTAAACTAAAAGTGATATGTAATCAAATCAATTAATTTCTAACATATTTTTCTGTTACCCAAAGCAATAAAAATCTTCAGACTACTGTCTTGAATGCAGTTTATCCCCCTATTAAAAAAGACTTCTTTTTAAAGCACATAAATCTGCAAAATATTCTGTATGTGCACTTGAGGCTATTCCCAAAACACCACCTGATACCTGGAATCCAACAATAGTTACATCCTAATAAAATGTTGGCAGATAGAATTCTAGTTTTTGAATTCACTAGATGCTGTTTTAAAAATGCTGTTGGGAGGGTGTTTTTGGGTAAAAAAAAAAAAAAAAAAAGGTTGATTATCAATTGAACTTGTCTGCCAGGAGTGCAATTACTGGCCTTCATATATGAAATTGCTGAATGAGATTCTGCATATGCACAAGCCACAAAATACCCATTAGGTCAAACCACACAATATTTGGAGAACAAGATTCTTTATCAGTAGATTATAATTTTAAGAGTCCTCCTTTTTTGTTGTTAGTGTAACACAAAACCACAGATTTACAGTATGATCTCATTTAGAATATATATCTTTGAAAACAGAGGCGAGACAATCAGACACAGAGCTTTCACACTCAAATAATATAAAGAAAATCTAGCAAGTGCATAACTTTAAGCTAGAAATGGAAGAAAAAAAATGTGAAAAAAATAATTTGAAATGTCAGGAAAATGAAAGAACTCATTGCTTTCGGATTTCTTATAGCTTGGAAAAAAAATTAATTACCATGACCTGCAATATCAATTGTCCAGAAAATTTAGATTTATGAATTTAATTGTTTTAAAAAATAGAAAATTTGTTGCTCCTATATATGCCTTTAATACGATCTTCTTCCTCTTAGAAATAAGGTCTACTGGACATCACTAGGAACAGACAGAATTTTAGGAACAGACCAAGGGTGATTTCAGATCAGGAAACACACAAACGAAATAGCTCTCCGAGTATGTTTCACACAGTGGAGGTCCAACATAGTCTAGTTCGAAATCTAAAACAAGTGATTCGATTTTCCTGCGTGTTGAGCAATGTCCATGAAAATTGAACTTCACTCAGTTCCTAAGTAGCAGTGTTTCATTATCTTTTTTAAATCCTGCCCCGATCCCCCCGTTACACTCCCTTTCATATTGCCCATATTGTATCTCATACCACATAACAGATTAATTCGGTAAATAGTTTTAAACTTAACTGGCTGACGCAATGTAAGTATTCATGCTTTCATGAAAAGAAAAATTCTCTTCATGAGAAATGGCTGATCATTGGTTAAGATTTAGGATTAAAGAGAAGGGGTGAAATGAAAGAAAAAACAAGCTTTAAGGCTATAAACTTTCCAGCAGCTAGAATTATGATTTCCACTGTTTCCATGACACAAATCAGAGAGAGTGCCCCTTCCTGCTCACACCCTGTGAATATTGCTGCAGCAGAGTGAATAATTATAAACATTTCCCTTTGTACAGTATGACTTTGTTGGTAACAGCAACTACAGCAAGGCTCTTGCTCAGAAATCAGATAGTTACGTGGCAATCCTGTATTTATTTTAATAAGATGCAATTGGAAAAACTGTGGATGCTGGTGCAGCCTCTAATGTGTCAATACCACTTCATTTTCACCTTTGAGCACAAGTAACATAGATGCTGCCATAAAAGGTTTTCACAATATCGCGTGCAGTGCAGGGCAGCCTGAGGCCAAGCGACAAAATCTACCCCGTGTGTTTTCAGACACTAAAAACAAACTAAAGACAGTCATCTTCTCCAAGGAAAACCATAGCAAAACGACTACATACACAGAAACATGGATGTGCTTAAGCTAACCACCCCCCCGCCAAATAAAGCAAAATAAAAATCAGATTGTCTCTGTACTAAGTAGTGAATCTATAAACTGCTTTCCACGAAAGTCATAGGGTTGCCCTTTGTAAAACCAACAGCTTTGTAAAGAAAATGTAAGTGACAATAAGAGCAGCTTAATAAACCTTTGCTTCCTTTCCAGCTCTCCACAGATCAGGCAACGGGAATTCCCTCTACCTACCACTTCATTTGTGAAAAGCTGAAGAGCAAAATCCAGTAATGAAGCCTGGAGTCTCCCTACTCCCTGACCTCTCGCTCCCCAGCCCGATTCCCTCTAACATGTTTCCAGTTATTTGAAACGGAAAGATGCACAAACCTCAGCAATGCATTCACCACTCCTCATTCTAGAATTAGGGGCCATTATTCATCCCTGGTTCCTTATTTCTCTGCTATTTAGTTCATCGCCTTGCTGTTGCTATGGGTGGGGAGGGTGGGAGGGCGGCGGGGGAGGCAGAGGAAGGTATTACTAAGTTCCCAGACCTCCTTAAACTGCTCAGAGCAGCATGGCTAATCTGACCACGCAATATTCAGAACAAGTGCTCATACAGGGAACCTTCCCCTTTGTTTAAAAAAAGCAAAACAAAACAAAAAGCCCCTTCCCCCCAGCCACCTTCCATGCACATTAAAAGCATTTCTATTCCATATGGTGCCTTTTTTTCCCCCCCCTCCTTTCCATACGCCTCCCTATTTCATGACCCACTCCAACAGCAGCAGTCTCTTTCAAGGGGCCTGAACCGGCTGGTATTTCTGCACATACAAATAACCACGCAGAAGCATCATCTTCATGTATGTAATCGGACTGCTCACGTGTGGAAAGTTCCTGAGGTGTCTAAGGATCGTATAGCCCTGCACAAAGACATTAAAAAGCAAAATAAAAATAAGTAGTCTCTGGCCATTAGATACTTAGGATTGAATAGACAGGTACGGTTGCTCTTTGTGTGGCATTATCTTCTCCCAGCAAGCCTTCGCTCCTCTGCAGTAGGTCTTGTGGCCACGCTTTGACCAGCTGATGAGGCTACGCTCACACTAAGTGGGCTGTTGCTGCCAAAACACCGAAAACCACAGTGTCTCACCTGCGTGAGAGCAACTCACCTGCCCCAGCGAGCAACTGCGGACAGCCCAGACTTGATGTGCTGTGTTTGCTGTTCCCTGGAATGTGACGTACAGTACACCAATGCTGGCTGGCTCAGAGAGGGAGTATTTTAATATCATACAAAAACGTTTACACAATTGTCACCATTTTTGCCTTCCATTTTCTGAGTGACATTAAAATAAAAAAAAAGGAAGGAAAAAAGAGCAGTGGTTCTTTACAAGCAACAAAAAAGAAACACCATTTCATATCTGTCTGGGGGTTTTACTTAATACCCATTTGTTCACACAGTACTGCTTGCAAAAAAATATTTGTTTGATATAAAGGACATTGAATAATTTATGCAATATTTAATAATGCAGTAAACCAGGGAGAGTTCAGCAAGACAGACATGGCACTCTACACTATTTGCCTTGCCTGCCTCTCTTTTCCAAATAAACCCCCACACTTAAAGACCATTAGCACACGCAATATAACAAAAAAGAAATACTGTCTAATTTGGAAATTAAACAAAGCATCTGGTTCTAGCTCACAGGCTCAAACATCAGCTTTCCTAGTCATGTATTTTTAATAAATGTAAAATAAAGGCTTCAGCAACAAAATCTAAATTAATGGAACGGGATTTATATCAGCTTCTAGTCCGTTCCATTTGAGTCCAGAAGCCATATGAACTAAGTCGCAGTAGAGTATTAGTGTGATAAATGACTAATGGTTCTTCAGCATGCTGCACAGGGTATCTTGAAAGCAAATACATTTTAGAATACCAATAACTGCATCAAGCCAAGTACAAAGCTTTCACAACATATTACGGGTTTCCTGACTTTTCATTCTTTAAACAGCCATGATATACATAAGCAATATATCAACTTCTAGGGCATTTTACTTTGTTTTCTGGCTTTCTTTAAAGCATTTAATATACCTTTTACTCATTCCTTAACTCCAAGTTTTCCCTGCTTTGACATCTCCAAGTAAAATATATAAGAACTCTGATTTCAAGAGATGTTATTTTTCTCAGTGAGAGAAGCAGGAAGAACTCTGTATTTATAGATACATGCTTAGAATACTACATAATGTTACAAAGAAGATCTCAATGTCTTTCTCCTCTTTTCAGATTGACAAAATATTTTTGATGAGCCATATAGCAAGACCTGACTTTTAGACTCTATGACAGCTAAGTAGGGTTTAAGATCTCTGGATGTGAAAAGCCAAAACTTATAAATCTAGGTTTTGAAAATTTTTGTCTCCTCCAAATCATAACACTATATTTAGTATGCTGAATTAACTCTACATAGTCCATAGATTACAGTTTTCCTTTGGAACTGTGCACTTTATTGTTTAAGAACAAAATGTTTTCAGAAACTATCATGATCTTCCAGGTTTCCCCAATTCATTATAAATAGTTTGCTGCTATTTTTTTTCCTTAAAACAGATTGTTTAGCACCTACAAACCATTCATATAAAAAAATGGGCTACAGTCTTTAAATTACATTATTTTGCACTGTATAAAAACCAAAATAAATTTCTTACAGAAAATCATCCCACCAATGAATATACATGTTTATATTCCATATTTATTCTTATAAACACTGACTTTAGAGCTACAAAAAAACTGAAAGTTTACAACTTTCATTTCACCATCAGCATCAGGATCCAAAGGAGGCAGTTTTCACTTCTCTTGCACCCATGTGAAAAAAATCAATCTTTCTGATCCCACACCTGAGCTAAAGTATGCCCCTCTATTTGGCAACAGGCTTGTTCGCCATGAGAATTCCTAATGCAAGTTATGTTTAATTGCAAACGATAACATGCATTGTATGCCTAGATATCGCTTCAGACCAGATTTACCCATTTGCTATGTAATGGATTAAGTCATTTCAAAATTTTCTTTTCCCTGACAGAGTTATTGTTTTAATCAATTTGGAAGTAGTTCACTGCTTTGGTAACTCAAGTGTCCTCTTGTGCCGCACAATGACTCAGCGATGTTGGCTTCAGGGAACTTAAAAATCTCACTTCTGCTAGAAGCAGGCTATTGTTGGTGCTTTTGTCAGTCTCCACTTCAGCTCTTATACTTCCAGAATTTTTGTGCACTCACTGAGCAATGTAACGATGTAAATAATGCCCGTAACAAGAGGCCATTAATAATCAGCTCCAGACTTTACCAAAGGGAGATCACCAGAGATTAATCATTGTGCTAATTAATCTATCAGTATTGTACAAAGTACCAAAGCAAAGCAAATGCTTTTTCAGTTGTTGTGCTTAAAAATTGTTATAAAGTTCATGTTCATCAATGTAGTTATGAGCTGCTAAAGGCAGGTGAAATAGCCTCCCAAGTAGAATTTCTGCAAAACAAACAAGTATGTGAAGCTGCTTAAGGATTTTGTTTGTATCTAAAAAAGCTTTATCATTGCAATTCATTCTGCTATTTACTGAGGAGATGGAACCCGCTGGTATTCAACTGAAAAGCCCAATCATTAGGCTAAATTTCATGTTTGTCTACCTAGTGCCACTTTGCCATTCTGCAATCTGTATGTTTAAGAGCATGGAGGGCGCGCAAAGGAGAAAGCGAAGGGCTGGAGGGCAGAGAAGATTTTTTTCAGGCCTGAAAGGAAGATCATTTTGTGGGAAGACAAGCGCATATATCGCCTTGTTTCATCCAGAATCCTAGCAGCCAGCTTGAATAGCAAGTTAAAGCCTGCAGATGGCCTCTTCCATTTTCAGTAAAAGGCAGGGGAGGAGGGAGATGCAGAGCGGGTAGCTGCTGAGGCATAGCTAATCTGAGAGGACAGTTCATGCTTATTATAGACCCATTGCTGATAATAAAATCTGAATCAAACTGCCGACTGAAATCCACTTGAGACTCTCTGCTTCTTTAATTTTTAAAGTTATGGAAGCACTTGACACTGAGGTGGATCAAATATCACTAGTTTGCGTGCAAATACTTACTTAAGCAATCCAGCGTGCCCCAATCTGTGCAAAAATTTCAGGTGAGCACCATGAAACAGCAACTAATTATGATGTTCCATTACCCCTTTTCTAACTGTCACAATTGGCCCTAAGTGGTCATGGCTGATTTATTTCAATTAGTTTTCACAGGCTTAGAGTTATGACAAATTTATGTTTTGGCTGCAGTAAATTGGTAGCAATCACGAAACCACCACAACATCAAAACAGAAGGGAGTGCCCCTGCTCACAAGGAGGCCGCTCAAATCCCTGGGCTGGGAGCAGGGCGGTGAGGTTCGGGAAAAAACCACTCCATCTTCTCCCGGGTGTTTCCTGAGCTTTTAAGTAGGAGACTGGGAACAAATGTGCCTCCTCTAGATGGCACTAGAAAAAGAAGGTTGTGCTCAAGAGCTCTAGCAAAGAGCAGTTCTTTCGATGCAGAATATTTATCTGTTTTTTTGCCTTTCTGTCTCACCCGTACAGTGATCGCACATAAAAAGCAGCTGTCCACAATGCAGTTTATGTGGGCTATGTCTAAAACGATCATATTAGGAAGTACATCTGAAAAGCATGAATTGGTATTACAGCAAACTATTCCCATTTGGGCCAGTAAGAGAGGAAAAATTGGATTTCAGTCTACCCACAGGTTCAAATACAAGTTCAGATTCAGATGTAAACAAATTTCTTTCTGAATTCAAAGAGACTGAATCTGACTTCTTGTCTTTTTAAATAACATCTTAGCTATAAAAAAAAGCCTCACGTTCACGTTTTTCAATATAAGCATAAATTTCAACAGCCTGAAATATTTTGTATAAGCATTAACCTCAACAGCTTGTGAGGTAAATTCAGATGACTGAAATTTACCAATCTTTCATAAATCAAAACACCTTGCTTTCTTCCCACAGTTGACTTAAATTCATAAATCTTCTGGTTAGTAACTCTTTCCTTCTTTAGTTCTCTCTTTTTATAGCATGAAGGGGGAAAAAAGTCCTATCGAACTTAAAAAAAGCTGTGATATTAAACACTAGTAAGCTAGGAAATCTATTATGATGCAGTCTCATGATGTGATTATATTGATTTTCTGCAAAATATGCAAGCACATACACTATAAACATTGTCATAATTTAAACTACTGTATGATAACTTTCATAGTGATACATTGAAATTACAGCTATATAGAATCTTTGCTATATCCAGAACCAGTACAGGTAAAAGCATGGTTTATTTTTTGCACATTGGGCGCCTATTTCAAAAACACCCACATACCTCAAATTACCTCACAAGCTCATTGTTACAATATATGGTCAAGAAGAATATCCGTTTTCTCAAAACATTACATTTCTGTTTAGTAGTACAGCTGGTTGAATATCTTTTGACAAAACAGTTTTCCATTTTAAAAACACAAGCTCTTCATACAGATGAAAGTTTTCAGGAATGCAGCTATTCTAAAGAGATTTTTCACTGAAAGAATAAAACATCTTTGTTGCTTTATATTTTTAAAATTAATACTTTGTTGAGATACGTACATATAGGAATGGTATGAAAAATCAAGATTTAGTTTTGAATTAGAAAGCATTAAAAGCAGTGTTGCACTAAAAAAACATATTTCAGCAATCACTCATTTTTATTCTTACAGAAAAGCAATTCTTACCCTTTTCTACATCTATTTGTAGTAACAGAGGAATTACGAGACTTAAATTGTGGAGAAAAAATTATACCCATAGTGACAAAATATTTTTAAAAGTAAAAATTAATCCCTAAAACAAAGTGCCTGCGTCTCTTTGATTTTTCAGTAGACAAATCCTTTAATTTTATCAGGGTTATACAATATTTTCTTAATTTTTCTTAAAAATCAACTGAAATATATCGATAATCAACTCGACCTAAAGCTTCTAAAACTTCCACTACCCCATGACTGAGACCGAGGAGAAAGTGATGATTCTAAAAGCGTATACTGTTTTATTCAAAGAAGATCTTACAACGGAGAAACAGACATTCTGATGTAATCTTAGATATAACAACTAGGTATCAGTTCCTTTCCAGGTAGGCCACATTCTAAAACCATTAGCTCTATGAAAAAGGAATACTGACCTTCACGAGGTAATGTGCAACACTTCATTTTGGAGTTTGTTTAAATATTACTTATCAATATATTTCCATCTGGAAAGAATATTTTCCAGAAGTTTAAAGAAACAGATGGGACAGTACTTGAGAATAAAACATCAGACTGCTTCCTTTCCTAAGGCTCTGAAGGAGTTCTCTGGTCCACATCAGCACAATATGTTCCTCACAATAGCAGTCCATATTCACACTTCAAAGTTTCTCTTTGTTAATAGTGATAAGAATGTAATTCTTTTGTAATTTTTTGTTCTACCTTTAACTACAAATTAAACTTACGACCAAAAGATATTTCTAATAAATACTTTCCTGTAACTTAGCCCTCAGTGAAGATACAGTCATTCAGGAAGGAAGAGCATCACAAAAAATTTTTAGATGTTGTCAAAGAAAAAAAAAAAGTATTTTGTCAATGAAGACATCAGTCCAACATTTTTTTCACTGCCACCCCAAAGAACTTAATAATTGAAGCGGGTAGTTTCTAAGACATGGAAAACATTTCAAGATCTTCTAGCATGCAGGTACATAAATTCGTATCTTGTGAGAAGATACTTCAGCATTTTCACATATTGAAAGATGACAAAATAAATGTTTCTGTTAAATGGAAACTGTTTCTGCACAGAAGAAAAAAAATACTGAAAACTTTTATTATACAGCCATCAAGATCAAACACTGACTTGCATATTCTACAATTTTCAGCACATACAACATATGAACCAGGCAATTAGCTGAAAGCAGAAGGCCGATTTTGTCTTCTATTTGCTAACAGAAAAGTGTCCCCTGAAGTCAACAATGACATCAACATCTTTAAGTAGTATACAGCTAAACTGGTAAACATGCAAATACAAGATGTTTTATGTTTTCAAGTATTCTTATTTCCCAACTACCAAAGCATTTTTGACAATTCATTGTTTCAGTGGTTGCAGTGCAAAAAATATGCCCTTTCCAAGAAAAAATAGAGTTCTAGGATCCAGATCACTAAAATGAGACCTTTCAGTTGGAAGAGATGTTGTGGGTGAACCTGAGTAAAAAATCATATAATTTCTTGTCACAGCCCAGTAATGTTTATGAATGGTTCTAAATACAGTAGACTCTGTCACTTCTACAGCAGCCATTTTCTCAGTCTCTGTATTGTGATGGAATATTACCTTACAGTCACTGTGATTAATGTTAGGATACAGTTCATCCAACTTAAAATTCATCAGCAACAACTAGAAAAACCTTAGAGTACGTGTAGCCTGCATGTCCTCTCTACTGAGCCATCAGAACCTAAACACATGGAAAGAGTATTTACTATAAATATACGCAGAAAACATCCCTTTTAAACACCAAAATCCGAAGGTAGAGGGCAATTTTTTTTTTTTGTAATCACTTCTGTATGTACACTAAACTATTGTATCCACACATCTTCATGTTATCTTGTGTTTCACTGGCCTTGGAAGCCGTTTGTAAAGAAATCAAAGATCCTTTGCTTTTTAGAACTGCTGTATTTATGCAAACTACTGTTATTGCTCAAGGAAATAAAACAGCTGTCAGCAAAGCAAGGTCCAGCCCAGTCACTCAGAAATCCCCTGAGAAAGTGAGTACTCACAGTATTTCCCCTTGATCCTGGTTTTTTGCTTCTTTATGGCCTGGCTCTTCAAACATGGAGTAGTTTTAGTATGAGATCTACGAGAATATCCATCTCTGCAAGGATTTCATTTGCTTTTTGTGGTTATTGAAGTCTCCATCTTGATTCACTTCCAAAAATTCCAGGCAATCTTCTCACATTTTTTTTCTCCAGTTTTACTGTTATTTTATGGTCTCTTCCTCAGCTCAGGACTTCCCAACAACAGAGAACAACATAAGCCCACAGAAACTGGATTTTTCTGCTTTTATAGGCTGTTGATCTTCAGTGAAAATTTCTAGTGTGATCTGGTAAAGTTTCTGCCAAAGAACTTCAGGGTCTGCCAGAAACTAACCTACCTCCATGTTTAAAAACTTTGTGCTGCATGCATTCCTTACTCACTCTTTCGAATAAAATATTCTGGTCCCTTTATGGCATATTTTGCTGTTTGCGTAGTCATTAATGGACCTTACTGGACACTTGATCAGTTTTCCTTATGACCTATTTGCTCATCTGTTTCTACAACTGCAGAAACGGTGGTCTGGGATATAATATGTTTTGACAGGAAGTTTCAAACATCTCAGTCTCAAACATTCACAAAGTTACACCCAGGATTTCTAATTCAATGCAGCCTTAGGAAAATACTAAAGTGGAAACAAATCGAGCAATGCAAAGAGATTTATTAAAAGACTAGGTTTCTTCAGGCTGAATTCTAAACTGAAACCAAAGCTTTAATCAACCCTTAATTACATAACTTAATGCACCACAGAAGTTAAATTCAGCTACTCAATTAAGAGAAAGTATAAGTAAACACGGCTTCGTTTCTAAGTAGAAAAATATCACAGGGAGGCCACCACTCCATTCAACAGCCTTCCAGACTCCATACAAATAAAAATATTTTGCCAGGACTGTTTTACTTTCCGGTAACATAACTAAACTTTTGAGTTTCAGCATCGTTACCTGCAACTATCATGCTAGGTCTTTTAAGGGCATAACCCTGGGAGGATAGACAATTCGTATAAGGACAGATTACCAACCCAAGAAGGTAGTCTCAATGAAATGAAGTTGATAAGCCTGTAGGATATCAACTCAAAATGAAATGCTCATGTGTTCTTGAAAAGAGGTTTTGAGTTACAGGATTTGTTAAGCCCAAAGAACACACCCCAAAAAGACATTTCCAGTCACTGAGTAGATTAACAAATTGCTTGGTCAATTTTATATGTTGATTTCAAGAGAACACAAAGCATAAGCTCCAGAAATAGTTTAATCTATGTTTTGCTTTATGAAATACTTCTCAAGAAGAAAAGATAAATGTGAATTTTCAAAGAAGTGTAGGATATCCAAGGTATTCCAAATACAAACTTTATATTCAGTAACACTTAGGTAAGTTCTCAGAGAGTCTTTCCAGCAGTTCGCAGTTCATCTTTAATACAGAGATTTACACCAGCAAAAAATTGTTCCCTGGAGTACTTCAGCACTTACAGTATCTCCAAAAACTGCTTCCTCTACAAGTATTGAGTAAAGAGTCAAAAAATTAAGTCCTAAGGTAATTTTATGTTTTAATGCATCTTCCAGGCTTTGAGTTTCAACTGTCATTCTTGACTTTGGTACTAGATCTTGAAAATAGGTTTGGGAGAATGGAGAAAGAGAGAGCGATATCAGCATCCTAAGGAGTAAAAGAAATAGTCTTTTAAAAAACCTTTTCTGAGAGTAATGATTTTTAGTGTCCTTTGCTAGCAGGACTGACATAAAGCTACTGAAGGAGTGGGAAAGTGTCACTTCTTCCCCAGACTATGGAAGTAAAGCAAACTCCAGTAAGTGCTCCGATAAAGCCAAAGGAAACAGACCTGTGCTTGGCCATAGCATGCCTTTGACACATATCAAGGGATATGACAATTATCCTAAACCAAGAAATTTGCTGCAACTATGAAGCCAAACTTGTGCATAGTACAGCTTCTTTCCCTTTTGGGAATCTCTGTGAAAACAGTAAGCAAGAGTGAAAGAAAGAACTTCAGGAGACGATATCTTTTCCATCCCAGATACTTATTTGAAAGGCATAGCTCACTATTTCATCTCACTTGCTTTAAGTTTATAAGAATAAAAGTGGAGTATGATTCCCCAAAGGTATCATCCCCCAAAGGCAAACCAGGAGATTCCTAGAATGCATTGAGGACAACTTCTT
>Ga0181612_113758_pt1 | contig 15226 bp, 7 predicted proteins | sample HoacroProtozoa21_FD_119630 | JGI IMG/M metagenome (GOLD analysis project Ga0181612, IMG submission 119630) | Hoatzin crop microbial communities from Cojedes, Venezuel. Combined Assembly of Gp0051906, Gp0051904, Gp0051908 | reverse complement strand
GTAATGAGATTTCATGTCAAAAATTGATGTTATTTATTGTGTTTTAATAAAAGCAGATTTGAAAATGTTAGTTTTATTACGGAAAAGAAGTGTTGAAAATATTGCAATTTTCACATTTGCTTTTTCTATGGAGACCTTATATGCAAAGACAGATTTTGAGCTAACCATATTACTATGGAAATCAGTTGCAACAGAATAGGAATAGTATGAAGTAATGAAAACATTAATACTTCTTTACACCTTGTTTCATTTATTTATCAGTTACACTTTCTATTTTTTGTTCTTTGCTATCAAGGCTCACATACTTCAATATTAAAAAGGTTTTCCTTCTTGTCTCATAATTTCATTTTTGATTTAAATTTCCTGAAATTATAACAAGAAACAGGCTTTTCATACAAGGCAGAAATTTGGAATTTAAGGGCACTGCCATGTGCAGTGTCCAAGTTAAACGCTACACAGATATTTGTGTCTCAGTGAAGAAATTACTTTTAAGGATGTATGTTGCTAGAAAGAGGCTGTATCCTCTCTCTTCAATGAAGAGTCCAGTCATCAGTTACTTCCAACTTGACTTATGGCAGTACTTTAACATATACTGCCATTAAGTAATCTGCTAAGTCTATGGAGCTCAGCTTTCTTGGGGATTTAAGCCACATTAGTCAAAATATCAGTACATAGGTGCTGAGTGCTTAAAAGTATCTGTGTGGTTCCTTCCATTCGTATCAAACTTTTAATCACTCAAAGTTTCAAAAATAGATGAAGCAGGTGATCAGACTTGCTTTTAAAAAGCTAAAAACTCTAAGCAAACTCTAAACTACATCAGTAAGATTTAGTTTCCAGGTCATGTAAAACCCTTGTTGGCTTGTACGGCAACAGTATTTATGTCAAATTCATAAATCATTTTCAAAAGGATAAATACATGAGAAAAGGATTTTTTGATGTAAGGTAAAAAAATAAAGGAGGTAAAGTGGGGGCAAAAGATAGCAACAGATGTGAAATCTAGCCTATTTTACACAGTAATATTTTTTTTAGACTGCATGTATGTACATGAATGTGTGCATGTGCATGTGTGACTCTTTAGATAGACATTTTTGCTTCAGGCAAACAGAACAAAACCCCTTACAGCATCCCTTTAACTGGCATGAAGCCAGCCCTGCTCATTTTCTGCAGCTGGCATGAAAATAAACTCATTTTTCCAGAAGTGACCCCCATTATTTCATTTTTCCTAGCTCCCAACAAGTTGATGAGCTATAATACAAAGCAAAGCAATTAATTGTTATATGGCATCTTTGTTAGAGGCGTAGTGGTGATCAGCAGTTGGTGAGGAGGAAATAGTCTTGAGCATGTGGTAAAATAAAGATTTTCAGGAGAATAAATGAGTAAAATGGCCTCAGATAGAAGGTGCATACTATGTAGTTACGGATGGAGAAGGGAAGAGATGTTTTACCTAAAGAGGACTAGAAATTTCTCAATGAATTGAGAAAGCTTTTTGGAGCTTTTCAGGTTTGCTTTTATATTTGTTTGCTTTTTTGCTTTCTAAATATCCCTGCTTTACTTGAAATGCAAGTTTCAGTTTTGGGAAGGATGAACTTTTCTTCTGAGAAGAGGTGTTGCTCTACAGTCCTGCTCTGCAACTGCAAATGACACAACAGAGGAGGCAATCACCCAAATCTCATATGGGCTGACACCAGACATGGTTTGCACTTCTGTCTTCAAACTATTGCAGAAGCTGGGAAACAGGAAGGGACGGATGACTGATAAGACAGTCAGAAAATAAGAGGAGGAGACCATTAAAACAAAAATTAATTATTGCAGATAACACATTTTGACACCTGACTTTTGTTGGTATCAACAGAAGAGAAGAGCAGCCAGAGGTAGTGCCGTTGAACAAGGAGGAAAAACACAATTGTCGTCTGGATCACCTTCTGGACTGCATGAAAATGACTACAAACTAGGTCTGCAATCTCGGTTTCTTTAGAGGACACAGTACAAAGGGGAAGAGCCTGGGGAAGCAGGACTGTGATCTGAGACATTCTTTTTAGCAGCAGTATGACGAACACTGTCAGGATAAAACAAATTACTTTTAACAGGTTATTTTTAGTCCTTGTCAGTAGGAACATTAAGCCAGGGACCAGAAAGATGAGAGGGAAGAGTCAGGCTGTTTAAAATGTTGTTGCTACCAAGACCACTGCTCATCAGGATGACTGCTCATCAGACTATAACTTTTCTAAGAGCCATGATGCAGTCGACATTTCTTTCCATGATTAAACAGCTAATACAATTCCTTCCCTCCACCTACACGGAGAGGCAGAGGGTCAGTTTGGAGTGGATAAGTCATTTGATGAGAACTCTGGGTCCAAAACATCTCTCCAGTTAAGAATACTTATTTTACTGATAAACTGTAGGTCTTTGGAAGCTCATCAAAAGCTCTTAACAAAAATTGTGTGTTAATGTTTCTCTTGGTACGTGTGGAAGGAATTATCTTAAGCAGCAGTGATTTTCTTTATCTGAAGCCCTTTCTTAATCTACAGAATGAGCAATATAACTATATTCTCTATAACTCTATCCTGAACCTGGACTAGAGAGACCCTACTGTAGGCATAAAGGAGGTAGTTTGGTGTCTACCTGCATTCGAGGTTCTAATTAATTCAGATGGTTGAACTGCTGCAGATGTGGTGCTACATACCATGTTTGGAACACCTGCCTGCTACAAGGTCATATAAGAATGAGGTTTTTTCCCTTTTCCTACTATATCTTTTGATATAGCTGGCAAACACAACAACTCTGAACCATTAACAGCTTGAATGGTATGTGCAGTTGCTTCCTATAAGTGACAATATTCTCTGTCTTGCTAACAACTGTTTGAACTAACCCACCTCACTCCAGAAACGTGCAAATTTGCAAGAAACATGTAAACTGTTTGGTATTGGTGCATGAAATTAAGAATGACAGTCACTGTGTTCAAGTGCATGACTGAAGAAGTACCACAGCAGCAACAAGCACATAACCGCTAGTCTTCTATCTTGTGGTAGAGACCACCTTCCTAAGGAAATTAATAAACATCTTGAGTGACAGGAACAAATGGAAAGACTGATCTTTTGGTTAGTCTCTGATGGAAAACAGTTGTTCCTCCTATGACAGAGAACAACAGGCATCTTGAAAGAGAAAGGAGAGAAGGGGGCATAAAGTTGTATGTAAACAAAAAGCATATGAAGGGGCAGTGATACAGCTTCTTTCTGTAACATGGCACACAAGAGGGAGGAAAGACCAACAGTACCTCTCTGTCAGTAAATTCACTTACGAGACAAGCAGTAGCATGGAAAGCAACAATTATTCAGCTGAAAACTGATAACAAGAACTCAGTTAATAGTTACCCAACAGGATGGCATCGTGACTATTGACTTTGACCTTCCGCTTTAATGGAAAAAGAAAGAAAGCCTACTCTAACGGGAATAGTAATGTCTATTAAAATGTTATTAAAATTTTGTTAGCATTGCTATTCTATTTAATAACATAGCTTGCTAGATGGCAGGGCTTTTACAACACTGCTAAGACAGACTACCCATCTTCAGGTCACAAACAGTTACTAAGGAGAATATATACGACCAGCCCCCATACAGTCAATTCAGTGTCTTGTGAATAAAGGTAAAAGAGATAGTTACCCATATTCATAGGATTAGTAGGTCAGAAAAAATATAGCAACAGGGCATGACAATGTAATGGAAATTGCAGAAGGAGCACACATAAAGTATAAGGTATTTGTGATAATATTGGATGGAGTCTGAGGATTATATGCACGTCAGGCAATAAAGTAGGAAGTCTTAAATAGTTTCTACTATTTAAAAATCTCTACTGATACTGAAATGATTTTTCATGTTATTAAAAATATTTCCAGAACTAGTCAAGTCTTCACAACTGTGAAAACTCTAGCCCACCAATGAGATAGCTGACCTACATACATCATATTCTACCGAGCTTCCTCTCTTTTGTTATCAGCCTGAGATGTGCCACTGAATCAGAGCATTGATCCATCAAGTCTACAATCTTTTAACTGTGGGAGCATTTAATGCCCGATAAACAGTTAAAACTAGCCAAACAAAAGGCCATTAATTTAGTTAGTAGTGCTCCCTGTAGTGATCCCGTTCTGACCTTTCTTCCCATCATTTTATCTTGTCATATGTTATATATTTTTTTCTAATCTCTGGTGTAAATCAAGCATAAGTCCATTTCAGTAAAGAGCAGTACAAAAGAGATTAGTGCTATGTGCTGAGACAGACAAGCTGACTGTCTCAGCTGGCATAAACTAGTGTAGTTGCAGGAGGGCTAAGCTGTTTTACCCCAGATGAGAATGTCTTTATTGTGTCTCTCAGAACAAGCCTTTATTGAACCAAGCCCAAGGGGAGGAAGGGAGAGAATGATGCAGAGAAGGAGGCCAAAAGGTACACAGGGCAGAAGTACACAAAACCCTCTTCCCCTATCACTGATTACAAATTATTATACAAGCTGAGCCCCATATTGTATACTTCATTTACAGTAATTGTACAACAGCTGTATAATAGGTGTAGTTTAAAGTATGAGTGTTGCTCAGAGTGTAGCTTAAATGTCCACAGTGAGATGTGAATATGAATATGAATGGTCCTGACTGCATAGTAATTGGTGGTATTATGGGATTGAATGGAAAAGCTACATATGGATGAATGGGTGGGGCTAGGGAAGGGTGCAGCACAAGAGACTAATGGTAGATTTTATTTTCTCACATAGATTCCTTTTCTTTTAAATGATTAGCCAGCAGCAGTAGAAGAAAATGAAAAGAAAGAGTAGGAGACCAGTTTGGCACGCTGAAGCTCTATACTCACCGTATTAAATCATTCCAATTTCCTTCTCTTCACCCCACCTACCTACCCATTGATCCATTCGCATTAAACTTATAACATGAACAGCGGATAAGTTCTCACCTGCAGGAGGGAAAAGGAAGGTTTTGAGAATATGATAGAGTTAAAACAAAAACATGGTTGTACAAAAGGCCTTAGCACTCAGACAAAAAAAGAAAAAAGGGCTGGAATGAAATCATTATTTTTGTTTTGCACACGTGTTCCTGGCTTATTTGTGTTGCAGTTAGGGTGTTACAAAATGAGAGTTGTATGCTGCTGTGAAGGAATGACTAGTTAGGAGTCAGAGCTAAGAACCAATTCACATTGTATTTGGTCAGTTTTCTTCTTTTGTTATCATAAAATTTGGAAAGCATTGTTCTGGGTTTTGGGGTTTTTTTTCCCCATCCTTATTTCTTTACATTTTTTGTGAATGCAAGTGCATGGTAATCTGTCCCTTTGATACAGCTGGATATGTACTTATCAAGCAAATTATGAAATTTGGATTACTTGGGTGATTTGAGTAGTTTATTGCTCTATCCAAAATTGTCTAAGTGCAGAACAAGAATTAAACATCAGGACAGGAAAATTACTTAAAAAGCACTGTGAATTATTTTGCACTATCACAGATAGCCAATTATATTGACTGTTCATAGGAACTCAGAAACCGATCCTGCAGATGTTAACACTTCAGAAAACTTGAGTTCAGTATGGTTTGCTCAGCTAGTACATATACTCATGTCCACAACTGTTTGTAGGTTCTAGCTCCAGCCAAACTGTATGAATCTGATTTTGTTTAATAGGTTGTAGTGTAAAGCTGTATTCTAAGAAGTAGCAAATTATAAAGCAATTGAAACTCTTTGTGTATCACATGAAGATATGAAATATATTTTGTGTTAAAAAGTTGACAGATTTGTGTTACATCTATCATTGATCCTCCAAATCTTCATCGTTTTGATAATCATTTTTTGCTTTACCAAAGACAGTTTCCTAAAGAAGACATTAAAAACAGAAAGCCTAGCATTGTATCATGCTACCTATTTATAAATTCTAAGGAATAAACACAGCAAAAACTAATCACAATTATTCATGTTCTTGAAAATGACAGTACATGACAAGAAAGATGGGTCACTGTTGCTCACTTCTTTCTTAAGACAATCTTTGTTTACCTAGTTCCCAAGTGTTAAGAGCTTGTACGGTACATTTGCATAGGATAACTAACATATACCACACCATTTTCACGTCTGCAAGTACACGTGAGTAACCGTAATTACACGTGACACCAATTACTCTATTACTTTGTATTAAATTATAATGGAAAATTCCACTAGAGAATTGAAGCCTAATTGCATCTTAATTTGCATAATTTTGCATATTAATTACATCTCAGATGAATAATAAATTTCAGCAGATTTTTAATTTATGCATAGACACAAAAACAAGTAGAGAAATAATTTACAAAAAAATACCAGCAACTATTACTTAGGGCATTCAACTAATTTTGCTTAGTTTAGCAAAACAAAACTTGGTTTGTTTAATATAGCATCTTTAGGCTGATTGCTGTTTATTGCACAATATGTCAGTTTTGAAGCACAGAGTGAAGCTGAGCCTTTTTAATACAAAAAAGAAGTGTTAATTCACAGCATTTTAAGTTGAGGGATTTTACATTTTTGAACAAAATGTTTGGAGGACAGTGCTATTTAATTAATTTGAGAATGGGTTTAATTTTGACATATTTTTACTTATAAGACATCTTATTTCATTTCTTTTTTTAATGAAGGAATAAAAAATAGAATATTAAAAGAAAAAATCTTGATGAGGAGGTTTCTCTGTTAATCAAATGCAGAATGTTTTCTTGTTTAAAGACAGCGGTTAAGCAACTGCAATTTTGATGACTATTAGTTTCAGACAAAGGGCAAAATTAAGGCCAGGAAATGTGTGGAATTCAAATCAACATATATTTAAATAATTCTGGAGGTATTGTGTTTGTTTCAGAGTCATTTTATATACCAGAAAAATAGCTGCATAATCAAAATGCACAAAAACTCTTACTTGAACCTGCAAAGCTTTTCTCAACTTCAGAGGCAAGATAATACAAGTTATCCCCATTATATTCAGCTGGACTACTCATGTAGTCAGACTGGAGAGAAAAATCTATAACCTCTTTTCCGCTTTTTTTCCCAGCGCTTTTCCTATTGATGTTAGTAAAAACATTCATATTTATATGTTTCTGTATAGCTTACTTAATGAAAAATTAACAGTATAAATTTCACAAAAAGACCTTGTCTCCATGAATTTCAGCCATGTTATCAACCTTCTTACTGCTTTTCTATCTAGTCTGTACAACTGAAGTCCCTTTACACTGTCAGTTCATCCCAGACCCTAATCTGGTATTCTGCCTTTTGTACCTGCTTGCCGTGGTCAGTCTGAGACTGCCTGCACGAAGGGTAATTCTATTGATCATTTGGCAAATTGTACAAAAGGAATGGACGTCAATGCTCTAATAAATCAGGAGACTGTCAAGATGAATGACCATATTTGTCTTCTCCTTTGCTCCAAAAAAACCCAAACCTAAAGAAACATATTTTTTTCCAACTTTTTTTGCAGTTCTGTCACTGTAGGGGCTGGGCAGAATCCAGCAGGAGACTGTGTGATCTCCAGGAGTCCGCTCTATGTATCTTCTGCCACAGTAGTCTGGATTTGGCCGGTTGTGATGGTCTGGGAGGTTGCAAAAAATACCTCTTCAAAGCGTATGTTTACATTGTACTGGTTATGGATCATTGTTTTTACTTCTCGAGCAGGAGTCTGCTGAATAAAGAGCTATTCTTTATATTTCTTTCTTTATCTTACAGTGACATGTTTTAAAACTAATATATCCCTGTGAAAAGTTTTCTTTTTCCTAAGAAAGCACCGAACACAGCAAATATGTTCTTGTTATGATGTCTATTGCTATCAGGTCTCTGATTTGGTATCAGGCACCTGTCACCTGGTTCCATCTGCACAGCACACTCAATCCCATTAGTAGCACCATCTTTAGTACCCTTTGTGTTAAAAATTTAAACAGTTTAGCTTTCAAAAATAGCATTCTAGTGAGGATCTAGATTGTCCTTTTACTTTCTGAACATCCCAGTTGGCAGGGTTCAGATAAGCAAAGGGAAATTTCACTGAATAAACTAAAGTGGGGATATAAATCTTCAGCTCTTAAACGATAGTTCCCTCTCATGGACGATGTGGGCTACCGCAGTTTGTGAAATGCATCTGGAGAGTCAGAGCATTTTTTACAAAAATACGTTTTACTTCTTTCACATACCAATCACGAGATATTTGCTTACAGAGGGGAGAAGCAAACTCACCGTTATCAAAATCTGTTGCAAATGCAGCTGGGAATGCAAGGTCTTCTCTACAGCAGTTTACGAGGAGATGCGCTTTTTGTTTTCCTTTTTTCTTTAAGGTATTCAAACTGTGAGAATAGATCAGGAAGTTTATGATGATATTATGTATTGTTTGAAATATTTTATTCAGTCCTGATCCTAATGGAAGAAACCAGCATTTCGTTTCAGTAAAGTACAAGTTAACTCAGGTAACTTGGTCAAATGAGATTATGATTGATCACATAGTTTGTAGTTCTATTTGCAGTTGGCCTTTGGCATCTTGAGATTGTGTTTGATCCTGCAAAATAGAAAAGCCTAGCTCCTCTTTTGGGATTTGGAAGTGGAAAGGTGTTCCAATTCTCTGCTTTTGGTATGGGAATTATATTCCCATAGTTTGCTCCTTCTTCCTTGAATGCCCACTGCTATATTTTGGGAAAAGATTATCTGCATTTATCTTCCTTGAAGTGGTGTTATTTAGTTCTCATGTTGACTGCCTCTGTAAAATCATGTTAATTCCTCCCTCTCCAGTCAGTACAGTACCATACAGGACTCTACATAAAGTAGAAGTGAACTTTTAAATGTGTTTTCTGTATCTGCTTGCCTTAAATAAATACCTGTTAATCTTCTACAAATCTGTTTGAGCTCTGAGTGTTAACATTCTCCGTATTTGTTGGAAATCAAGACTAGGTTGGAACTACACTCTTGGAAATATGTTTTCCAAAAGCCCTGTGTTATCTCTCTTTTAGAAAGCATAGATGAAGTTGACTGATTAGCAAACACATGCACAAAAGACTGAGAACTGATGGCAAATGGGATTTTTCCCAGATAGAATTTTCAGTATTTGACTTGACATCAAGAAAAGTAGGATATACTATTCTTTGCATTCAAATTTATCATGGTACAAGACATTCTTACACATACGTCAACAAAAATCAGTCTTGATTTCAGGATTGCAAAGGCCATAGTGAAATTTTTAGAATTATGTTTGAAATCTAAAACATTTATCTTACGATTTTAGTATATTTTAGCATCTTTATATGTCTTGTAAAGTTTTTGCAGATGGAAGACTATGGAAATGCTAATGAAACCTTTAGGCTACTACATAAAAAATACAATTCTAGGCTTAAGAAACAGAAAACAAAGATTCCTGGAAGTTAAAGGAGCATCCTGTGAAGCACTAGTGCATGTTTGCCCTGTCCTGACAGGTTTCCTAGGCTTCTGTTATTGACTACTCTTAGAGTCAACATCCTGTGTTAAATGTTCTTTCAGTCTAGAGCACAATGATAGGGCTTTTAGGAAAAATAAGTAAAATTCAAGAAATTAAATCCTCTGCATTTATCTGTAAAGATTTATACTACTAAAGATCCAATGCAGCTATTAAAATGAATTTAACACTGTTTGCGAGGGGGGATTCCATTCTGCCATGTTATGGAATATTTTGTTCAAAACTGCTTGAAATTTTCACCAAAAAAAATAAGGTGTGATTTTTAATGTAAACTTCAAAATTCAGGCAAATTATAGAATTTTAAAATTAGTCATAAATATTTCTGACATTTTTAATGTAATATCATTATAAAATTCATCTAATGTTTGTAAAAATTTATTGTGTGTACAAAATAAGAAAATAATAGTGCAAAAGCCCTGATTCTGCAAGACACAACGTGTAGCTGTGTGCAGATACAAGATGCCGATTCAAGGACTAGACGAATAGTTTCTAAGAGCGTGAAAGAAGGTGTGTCCATGCTTCTCCAAACTGCTTTACCCTTGTTCTGACGAACTCCAAATTAGAAGTTAATTCTTGGCTTCTTTTCAGGAGGTGAACCATCAGTATCAATTCCCACGTTTATATGATGTGGGTGTCTAGCTTCAGGGAAATGAGTTAGAATAACAACCCATTTCACACAGGAGTATCATACATGTAACTGAATCCTAATTTCCCTCCTTTTTAACTCTAATTGTCCCATTTCACTGTACTATGCACCTGTAATACTGGAGATAAATAATCTTCTTTGAGGCTATTTATCTCTAGAAGCTGTAATGGTAATTTTTGTCATCCTGTCCACTTTCAGGAGCATCATGTCTGTTTCCAGTAGCAACAAGAGATGAAAAAGATGAATCACAAACCTGGGCCAGCCATTCCTTATGTAGGCATGATCTTGGCCAAGTGACCAAGCTGGAGTGACCCCGATGAATTTTACAATTCACAGCTTGTCTGATATGTTTCAATTTTAGGATGTTGCTGTGTTTTCCTCAAATTTTTGATGTTAGATGCTACAATTTTGTGATATTTGTCATGTGTATTATAATGTTGTTGAAGGGTAAGCTGCCTTTACAACACAGAACGCAGATCCATCCACTCTGCAGACACAAAACTAGAACAGCAAAGTGTGCACTATACAGTCAGGGACTGGCTGCTACTCTTTGAAGCAAAGCAGACCTAAGGCAGAGCCCCAACTGCAGCATTAACAAGATCTTATTATCTATGTCAGCACCCTAGAAAACAGCTGTCTTTCTGAAATCACTTTCAATTAGATTAGGACCTGTGAGATGGTGTCTATACAGTGGACATTTCTATAGTAATCACCTCTACCCCGTAGCAACAGCAAATCTACAGTTTTGACTGCACAGGGTTCAGTTCATCCTGTTTGGACAACTTCTGTCTTTACCCTTATGTTTGTTTTTCCATAGCAGGGCATCCTGGCTTTGAGTTAATCTTGACCTGTCATCTTTGGGGTTGCAAAACTCAGTATTAACTCACTGCTGAGAAGCCTGGTGGTGGGGCTGGTGAGAATAATAAGGCAATTGCAATCACGTGCTTATGCAGGTGCTGGGAAATACGGAAAAATTCTGGTTAGACTTCTGAACATGAGAGAAAATGCTATAGAGATTTTGGGTAACCCTTTCTTTTCCTTTATTATTTTAGGAGGGTTGTTTTATTTTCAGATGTATTTAAAACAGTTTTTTCTTCTTTGTTATATCATTATGGAAAGCTTGGAAGTTAAAACAGGAGAAAGAAATGCTGAATTAAAACTGACTCATTTATCTAGTTTACAAGCAGATAATAGAGAATCAAATCCAGGAGCTGAGGCGATTGCAGGATTTATCATGTGATTCTCTTTTACTCTTTTTTACTTATTTACTTGCAACAGACAGTACAGCAAGAAACACCACTTTAGTCCTATTTAGAGAGCTGGAAAGAATGTTCAACATGCAAGGTATGAAGATGCCAGTATCTCTCAGACAAATGGATGTTACTTTAGTCTTTGGAGATCTTTGGTCTACTCTTGTCCTTAAATTAGCCCCTTATTTCTTATTCATAACTTGCTATCTTCCTTCCATACTTCTGCCTTCAAATCTCTCCTTTGGAAAGGCTAGATTTGCTGAGTCAGTCACTTTAACTGGAGTGGCTCGGTATTTTACTTTTTCCTGTAGTTTATTTTCCATATATAGTACCTATGAATGTTAATCAGGAAGGGAAGGTATTGGGGACATCCTCGCCTTTTTTTAAATCAGAAAAATATTAGCTGCAGAAGACGGAAAAAAAAAATCACACTCTGATTTATAGCTGCCAAAACATTTTTGGGTTACTAAGCTGCTTACCATGTTCTTTGTCTCCTATCTGGTATGTAAAAAGACTGTTTAAAAACTGTGTGAAAATTTTCAAAAACACCTTTAAAAGATTCCATTACTTAAAATTATTTGGATAATTGTGTTCAATGGTAGCCATTATTTAAAAATATAATTAGTTTCTGAACTCGGAGAAGGAGGGAAATTTCTGCAGGTGTTTCTCATTATTTGCTATGCATACAAAATATCTGCATAAATTAGCATTATTATTTCAATGTATACTAAGAGACAATAAAGCATTAGCAAGCAAAGAAAAATGTTGTTGACCCACAATCTGTGTTAGCAGCATAGAGTTTTGGCCTTCAGTGTTTTTGAGGCACATGTGCAATGGCATTCAAGATTGAAATTACAGTTTTGCACCTGTAACGACATTAAGCATGTAACAAAAGTGCCTCAGAAGGATACTGAAAATGCAAAGACATTAGCAGAAAGACAGCAGTATATGCCTGTAACTGTGCTCTACACAAAACAGGTATTGATACGCAGAGCTTTTCATTCTGTATTAAGGCTTCAGGCAAAGGAAGTCATCCCTGCTCATCCCCTCCATAAGGATCTGAACTTCCAAGAATCTCTTTCGCAATTTATTGATGCTGCTATAGAAAGATTTACACATGAAGTACTGACACCAGATAGGGCCTTCTGACTCTTAGCTCTGGTTCTGAGCAAGACATGTTTTGCAATTTTGGGAAAGTTTCTATTTCTTATTCTGTGAAATGGGACAGTAGTAATAGCAAGAGATGAACAAAAAGCAGAAAAATTCAAATTATCTACTAGATTGATCTTTTCAAATATATGCAATTTTATGAATACAATTGAGAAAAAATTCAAATGACCTTGAATTTCACAGAAATGCATTCAGTTTAAGAAACTTGACGTTACTTGCATTATTCATTGCATTACATGCTAATTTTTCAATGAGCTCTTGTAAAAACAAGTTTTGATTACTTTACTGGAATGTTACTGGAAAAATCAGCATTGACTAATTGTAACGAAGATTTTATCTTTTCTGTCTGGAATTCTTTTATTTTAATCTTTTTGTTTCTAGAATTTTGCCCCATAAATGGGAAATTATAATAATAAGAAGTAAATATGCACTCGTAAACAGTAGATAAATGATCAGTCTCTTATTGATTGTGAATGCTTTGCATCTTATCATGGTAGGTAGTACTCAAAGTGCTCCACCAGGTATAAAGAACTGCCTTGGGGGAAGGAAGAAGACTTCTCACAGTACACATTCAGGATGGAATGACCTCCATGTAAAGACTATTTCTACACTTTAAAGTTCATAAACTGATGATGAAGTTATGCCCCTAAGTATTTATTCTGTGAGCAGATTTTGTATTTTACATTTCAACCCTGTGATGTTTCATTACATTAGTGGAGATGCAGTCTAGCTGAGACATGAGGACAGAAATGGTGTGGAAGAGTGAAGGATGAAAACTAGAGCTCCTAACAGAAAATATTAATGTCTTTGTCTTTCCAAATAAACATTTGTCATTTTTTAGACAAGACTAGAAACTTTTGGATTAGTTTTGCAAAAAAAAATTTCTTCTCCAAAGGATGACTGAGTAGTAATTGTCACAAATTTCTCATTAAAATAAGGTGATATATGTAAACGCAAAATAACAATATGAATGAAATGTTTTAGGAAGATTGAAATGATGCAGTGTCTGTCTGCACAGGAATAAATTTCAGTCTGTTCCTTTCCTTATTCCTGGGACAATGCAGGACCTTGAGCAAGAGTGTATAGTGTATGACTTTCAAATTTTCAGAGAAAGGGTCCAATGTTCTCACATAGATTAGAGGATGGAAATCAATATGGGACTTCTTAAAGTGATGATCAGGTTCAGAATCAATAACAGAAAGTCTAACGGTTGCGTGATCTTTTATGGGATTCAATATATCTCGCTTTTGAAAATCAGTTGCATTGGAAAGTGGACATGTTAGAAACTAGTTAATCATTCACTAGTAATTTTAGAATAGCTTAGTTCATACACTGACCAGGTTTTAATGACTATTGTCTTCCACAAAGCAATACTCTTCTGTCCTCAATAGTCTGATTTTTCTTGTTTTCTGTGAAATATTTTCTCTTAAGACTTTTTGGGTAGGTTGTCCACTTGTGTTTGCTTTAAATGTAAGTGTGAGTTTAAGTTGAAGTGTAGGAAAAATAAGATTTCTAGAGCAGTTGGCAGGTTGAGCCATTCTGACAACGTGATTAGGATAAGGGTATACTGCATAAAGGTGTCTGGTCAGGAAGGCTATGCTATGTGATGAAGACTAGAAAGCACCATGTCTTTCATTTGCATAGAAAACAGCTCCATTTAAAGTAATGCATTTACAAAATTATTTCTTCTCTTGAAAAAATCCTGTAGCTTAGAATTCCTTGTGGTATACTAGCACTTTTAACAGTTCAAGAGAGTAACTTGATACTAGCATTGAAATCTATAAAGGACTGTGATCTCTTTAATTTTGGTGGTGTATCACAGTAACATGAAGGAACAGATATATTTGTTCTTTCTTGTGAGATTAAATGTAATTGGTTTAAAGAGATAATCATTCTTTTGTTTGAGCTTTATGCATTTCTTATGAAGAGCTAACACATTTTTCTGCAGTCTGACAAAGTGTACAGTCTTTTATCCTCATTTCCCAGTGGATAAATACTTTGTTAATTAATAAAGTATTATACTAGCACTTAGTGTTTGCATTTAACTGTGGAAGGATTTTATTCAGATTATGTTGATAGATTGTCCGCTTCATTTTTGCATTAATTACAACCTTTTCCTGTGATGTTGTCATAAGAGAATTGTCACCATGAATACAGGGGGCTTTTCTGGATTTTTTTTTTTGACTGTTCTGAAATTATGTGTTACATATAGTTACTTATGCTATTAGACTGAATGTTTAATTATTTACTAAGAATGACATCAATTGCAAATTCAGCTTTTTTTTTGCTTCAGTGTTGTTTACAAATCTGTCCTGATATACATATGTGGAGGTGCAGCCCCGCCCCGGCAATCCCAGAACCAGCGAACACTGTAATAGTTAGCTGGTGTGCACTGAGTCGGGATGACTTGGCACGTTCCTTGTCTTTGTACAAGCACAGTGAGTTGGGCCGATCAGGCGCTCGCTGCCCGCACCTGAAACTCCTGATGCCTGGAGTTGCACCCACCCGCAGAACTGTACGTTCTGGGTAGTACCGGAATTGTATAGTTGCTGTCTGCATCATGTGGATTGTGACCAGGATGGAAAATTACTGATGCCTAAAGTCAATCATCTTGAGACCCTATAAACAGCAGTACCAAGGAAGGCCTTTTGAGCTCCCCTGGTCTGCAGCAGGCTGTGCCCAGTAACTGCCTCTGAGTG
>Ga0181612_165082_pt1 | contig 15227 bp, 5 predicted proteins | sample HoacroProtozoa21_FD_119630 | JGI IMG/M metagenome (GOLD analysis project Ga0181612, IMG submission 119630) | Hoatzin crop microbial communities from Cojedes, Venezuel. Combined Assembly of Gp0051906, Gp0051904, Gp0051908 | reverse complement strand
CCTGGGGTTTCCCTGACCCAGGTGTAGGACCTTTAACTTGGCCTTGTTGAACCTCATGAGGTTCACACAGGCCCACTTCCCAAGCTTGTCCAGGTGCCTCTGGATGGTGTCCCAACCCTCATGCGTGTCAACCACACCACACAGCTTGGTGTCATCAGTAAACTTGCTGAGGGTACACTCAGTCCCACTGTCCATGTCGCCAACAAAGATATTGAGCAGCACTGGCCCCAGTATCGAACCCTGAGGCACACCACTCATCACTGGTCTCCACCTAGACATCGAGCCATTGACTGTAACTCTTTGTGTGCATCCATCAAGCCAGTTCCTTATCCAACGAGTGGTATTGCAATGGATTCCTAATTTGCTTTATTCAGCACTGTCAATAAAGCCTTTATAATAGTCAAACCACTCAGAATTCCTGAGGACACATCTAAGCAGGAAGAGTGTTTGGGGGAGTATGGATTTGATCAAATCCAATCATTTCCTGGAAGGTGATACTTTCCTTCAAGGTACTGTTGATGAGTAAATTAATGAGATGCTTCTAAAATTTATACTCTTATTCTTCTCTGGAAACACTTGTGTCAGTGTACTATTTATGGGGCAAACCTCTTTTTCGGCAAGGTGCCCTACCAGGTATCTCAACTGTATTCAGTTTTCAGATGCAGATTCAAGAATTCCAAGAAATTGCAAAATAGGTCTTTTGTTTATTTATCCATATTAGCCAACTTCCAAGGATTCCATGTGAGTCTTCTACTGACCAAAGATAGGAGAATTTTTAATGGTGTATTTAACCCTATGCCAGAAGTTTCAAACTGCACAAGCTCTAAGCAGAAAAGAATGTCTTAGAAAATCAGTTCCTTACTGTAGATCCCCAACAATAACTAAATTTTAAAACCCACTCCAAGCTTTGCAACTTAATGTAATTTTTTTAAGATTATGTATTTTCTCTTATAAAATCAAAATCTGCACCCTCCCTTTAGTTGAGTTTCTCGCTTGTCATGCCAATTAATTAGTTGGTGATAACCACCTTTTCTGTTATAGGCTAAGTTAGCCTCGCTTTCCACGTAAATTGGCATGGATGCTCCTTACAGTTATTGGGGGACAAGTCTTTCTGGTCTTGAATTGAGTTACTGGTCGTGAACTCTCCCAGCCGCAGTTACCTCAGTTTGATTTCTTGCAGGTGCAGGACTCTTAGTTTGTTAAGTGCAAAAAGGGAGTTGGGTACAGAGGCATTAACAGCGGTCTGCTTAGCTTTACCTAAGTAGCACTGGACTGTGAGGGTCTCTCCCTCACTCCAGATGTCACTTGGTTGATTTAGTGTCAGACCACCATGCACCAGGAAGAGCAGGCCCTTTGCTCAGGCCCAGTGCCTATCGGCACAAGAGAAGTACAACCCTCACATGCCCAGCACTCACAGGCTTTGTCCTTCACATTGGCACCGTAGATGAATGTTTGAGACATTCAACCTCACATTGTCTGTACCCTTACACATGGTTAGCAGGAGTATTTTTTTCCTCTTTGGTAGAACCCATCAGAAAGATTAGTGGGTTGGGTAGCAAAATCATGTCTAGACTGCGTGTTTAGTTCAGGGAGCGATACAGTCTGCAAAGCCTTCTCACTAAAAAGTGAAATGGGAGAAAATTATTATGAAATATCAATAGTGTTTTCTTATTTAAGTTTTTATTTTCTGAAGAAGTCTAATTCATAAAAGAATATTTTAATTGCATGGTGAAAAGATAAAAATGTTTACATGGACTTTCTAAGAGTTAAAAGACAATTGTTAAATTGCTGCAAGAGGGCCAAGGTTTTCTTTGGACTGCTGAATAAAGACCATCTCCAAAAACCGTTTTAATCTTTTGAAGTATGCAAACATCTGTAAAGAATGCACATAGTTATTAACTTTTACATTTCAAAGTGTTCTTAAAACAGCTATAAGATCTAGAAAAGGTAATGCAAGTACCTCAGTTGTTCAGAGGTTGAAATCTTTAGAGAGCAATGAAACTTTTCAATCACAAAGGCCACTTCTTGGATAGACTCAGCTTGTAAGCGAATGACTACTTGAAAAAATTATGTTGGAAGAGACGGAAGAAAAGTTTTTGCTGATATGTTTATATAATGAAAGTGAGAGAAGTTAGAACACATGGAAATATGTGTTCACCTATTTCTTGAATCATTTCCTAGATGTAGCTTTTAATGGGTTCTTGAAGGTAAGTCTCTAAATTGGTTACACTGAAGCCAGCGTTAACATGGGAACAGATGATAAATGCCATCTTCTAACCTGGTCTGAAAAATCCTGCTCAGTTAAGGTACACTAACTTGTTTGGAGATGGTCTAGGAGGAAAACTTAACTCTGTAAAAGTTTTCTAGAAAAATATTAAGCTAAAGGATACTAATGCCAAGCAAGCTGCCCACAGATCATCATCCTGTTCTGGATGACAGAGCTGTAATTTCTGAAGCAACGTAGAAGAAATAGTAGCTCTCTAGTTTTAAAGTAATTAATACTCTTACATTATTTTGCTTTAAGATTCAGTCCCTTAAATATTATTATGGCCGTGGATTCCATTTTCAGTGTTCTTGAGACTAAGAGGATAGTGTCAAACTGTACAGTGTGGAATTAGAGAAAATATTAGAGCTAGATGTAGCAAATCATTAATCACGTAAAAACAAAGTTTGGGATGAGATTTTAACAAAAAGTATATTTCTTCAATTTTATTGTTTTTACCAAGGCAAAAATATTGTTTTGTATCAAGCCAAACAAGTCTGCTGACACCAAAATATAAAGTTTCATTTCCAGGGACAAACAAGAAATGATAGGGAATAAAGGACTTGATACACACAGAAAACTTTCAGAGAGGGAAGAGGTGATCCTGCCATTTCTTTCTGTAACTGACAGCCAGAGTACTGAATGAAACTGTGGGACAGGCACAGCAATTCCTTCCTTTGCCTGAGGTTTGGTGGCGATTGCTCTCTTCCCAGGGAAGTGCATTCATAACCATACTATAAACTATCTGTGTTAGGAGTTAAGGGAGTCTCAGTCCTTTCTGTAGAAAGAGGCCAACAATAACCTCTTGAAGTTAGGCGAGAAGTGCAGAGTCCCATACCTCAGAGGATAACCACCCTGTGTCAGTACCAGCTTGGTACTGGCTGGCTGAAGAGAAACGTTGCTGGAAAAAGACATGGCAATTACGGTGCTTGCCAGGCTGAATACAAGCCAACAGTGCACTCTCATTGCATATAAGACAAACTGCACACTAGGCCATGCTATGACCAGCTCTGCTTGACACTAGTGAGGCTGCACCTGGAATACTATGTAGCTTTGGACCACCCAGTTCAAGGAGACTGAGAAACTGAAGTGCAACAAAGGGCTGTTCAGGCGACCAAAGGTCTAGAGCACACAAGCTGGCAGGAGAGCTTGAAGCAGCTGAGCTTGTTTGGTGAAGTGCAGGCTAGAAGTGACCAAACACAGTGAGTTACCAAGATGGCAGAGCCAAACTTGCTTCCACAATGGCAGGTTGCATAACAAAGAGCAATGGTTACAAGTTTGAGAAACACTGAGGTGCTAGAACAGATTACCTGGAGAAATTGTGATATTTCTGTGGTTGGAGGTTTCTAAGGTCCAGCTAGGCAAAGCCTCAGCTGGTTCTGACCTGCGTGGGTAGTGGGACAGGACGACCAGTCCAGCCACCGCTTTTATCAGCTTCTGACTATTTAAATTTTCAATATGAAAAGTGATATGATTTCAACATGGTGGACTGAGCGCAGACCTGTTTCTGAAGCCTGTGACCAGCCCATTCATCCAAGTGAGAGGAAAGGGAAGCAAAAGCTTTGCTAAAGCCTTCCCAGGGCTGTAGACACTCTGGATACAAACCAGGACTGTCCTGCTTTCTCTGAGAGTGCTGGAACCTCTGAACTGTTGGAGAATAGAGGGGAGTACCACCAGTTGCTCCTCTGATACTTTTACCAAACCAGCCCTGAACACTTTCCTCTTGTTTGAAAGGCCTTAGTGAAACTGAAGTCAAGTTTGTAAACAGTTTGAGGTGACAGAATCTACATTTTTTCTGAACTTTCCATGCTTGAAAATTCTTTGCCCAGCTTTAATAAAAGCCTGCAGAGAGTTAATTCAGTAACAGTTGGCAGAAAAGATGCATTTGTACTTCACAAAAATATTAAATCTCACAACATTGCATATTGTTATATATCAGGATATACAACATTTCAAATTACGGAAAAAGGTTTTTTTGAAATTTCAGTAAACATGATTCTGAGAATTTCACCATGTTTCAAGATATGGCAGGTACTTTGCCAATCAAAATTTTGCAAAGCTGGGATTGACAGACTGCTAGTGAACTCAAAGAAAATGTTCACTTGGAAAGCAATGGTACTGTTAAATCAAGTTTATGTTATATGGATTAATTTGTAATTTTTTCACAGAAATTTGTGTAACTCCTGACAGGTCTTGTTTGTACCGGGTAAGATTTTTCCCAGATTGACAAGCTGCAGTTTTTTGTTTCATTTTGGTCTTTCACTTCCCCCCCTGGATTCCTTTACATTCGTGAAGTGTCAAGTTAGCTAATTTTATTTAACAATTTGAATAGACTATTTCCCCGTGACAGTATTCACGCACTTCAGCTCATGAAGAGGAAAATAACAGCAACTGCAGCACCTGAAAGGTGATTGCTTATGTGTGGTGTTGTATGACGTTTCTGAAGAAGAACGTAGTAAGTCTGTCATATTGAAAATATGAAGTGTGTGGGCCTAAAGCTGAAGAGAAGCAAGTGCTGCCTTTGTCACAGTCATCTAGGGCTCCTTGGAATCAATTAGCAAGCAAGTAAGATAGAGAGATAGAGAGAAGGCAGCAGCCAGTAAGGAAGCACAAATTTCTGAATTCATTTCGGAGATGAAAGAATTCTTCCAATGATTCACGATTTCATAGAAAGAGTTAGGATATTTTGACAAACTCTTTGCAGGAGAAGGAGACTCTTGAAATGGAGGCTTTTGATACATAATTTAGCTGAGGGGTATGACGAAAGACAGAGCGTAGATGAAAGCAACAAGGGACAATCAGTAGAGAGCTGTCACAGGTGAGACAGAGTAAACCACAGTCTGTGGTGGATCTGGATACTGGGATTTCTTTAAGGAACAACAAGATGAGAGCTTTTACGCTACCTGATTGTTCACGCACTCACTCACTACTTCCCCACAGTGCTATGTTCCCGAGGTCCTGACTTCTCTTCTCCCCAGGGAGGTTGTTGCTTCTTCAGGACAATCACACAGTAGGGCAGGTAGGTTCCCACTGATCCGCTGCTCTCGGGTACCAGTCTTTGGCTTCACTGGCCAAGGTCCTTCGGCATCCCTGGCATTCGTCTCCACACAACTCTCTGATCTCCAGGATTTACCCCTACTTCTAGAATCTTTCCTGCACCCAGGATCCTCAGCTTGTGCTTTCCAGGTCCCCCTCTCTTTTCCGAGACCACTTCTTTTTGGCATCAGCTATTCTTTCTTGGTCCCCAAGCCTCCCATTTTCCCTGTCTAAATAGCTTACGTGCAGAAGCACAACGCATGATTAGCCTTCTAATTGGTTGTTCTGCCTCATGTTTTCTTGTTAGCTGAAAGATCCAGGATGTGTCATTTTGTTCAGTCCAAGCATCACCAAAATTTATAACCAGCCCACAACAGCAGCAGCTACCAAGTAGCAGCCTTCTGCTTGAGAGTTGGAGAGCTCAAAAGTTCAGTTTCAGATACTCACCCCAGCAAATATACACCCAATTAGCTGCTGCCTGTTAGCATTCAAAATTCAAGTTGTTTTTCCACCTACAAGTGAATATTTGGAAAGTCCTTTTGCTAGTCCTGCCTTAAGACACCTTGAACATGGTTATTCCCTGCCCTAGTGCGGGCTCTAATCTCTGGGCTCTACCTGGGTGACAGGAAAGCTGAAAACATTGTTGAGCATCTCAGGCTTGTTGGACACAAAATGAGAACAAAAACACAAAACCTTGAATCCCATTGCAAAATAGAATTTTGATTTTTTTCTTTAGTCTGCAGAGATCTCTGAAAGATGACCTGATTTTCTAGAACAAATCCTGAAAAATGAAAGCACTTGATATTGCAGCAAAATATAGAAAGTAAGCGTCCATCAGCTTGGGTGATCTGTAAGGCATGCCAGTTTTTCCTTCTCTACTGCCAGTAGGTACACTCAGGTGGAAGAGCAGAGAGCAGTAAATGTGGACACTGAAGGGATACTGCAAGTTGCTATGCTCTGATTGAGATGGACTGCCTGGATATGTTATAGTCATGAAAAGAAATTGCAAAATGGTTCTATGGATTAGATTGCTGTCAGCTTTTGACTGACAAGCCACTCACATAACTGAAATATAGCAAGAATCGATTCCAGTGAGAAGTCAGATTATTATTACGCAATTTCTAGGCAACACATGATCATAAAAGGGCCTTGGTTCAGTAATTGCTTCTACCTAGTCTAGACACTCTGTGAATACTATTATTATTTCAGATTAGCTTTGCAGAAATGTCCAGAAACCCTGACTGGAAAGTCATAAATAGGTAGTCTCTGTCCCAGAGAGCTTGCAATACAAAAAGAAGCTGAGACAACTGTTGAAAGCAATGAGAGAGTAGAGAAGATATGTGTGAGATAATGAAGATGAGCTCATGCAGTGATATTAGAGAGCTGTGGCTCTCTATTTGTTTCAGCTGCACATATGTATTTCCAAAATAACTCTGCTGGAGTCTTTGCAGCTACGGTAAAATGAAATTGATGTGAGGTCAAAATCAGAATCCTGTTGTTTCAGGTGTGACGCATAGATAGGTAAGCCAACCCTCTGAACTGTACAGAGGGCACACATTGGTAATGTGACAGAGGATTCTGAAAATTCTGAGAGACATTTCCAACTCTCAGTGATGTACTGCTCAGCCTCCTGACAGTCACTGACAGTGTAAGACTTCTTGGGCACTCACTGTTGACATGCCACATTGAAGTTTATATTTTTAATGCATTTAAAGGTTTTTTTTACTATTGGGAAAAAAAGATAATTTTTGCACAGGTACTTTTATTAATCTGGTAGGAAAAACAGATAAATGTATCGTTGCTACAGTGTTAGCTAGACTAAGTCTGAAAGTATGTTCCTCAACTAATGTGTTCACACAGAGTACGGAACTGTTTTCACATCTCATTTCCTTAGCAGATGAAATGGAAAATTAATTTAGATCCAAAATCAAATAAAAATATAGAATTATTTTTTCTGTATTAAAAAAAATTCTGACATAGACAGTAAAATAAAGGTTTCACAGGCTAAGCCATAACCTCAATCAACCTTCCTGACCCAGGTAGCAAAAGACAAGGCAATGGTAATTTAATATTAATCTTAGATTGTACCACTAAATCCTTTAAGTCTGTAAGTCTATAATTAGAATATGGCTAGTAACAGGTCTGTTTCTTATCTGCTATGAAGAAAAAGTCTATAAGCAATGTAAGTGCTCTTAGTTGTTTACTTATAATTTAATTTCTTTTGTACTAGGAAATATTACATGAAGTCATACACCTAGATGAGCAGTGACATCATGTTTGGAAAACCATTTAAAAAATGTTATGAACAAAACTGGGTTTTCATAGACGTAAAACAATCACTGTGTACAACCTAAGATTCTACTAAGGCATATTTTTTTGTCCTTTTGATTTAAAAACCGTATTTTGGCCTGGATCATAGGTTTCTGAACAGTAGCATATGTGCCACAGGTGTCTTGTAAGCCCCCTCTAAATGATCAGACACACAAGGTGGGAGCTGCCTCCACCAGCAGTATTACCTGCTGCTGCTGCTGCTCATGTTCAAGGGCCTGTAGGGCTTTATCTCTGTTAAATCCTTTTTTTGTCATGGATTCCTGTGTCAGATGATAAGAGTCCAATCTTGGTTTTAAAGGGTATTAGATACTGCCTTAATGTAAAATGTAGTTGAACTGTAGTCAAATGTATTTTTCTTATTGGGTTTATCTTCTCCAAGGAGTAACTGATGAAGGGGAGTGTGACCTTACTTCTCCTTTCAGACCATCAGCCTCTGCTCTTCTCCTAAATGCCTTTCTCCCCTTGGAAATTCAAAGGGTCTCTTGTCTACTTTCCTCTTCTAACCTCTGCACATTTGAAGAGGTCCCTACCCTCTCTCTGCGCAATGGCACCTGCTCCTGAACCTGGAAAAAAACATTACTTGTGCAGGCAGATGTCATACTTTCAACTCCATACTGAGATGTTAATTAAACTGGAGAATAAGTAACTTCAAAATAAATTATTTATGTGAAAACCTTTAATTATCCATATGAGTTTATCAGCAGAGGAATCTTTGGAAGAGCTCGTGAAAAATCCACAAAACCCAAAAAACATATGAAGTAACCATGCTGATTAAATTCTGAAATAAAATATCACATTTTTAGATTAAATCAAACATTCCTCACCTGAACTTCAAGTATCCAAAATGCCCCACTGCAAGATGAAACTTCTGTCACCTTATTGTAGAGAATGTTTCCCTTCGGCATGGGAGCCTGAAGCAGGCCACTGGCTTCCAAAAAGAGAAGTCTAACAAATCAGGCAGGTACTTGGATCTTTCCAGAACTGAATTCCTAATTTTCTGGATCCAGCCCGTTACACGTTCCAGAGCTGCTGTGACCAAATGCAGCTTGTACATAGCTAGCCTCAGAAACTGGAAAAGAGGCAGGTTGTGCTTCCCTCTTGGCCCAAGAGCTCATTCTACAAATAAGCCTAAAGAAAATGCAAAACACAATACTGAAAACATCTGGAAGTAAGAAGACTAAGCTGTTAAAATCAATGCGTCTGGATGCAGTCTGTGACTCCTGAAATTCGTAGACTATTGATTGTTGGAAGCCAGGAGGATACACCAAGGGAAATATCCCGCTGTGCCTTTCTTGCTTTTTAAATGCTTTCCCTAAACATTTTCTATTTGTCACTGCCACAGACAAGCTATTGGGCTGGGTGAATCCAATGGCTACACTTACCATGTTTAAAAACAACAAAAAAACAGGCCAGGGCAGTTCTTTGCTGCCAGTTGGCATAATATGACCCATGTCCATACTATTAACTCTCTTACCCGTCAAAAGAGCATGGTCTTATTCAGACAGCCTGTTGGAAATGACTCCTGGCCCTTATAAAACCCTGATGCATGCTCAGCCTTTGTTTGAGAGGTTTCTAGCTGACACAGGGACATTGCTAATAGTTTAATTGTTAGCATGACAGTCCTCAGCCAGGAGCTCTCATGCTATTTATTGCGCTGCTATAGAGGTAGAAAATTAAATTAAAAAAAAAAAAAAGAGCCTCTCCTTTGTTGGCTTTTATCTGTATAATTCTATTTGTGTGGACTAAATGGTTCAGCAACATGGTAAGAGCGGTGAGAGGGGTTTCTCACAGTTCTTGAAGAAAAAAAACCCTACACTACACCTCAGAGACAGTTCTTCCACCTCCTGTCTGAGACCACTCACACCTAAGCTGATGCCACTACCCCACCAAGACACTGGAAAGTCCTCTGGTTCAAAGACCTACTCATCCAAATTATATTACAGTTTCCTTCTTATGTGGCTAAACTAAATTTGGCTCTATTAGTTACAGATTAATTTAGAAGAAAGAAACTAGATTAGCAGTATCCCAAACTATTCTGTAATGGTGGTCTTCACAGCAGTTTCTATGTTGGCATGCGCAGGGCAGTTGGCCTGACCTCACTTTTTCAGCTTACAATGTCATGTTTTCCTCCTGCTCTTTTTCTCCTAGATGTATGGTCCTTCTCATCTCCATTTCCTTGCAGTAATTTTGGATAAAACAATTCTGTTATATCTAGTTGTTCAACAGAAGTTGGTTAAATCCCCAAAGACACAGAGTACCAGCAATCCCTGGTGACTCAGTTAGTAGGAAAATATTGCCTGTTTTGCTCCGAATTTAAAAAAAGAAGTTTTTGTACAGAAGGATTAACATGATCAGGTGTCCAGTAACCTTTCCGAGAGAGATGCAGATCTCCATGCATTAAATGGGACTTTCTGAGAAATGCAATTTCTTTTGCTAACTGATCTATTTCACTAAAGATCAAGCAATGATCCAGAAGTCATTCACACCAGCTGCAGCCTTAAAAATAATTTAGATTGGTATAGAAAAACATCAGTATACTCAATCCAGTTGACCTTTAAAATGCTTATAGACATTCATTTTGAGTACTTGTAAAGGTGAAGTCTAAATAAACATATAAATTGATGTCACATATGTATTCCATCATACAGGAGAAGTGATTCTTACATAAACCCAGACTCGTTAGCTTTTCATGTTTTCAACACATTGCCTGATTAATTATTTAGTCTTCAGCCTTTGCAAATACCTGATTATCTAGTGAAAAATAATGTAGGGAATCTAGACTGAATCATTCTTTAGAGGAAGAAAGGTGATAATTTAATCTTTCCTTGCATGATCGTGAAATTCAATGAGGCAAAGGTGAACCACAACTAAATTGTCTATCAGAAGACACTTCACTTTCTAGTGAAACTTTGTCTGAGAATGGATGGTTGTCAAAATAGATATCTTTTGATTTAAACTACCAAATAGCAAATAACAGGTTTTTCAGCTTAGGGTGAAAATCTGTTTTTCTTTTTCATTTAATACTCAGAGTCTGAAAAGTAGTTGTTTCTTGGTATTTTGGTGTTGTTGCTTGAATTTTGTACAATAAAATAAAAATTTCTGCTAATTACACTTTCATTTGTGTATGTTCACTAATGAATATGTAAAATCTCCTTGTGTTTATAACATAAAATTCATTCTTCACTTGTGTCATTCATTATTGGGCTGACCTCAAGCTATACATATAATAGGTTTGAAATCCATTTTTAAAATCCACTTTTCTCTGATTGCTAGTTGCATTTTCACTTCTGTATTTCATTTAATTTTCATTAATGCAACTCAGAAAATCTTCTTTACACCAAGAAGAATAAAAGCCATTTTTACATGTCACATAGATATACACTCTATTAGACATTAGGTTGTCTGGTTGCAAAAGGGAAATATGTTGTATTTGGGCAAACACGTATCAAGCTCTAAAAGTGAAAGGTACCTTAAAGATTAGCACGCCACTGTGTAAGAAATACTGTGACTCCTGGCATTTTGGGGTGCAGATCTGTGATTTCCCTTGTTCTGGATGCCAGTAATTTCCCTCTTCTTTGGACTTGCATAGTACAGCTTTCCCTGTATTAAAGAGTATTAAAGAGAAATTCTGTCCAAAGCTGGTATATTCATCATTTTCCTGTTCTGAGGTGAAAGTATGCGTGCTCTGGGTGCACATATCCAAGTTTTGGATAATCTTCAGCAGCTATTTAAAGGCTGAATAGACTGATAAATACAGAGTCCATGTCACCATGTAATAATTTAAAATACTGATCTACTGTATTTTTGTCTGGTGAGTAAAAATCAGTTTTCAATACCTTTTTTTTTTCCTGTAGCTTTTGAGTGCTGTGTCTATGTATTCACATTTCTCTGTCCCCACAAATTAGATATTCTTTTTTCTGTTTTCTTTTCTTTTCCTCACTCCTAGTTTAATTTTAGCTTAGTTTTTCCTCACAGCTAGTTTAGTTGTGATATTCAGTATAACCATTAATTTTGTGAATGCTGAGCTGGGTAGTCACTGATGTGTACGTTGAAACAGCTGAAGAGTCTTATCTCATCTCTTTGTCTGTACCGTATAATTCACAGTAATGTGTTTTTCAGGAATTTAGAGAATTTGAAACTTCTTTCTCCTGAGTTATCTGTAAATGAAAGTATCCATGCCAGGGATACATGTGAGAGAGTTTTATGGGATTTCTAAAATAAGTGTATACTGCTCTAAAAGTAGTTCACTGGACTTTAGGACATAGAAATTCTCAGTGAGAGTCATCACACTTACCACAGCTATCTGGAACTTAGCTGTCTAAGCTAATAATACTGGTTCTTTTCCTAGTCAGTAAAAAGCAATAGAATTATTTAAAAAACTGTTCAACCCAACTATTTCAGATACTTTTAACGGTGGAGTAAACGTCTTTTTGGAAGTGCACTATGTTCTATGTAAGCGTGGACTTTATTTTCCATATTTTTGACTAACCATCATTACCTTTTGTTAGGTAAGTGGCACAGCCTGCATATTACCATTGCTTTTCTCCACTGCACTGTTTTGTATCACTTATTCTTCTTCAGTGTATCATGCATTTCTTAAAATTTTTAATTTGATAGAAAACTTAGGAAAGAAATAGTGTCTGAAAAGGTTTCATTCTGACAATAATTACACTGTTCAATAAAACAAGTTTTTTAGTATGTGATTTCTTAATGGAGACATTAAATTCCAGTCATTTGTTCCAAATTATTTGAAGTGATCACCCTGAAATAATTTAATGAATGCAGAGTAAATACATAATAGTTTTAAGCATTTATTCTGAGTTTTTGCTATCCTTTGTTGTTCAGTAAAATTCTCCTGAACATTTAATCTTCCACATAGTGTTGAATTCCTTTCAAAATTTCAAGAAATGTTCTGTCAAGTTAGAAGCAAGTAAATGTATGGCACCTATACCTGTGTGCCTCCTCCCTTCCATCCCAGTTACCGATAACACCAATTTTTCTTTTTATGTGTGCAATTAACAAATAATTATGGTACTGTACACAATAATGCTAGTGTTAAGAGAACAGTCCTAAGGATTTTTAGAAGCAAAAAATATCACCCCCTGGTTGTAACTGAACTGCAGAAACTGCACACATCTGATGCAAATGGACTCGAGAAGACATCTCTATCTCCACGCATCTCAGAAAGAGGGATTTATTTCAGGGTACCGTGCTCCTTGGTGTACTAAATGGGGCACTAGCCTCAAGGATAAGCCTTGTAGGATCCTGCAGTAAAAATGTAGGTGTGGGGCTCTTGCCTTGAGGATAAAAAGGCCCATTCCTACTAGAGCTGTAAAGGTTTTTAGTAAGACCTTTCTGAGCCTTTTCCCTCCTGTGCTACACACATGGAGATAGAGCACATGCTGGCAGCAAGCTCAGCACAGCCGGGTGCGTTTCCCTTGGGTGATAACCCTCCCTGGGGATTTACTTGGCTGCCTCCAAAGCTGCAGAGAGGGGCATGCAGCTGCATGGGCTGAGCATGATAATTGACACATAAGGCAGCATTAGAGGCTCCCAGCACCCTGGCTGTCCTGTGATTTCATTTGGAAGGTGAATAGTAAGAATTAATAGTTTAACTGAATACTTCAATTGTTTTTTTTTCTTGAATGAAGCAGAATGAAGCACTGTGAATATTTTCAACAGCTGAAAAGCATCAGGGCTGCCACCCCTGTGTGTGTATCAACAAAGACATTATAAGAGCAAACCTAGAATTTTGCAATTTTTCAGTACTTGATTTTGCAACCTTAACATTTTTAAATACGCTTTGGTGTCTGTAGACATCTCCTATATATCTTTAGACCAAATAAGTAAAACTTACATTTTCCAACAGAAGAAAAAGGTAAAAGTGTATAGTAAGTTATATTTGCTTGCTCTCTTTTCTACTGATCTTGTAGAATAACTAGAGAGGATTCTGTTTTCTTCTCTGCAAATTGATGAAATCATGTGGTATTTTATTCTAACATTATAAATGGCATTACTTTACACTTATTGAATTTCCAAATGTGATCTTTCTTGTATTTTGTCTTTGTTTTCTGGTGCTTCTGGAACTCTTTATTGATATATCCAGGAGAGTTTACTTAAGCATTATTTAGTGTTCAGATAGAGCATGTTTTCTATAAAAAATTCAGAATTACCTGGATCCTATAACAGGACTATATTAATCCTTGACATTTTCTATGGATGCATATATATTTTTTGATTCAAGTTAGCATCTAAATTTCACACCTTTGGGAAACAGAAGAACAGAGAGAATGTTATCTGTTAGAAATTTGACATAGTCTTGGAGAATTAACTTCAGCAAACTAGGTATCAGACAAACCAAACAAAAGAAAGATGACTGAGGAGTGGAGGATGCTAAGAACAGTGACAATGTTTTCTATCTGAAGAAGGAAATGTAATATCAATAATGGGAATATAATATTTTCAATTTAGTGGAGGAAGAAGAGAAAGAATTAAACCTCAAGACCTGTTCAAGGTGAACTGAGAGGGGGAAAGATATCCTAAGTATTTCAATATTACTGGAAAACAGAACACTTGTATTTTGAATCTGGAGTATGAAAAGACAGTCATTTGGTTGAGTTGCTCAGTTAGGATCAGGGAGAGCTGCAGTCAGTTCTTTTCTCTCTTTTGTACCGTGCATGATGCTGGGCTTGAGCCTATTTCTCTGTGCCTATGCTAAACAGAATAATAGGTCTTGCTAAACTCTTCAGAATAAAACTTGTGGGCTGTTCATCTTCCAGGATAATTAGGATCTGCTGCATGCTGGAGATAATGGTGATTCCAATATGTCAACTATTTCCTGTGTGGAAATGTACCAAAGGAAGAAAAAAATCTTGCAAGGAACAGGGAGCTGGACTCGATAATCCATATGGATCCCTTCCAACTTGAGATATCCTATGGTTCTATGACTCTATAATTCATCAGCCTGAATTTCTCTGAAAGGAAATGCCTGTATTTTCCTGCTCAGTTTGGAGTTGTGTGTCATAATAAAAAATGCACTTACATTAATTTTAATATAACAATGATATAGGTGTTCCCAAAAACATAGAAAGAAACTGATATTTTTTTTTATTTGTGTGTGTGTCTGGTGGTGTGTCTGATGTTGGGTAGATTTCTAATGGATGACTAAAGCAAGTAGATTTTGGAACTGTATTTAAAACTGGATTGGTAAATCCTAGAAAAGACCATGCAATGATTCTGAAGAATGATTAAACAGGTAAAACAGACAGGTAAAATGGTGCTGATTTTCAATGGCCAGAAACAGTACACGTGACAAATGCTTCTGTAATGAAAGTATTGGGGGACTGTATGTTGTTTATTGCATGAAGTTATCTTAGGACTTTGTGATCTTTCATTTCTCAGAATAAATTCAGATTTAAAGTCTTGATGCCAGTCCAATTGAAGTCAAAGTCGAAAGAACAATATAGGTGGAAATAAAACCCAGTCTTAAGAGCTCTTCCTAGGATACCCAAATGTGCTTCAGAGGTACTTAAAAGGACAAAAAGAAAACGTGACAGTGGTGTTCTGAAACATTGTACTGCAAATTCCAAGTTGTGCT
>Ga0181612_154234_pt1 | contig 15227 bp, 7 predicted proteins | sample HoacroProtozoa21_FD_119630 | JGI IMG/M metagenome (GOLD analysis project Ga0181612, IMG submission 119630) | Hoatzin crop microbial communities from Cojedes, Venezuel. Combined Assembly of Gp0051906, Gp0051904, Gp0051908 | reverse complement strand
GAGGTGGTAGATGCCCCGTCCTCGGAAACATTCAAGGTCAGGTTGGACGGGGCTCTCAGCAACCTAATCTGGTGGTAGACGACCCTGCTCATTGCAGGGGGGTTGGACTAGATGGCCTTTAAAGGTCCCTTCCAACTCAAACCATTTCGTGATTCTGTGCTTAGGGCTTAGCAGCATTGGGCCATATTCTCCATAACTGTTATTTATGTTATGCCTGGTCCAAGTCTTGTGCCAAGACTTAGAACCCAGGAGATCAAAAAGTCATGACTTCTCCTGACATTTCCTTGCTTTAAGCGGTGCAAATGAGAGCTGCTATCAACGTCCCTTAAGGTGTTTTATGGTATCATCGTAAGGCTGAAGGAAAGATCTGCTACCATTGTGATTTGTGGATTGCGGACAGTGAGCAGCTCATTACCACCCTCATTAAACTCACTGTTGGATGGTGATATTAATATGAGCGATTAACAACATTACTGATATTTTAACATTGGAAATTCAAAAATGAGTCATTGCTGCTCTCCCAGATTGCAAGGATGGTTTAAAGATTAGAAAACTCTCATGTTAAGTCTTTTAAGCTTTTCTCCCCCCACACAAGGGTTAGAAAGCTTCTTTTAAAAAAATGAAAGCACTGGGCAATGGAAAAAAGCCCAAGAGCTTGCAGCCTGGGAGCTTTGAATCCTGCCACGGAAAAGATCAAAACACTGGATTCCGGTAATGTGGTCTTGACCACGGGACGCTCCGGTGGTTTATTTTGTCTTGCGGGCTGTTTGTTGAATGGAGGAGAGTTTCTCATGGACGTGTCCCAGTGCTCTGTGTGTGCATGGTGTGTGTTTGAGAAGCAGCTCAGCCTTTTTATCTTCTGTGTTTGGCTTGTTTAAAAACAAAGGAAAATCAGCAGCATCATGTAAGGCTCAGAAGCAAATGGTAAAATTAAAAGGCAAAGACTTGTTTTGGGATGAGGCTGTGGGACTGAGCTGAAATCTGTTACACATGCTGCTCTAGTCTTAACATTTTGTAATTCTGGAAGGGATCAGAGAGTAAAGCTGTTGACTTTGCTAAGTGCTTGCAGGTCAGGCTGTGGGTAAAAATCCCTTCCATGCTCTAGCTTTCTTATGCCAAGGAAAAAAGAGACTGTCCCATGCTGCGTGAAGGGAGATTTCTCCATTCTGACCAGTGGGAGAGGATGCTGCCCTGCAGTGAGATAGGGTAGGGGTGGAGGCCCAAGCAGGGTGAGAGCCTGGACATGGGGCTGCTGGGATGCACAGTGGCACTGAGGTCTTGTGGGTGGCCCAGAAATACCACCATGGCTAATGGAAACCCCTGAGCTGTTTGCATCCGGGATGCAAATACTGGTTGCTGAGGAGACCCGGCTTGACACTGCAGCCTTGGCACCAGGTGAAGCTGCCATGCTGAATGACTGTTGCAGAACATGCTGGGTGACAAGGAATAAGAAAACTGGAAGCAGCATTTCAGAGGTGTGCGCAGCCCCGCTCAAAGTGCTAGACAGCCCACTGCCCCTCTGCCTGGCACAGCCTGCATCACCCTCCAGGACTTCCAGCCTCAAAACCGACATGTGCAGCACAATGAAAGCAAAAAATAAGGGGGGGAGAGGGAGAGATGACTTACAGCCTACCAAACTTGGCATCAGTACCAAGGATAAAGGATGCTGGCACTGACTGAAGGGAGGGAGGAAGGGATGGATGGATGGATGGATGGATGGATGGATGGATGGATGGATGGATGGATAAACTAGATTCAAGAGATCCAGCCTTTGGACTGAATCAAGTTTTCATGCACATAATGTATGGGCTGGTCTCCAGTTAAAATAGACTGTACCTTTTCCGTGATATGGATTTGAAACCATCCTGATCCTTCTAATTAAACACACACACACTCACGTACATATATAAATAAAAACAACTTTATTTGGGGAATTGATTTCTCTGTGGCTGTATTACCACAGGAATGCCATAGCAGGGGCTGATAATCAGTCACTTAGGCTTTCATGTGGAAGAACCTAAGAATTAGAGCAAGACTTAACACTTCCTTTGGTGACCTCCTGGTTCTGAGCTCTGCACAAGCAGCATCTGCCAGAGACACTCACTGTCCCTTATACAAAGGAAAATTGTGCTAACCTAGCTTTTAGAGGGAAGGTAAAGGGACAAGACAGTTTTTATTGTTATTATTTTTCCTCTCTTTGTTGCAAAAGATTCTGCAAGCACCAGGGTCTTCCGGTGCTTTGTGTTTCATAAAAGCACATTGAAGAAAGGATGCTGGCCTTAGGTGACCTACTGGAGCTGGGAGCCAGAGCCAGGATTAGGATTCCAGTTGTCAGCTCCCAGTCCTGGATTCTCCTTATTAAATGACACCTCACCATTACAATAATGAGATCATCCCTGTTATTTAATTACATTCTCCTTGTTGCTACAAATCCTCTGTGTAGCAATCCAAGCACTTGCTTTCTAAGGTTAACAGGAACACGGAAATGTGTTTCCTGCCCCACTGTTAAGATATATATCACTTATGCCTGGCCTGACATCAGCTTTTACCTGCTGTGGCCATGGAAAAGCTGAACTCACATGCATGCCTGTGGTCTGAGCAGCGAGACTGCCAATACTCACCTCCTCATTCAAAGATTTAGATGTGGGCTTAATTTTGTAATCTCGTGGGATTTCTCAAAGGCTACTCACACCAGGAGAGTGGAGTGTCTGCAGGATCGAGGCTTCTGGGACTACATCCCACTTACTTCTTGCAAAAATGTGGTGTCTCTAAAGATGTTTCCTGCTCCAAGGGGTTCAGCTGTGCTGAGACCTGACTCTTTGCCCACATCTCTTTGGTTTTGTACAAGAGACACTCTTGCTTCCATCTTATTAAATCACAGCCCTTTAGAGTGAGCAGATGCTACCTCCAGGAAGACCTGTTATTTCTGGTCCTGGTAGTGCTGTGGCAGAGTCTGGCCAGCTTTTTACAAACCTTCATTAGGTCCCTACACATGGGGGAAAATAAGAGCTCCAGGAAGAGCATTCATAAGCAGAAATCTAGATGGGTTTCTTCACAGGGCTGCATTCCACCACAACTTCATTTGGGGAGTGGGCACAGAGGTGGCAGCAGTAGCATCACAGGAGGACCACGTGTTAACCACCACCACTAAAAGTTATCTCGTGACATGAAGAGAACAGGAGAAGAAGAGCATGGGATGACATCTTGGGTGATGGCTTCAGGCTGCTCCCAGATCTGCTTGCATTTCTCCAGCTCTCCCACGGATGACTGGGGTTGCATTTCTGGCAGCCTGTCTAGCCCTGAGAACATTGATTTTCTGGGTATGAGGAAAAGGCAGGCTGTGCAAGTCGTGGCACAGCTTGTGTGTGGAGCGCTGCCTGTCACAGCTCTTGCCAGCCCTGGCTAGCAGGGCTACCAGCAATTTGCAGTATGGCTCCTGATTTTCTTGGCACTGCTCCCTTGGATATGTTGCTATTCCCAGTTAGGCAGCCCAGGTACAGAGGAATTTATGTGATTTACTCACGGTCATGCTGAAGATTTTGGCCAAGGAAGAATTTAATTCCAGGTAGGGAAGATCTACAAGTTTCTGTCTTAACCACCCAAAAATTCCTTTATAGCTTCTTTCACTTCTCATATCTCAGGAAATGATGTCCCACGTCTTTTTTGCATTCCTCTGCAAGATGCCTTTAGCTATGTTGTCTGTGAGAATAAAGTAAGAAAAGATGCCTCCTTGATCTGGCTGTAAATTTTTTGTCTCTTTGCCATGCCAGGCTGGGCATTGGCACTTGCTAAGCCTGAGCAGATACACCAACTTCTCTCTCCCCCCAGCTTTTCACCACTTCATTACAACCTTATTTCATGCTGTCAGAAATGAGCCAGTAAATCCCCAGGGCAGGGCTGTGTACCTGGGCAGACTGGGAGGGTCTAGCATACTTTCCAGTACTGAAATATTTAGCAATTAAATCATTAATTAATAGCTCACATGGATTTCCACCGGCACGTGAAGCACTTTGCTGTGGCTAGGATCACTAAAGGATCCTCTCTCACATTTAAGTCTAGAGTAATAGCGCTAGAAGTAGAAAAAAATCGGAGGCAATCCCTCCTACATCCCTGAGTGATGCAGAGACTTCCCGTCAGACAGACAGATGCTGTCTTTCCTCCAGACATCTGGAGAAAGGCGCTGTGATGCTGATGGTGGGAAATGTTGTTGGCTTGCTCTGGCTGGATGGGAAACCACTGCTATCTGAGACGGTGATTTTGCCACGTCTTTCCTCCCAACAGTAACTGGGATTGGAAGAAATCATATACTGGGAGAGTAATGCTGGTCAGCAATTTCATCAAGGTATGCAAAGAGGGGGGAAATATCATCCCATTATTATCCCCAGTAAATCTGCAATTGATCTAATTGCTCAGCTCCTTTGCTTTCTCTCATCGCTGTATGAACTTGAGCCCTTTGATCGGTTGGAGCAGCAGCAACGACTCTAAATACCTACGAAACAAGCAGTATGCTGGAAAATGAGGATGTAAAATAACTTGTTTCTATTTATTGTAATGCAACTCCTGCTGCACCCAGGCAGAGATGGAAAATGCCAAGGTATGGGCTTTGCTCACAACCAAATCATGGCCTGACCCGGGTATGCAGACCTTCAAGATCTTCAAGCTCCATTGAAGGCTGGTGGGCTGGACGAGAAGCTGCTGAGCACTCATTCTCCAATAGCATCACATGGAAGAATAGCAGAGCCCAAACGAGTAACATTTCTACTCCGGGCTCGACACTTGTTGTGCAGCATGGGGCACAAAGGTTCTTTGGGGACGTTGGTGGGTCAGCGTCCTGGCCTGGGAGACACTCAGTACATTGATAAACATTGATTAAAGTAAATTGAGGGCAGGTGTGTGCGTGTGCTTCCCCTCATGCAGAAAGAAAAGAAATTTTAAAAATGATGTAGTATTTTGTTTTAACTCCCCTGCTCCCCATTTCCGAGAATAGGGAAAAGGGGAGAGCAAGTTTTACACAACAGCAAACACAAAGCCTGCTTGCCATCCAAGTGGGGTACTCGGTTTGGTGCAAAACCCCCGTTCTACTAAGACATTTTCTCCCACTAGCAACCAAAGGCAGCAAATTTTGTTGGAAAATTTCCAGCCAGTTCATGAGTCAGTGCACAACCTCGAGTTTAGCTATCCTGGTAGAACAAATAAGCCCATCAGACACTGATCCTAAGATAATACAGCCATATACTGCCTCAGACAGACAGGTTGACTCGAAGTTCAGAGTTTAAAACGTGTTTGACTTCAGTGCAATAAAATCAAAAAGGAAGCAAGAAACCTGAAGCAGTACCACAATTGTTAACCCGTAGTGCTGCTGCAACGAATATCTTATTTGTGTGCCTGAATGTAACTGAATTCCTCGGGGTGGTCGTTTATGTACCTGTAAAGCAGTGTCTACATGTACAGCACTCTGTAAATAAATAATGCACAGAAATAACAGGTAATAAAATATGCTGGATGTTGTGGCAATTTGGCCGTTCGGCCGGATTGCTGCTGACAATTCAGTGACTTGATTTATGACTTTGAGGTCATTCTGGGAAATATTATACCATAGTTTTGTCATCCTGTTGCCATGTTTTTCTGCTTATTTGTGTATTTTTCTGTTGAGCAAAGCAAGCACTATTCCATTATACTACAGACCTGAAGTCAGAAGAGAGCGTCATGGTCTTCTTCTTTGTGCTCCTGTAATTTCTTGCCAAACTAGTGGTTTTCCATTTGTGGTTTGTGAGTAATGGTGGGTGTAAAAGCTATTTCAGAAGGGTCTAAGGGTGACTAAGAACAGTAAAGGGAATTTTTTTCAGAGGTCTCCACAAGCTACTAGCTTAGAGAATATCTCAGAAAATATTGAAACCTATTTCAAAGCTGTCAAGGAGCAGGACCCTCCTTGTGTTCTTTGCCACCATGTTGCTTTCCATTCGCGTGTCTCTCTCTCCAGACCTCTCTATTTTACTTTGGCATTGTCTGTCCAACAGGAGAGCATTGTGTTCTGAGAGAGGTGCTGCTCTGGTAAGGTCGTTTGCAGCCCACAGCCCTTGGACATCTGGCAGGATGGTGATTACTCGTGAGGCTTTCATGGAAGGGACTGGGAAAAGGGGACCGGCTGCCAACAGGCTGGGATTTGCCAGTGTCTGCATCTTACGGGATAATTCACAGGGGCCACATGTCAAGAAAGGTGGAAAGCATCTGTCTTCGATAAACAAAATATCCAAGCTTCTCCAGATTCACACTGTGTGGCAGATACAGCAGTTCTCAGCTCATTTTTTTCGGCACTCTTTCCAGATTTACAAAATACATTTAGAAGTCCAGGCACCACAACTGAGTGTATTTCTTCAGTCATGCCTCACTAATGCTGCCTACAGAGGTAGTAAGAACTTGCCTGCTCACACTGACCAGGTCCACTCCTTCTGCTTTGACAGATCACACGAGCTCTCCTCACCACAACATCCCACTATAATCTCACACCCTGTGACATAGCACCAGGACATCATGGACTTTCATGGAGCTGCTGACTTGCAGTGGATGAAGAACAAGTGTCCCTGGCACCCTGGCTTGCCTTTGGCTTTGGTAAGGTACATATCATCCAATGAGTCAACTTCGGAGTTAGTCCAGTTTTAATTTGTGTGTCCTTATTCTTCATCCTTGCACCTATCAAAGCAGTATTATCTAGCAGAAGTGGTCTAGATAATAGAGTCATCCCAGTCTGTCCCTCACATTTGCAGTGAATACAGTAGTCCACAGCACCCACCAAACAGCTGCAGCAGCTCCTCCACACAATACTGTCTGTACTTGACTCCTGCCATTAATACCAGACTCTAGACTGGGAAGAAAAGATGAAAAGTCATATTCATAATGTCTTAAATAAAAAGAGCAGAAGAAGAAGCAGGTGTCCATGCTCTCTTAGGATCTTCCACTGTCAAGAGGGAAGTTAAAGGAAAATTTCTTGAAGATCTTGGGATAGAGACCGTGAAGGAGACTTAAGAGCCCAACAGTGGCTCCCTTGCCTGTCTTCACATCCGATGACTTATTTTATAGAATCACAGAATAGTTTGGGTTGGAAAGGACCTTTAAAGGTCATTTAGTCCAACCCCTGCAATGGGGCACCCATTTAGACAGCAGTAGCAGTAAACTCGGTACCTTCTGCTCAGGTTGCTCTTAATGGACATCTAATCAATACAGTCAATGGGCTGTAGGGAGTGATTCATCTTGATCTAAAGAAGATGTCTACAACAGGTAAGATGAATCATGTTCTGCACATGTCTGTTTCTGCCCATTGACTATGAAGGGGACCTTGAGGGACTAACTCAGCTGAGGACATATTTGAAGCTAGATGGGGGTGAATATCATCCTCACTGATTCTTGCCAAGTTTCAGTGTCTAACCCGAGGTTCATCCTTGCCCTGTCATCTGGTCCCTTCCAGAAGCTCCATCCTCAGACTCTGAAGGTCTCTTGCCTCCACTCCTCTGGGTGAAAGGCTCCAAGAGCCTGCCAAAACTTAATTCCTGAGACAATTAGAAAAAGGCTTCCTATTTCTACTTATGCCTCACTTTTGTTTTGACAGGCAAAACAAACCAAACAACTTCAGCTTCCTGTCACCAGACACTCCAGCCAGCTTTCCGCTGCACCTGCTCCAGTATAAAGTTGCATAGCGACAACTCCCCATCAGCAGTGATGTTTGGAGATCTCTATCAAGGCAGGTGTTCTGCAAATGGTTTCTTTGTAGGGGGAGTACCCTACTCTGCTAATTGCCAGCACAAGAGCTGTACAACACAGTGACATAAAATCTTGCAGCTTAAGGCTCTCCATCGGGTGAATATAATCTTCTCCCACACCTGAAAGTCTGTTTTAAAAATGTTATGAGCCGTCTACACAAACCGCTGTGTGGAAACAGGTTGCAATACAGAATATTCCTGCTCACCAAATAAAGTTGGGTGAGGGGCACCTTGGCTTGCCTTTTCAGTGCTGTGGGTGAGCAAAAGCACCACAATCATGATAGCAAATATTAGATAGACCAGTGCTCATAAAAACTGCTGTATCAGCAAGTATGGAGGTGGAAACCATAGCTGGACAACAGGAAGAAACTGTGTTTTGCACAGGAGTTGGAGGTTTGATGTGTTTGGTCTTGTTACTATACCACCTTCTTGGCATTATTCTAAGACTTCACTTGGCTAAAGTTAGCCTTTATCACATGAGTTAGAGTGATGTGCAAGTGTCAAGTCACAAACACTATAAAATGTCTCCTAGAAATTAGTCTGATTGTGTCTACATCTACACTTAGCTACTGCATTTAGCCAACATAAATGATTATCATAACAGGCATTAGCGAAATGACCGACAGGTAGAAATCTGAACCCTTATCTGGAATGGCTTTCCTTTATCCACCTCCCCTCCCAGACTACTGAGCTATGTTTAAAAACCTAGATCTGAGTTTTGCAGCTAGACTTTCATGTTTGTTCACAGCTAAAGAGCTGAAAGGCCTTGAAAGCAAGTATGATGAAACACCTCATTGGGCAAGAGGAGATTTTCAGTCTTTGGCATCTCATGGGCTACATTTATTTGTTACTGATGGGAAAAAAAAGGTACTTAATTCACCCACTGGACGACTGCAGCACGGAGACAGATTATCCCCAGCCAGCTTTTGTTTGATTGCTCCTGCTGCGCAGCATCTCCTGCAGCCTGCAGACGCGGGGGCTGGTTTATTGTTGGAAGCCAAATGGGTGCCAAAGATAAGCTTTCTCAAAAGAATGTCCCTGCTCCTGCTCTTCCACCGGTGCATGCTAATAAAATAAACTCGGCTGTGCGCAGGCCATGTGTGTGGAGTGCGGCTCCCGGACGTGGAATTCCTGGTCCTCGCCAACTTTCCCCTAAAGCTTCGTTATTCCAATAAATCACGGAGCTGAGTTATGGGGCTCTGTTTGGTGGGGGCTGCTTTTAATTGCAGTTTTAGGAACTGTGGGAAAGGAGAATTAATGCCATATGTTTTTAGGCTTTGGGAGCAGTCGTGGGGTCTCGCTTTCAGTTTTGGCTGGGATTCAAACATCACAGCGAATTTTCAGGTTCCTCTTTGTCAAGCCACAGTGAGAGGGGGAAGAGGAGGAGGAGGGATGGTGGCAGGGTGAGGGAGGGTGCTGTTGTGTGGTGCTGTGTTGCTGGGGTGGAGAGTCAGAGAGAAATGAAAGAGTGCTTCCAGGGGCGAGGAGAAGCACTCCAGGTAAAATCTGTCTGTTTTCTGGCCCTCATCATGGACAAACAAGGCTGAAGCTTGTGAAAAAGGGGAACATACCAAGAAAGGGAATGGAGCATACAGTGTTGGGTTATTCCCTGGAAACTGGCTTCTCTCACGCTGCTCATTTCACTGATTTGCCTTCCCACAGTGTTCTTGGTGCTGAGTGATATGGTGCCTTTTCCATTTCTCTCCTCACTGCTGTCAGGCTGTGCTATGGGCATACATTTATAAAGGATGAGCTTGGAGGAAGTTCAAGGTAGGGCTTAGCTACCATAAGAGTGACTTTTGCTAGCACAGGTCAATCCCTGAAATGATCAGACAAATGTCAAAAGGCAGCCAGGCTTTCTTTAGCCTTTTGAAGCCCCATAGTCCCAGCCACTGCAGCCTTGGAAGCTGTATTTCCAAGTGGCTCCAACCTGATTTCTTCTGGAGAGCAAGAACTGGAACTTCAGGCTGCTCTGAGAGGACAGCTTTCATCCAAATATTAGTCCCCCATTCCGCAACCTGCAAAAGAACAGGGGACGCTACTGAGTCCTCTCTGCTTTGCTGTCACCAGGGCTTTAGCAGGGCCAGTGTTGCATGGTGACCTGTGTCAATCCTTAACAGGCAGTCACCTTCCCGGTGAATGCTAGCCATGGGAAGAGCAGTACTCAGAGTGTGAAAATCATTGGCCTGAGGGAGGAGCAGACACAGCACAACATGGACCACAGCTCCTATTCCCTCTGTACCCACTATGTCTGGGTACTGTGTCATGGTAGACATTGTGTGAGTCTAGTTCTTTTCTGTTCAGTGAGGATGTGACCATGCCCACCACTCCAGGTGAGCACTAGCCACCTGACAACTCGTCCCAGCCTTCATCTGATGAGCTTTGTAGACTCATTGCACTCAGCCACAGGCTGGAATTTGCTGATCATCATGACACACTTCCTGAGACTGAAAAGGTGTCGTTTTGCCTTTTCCATTGCCAAACCAGGAGTCAGCTGTCCCTGTTGCAGGTGATGGAAGTGATGAAGCCCTCACCCTCTGAAGGCCTGGCCTAGGACTGTGTTGAAATACCTTTGCCCTCCAAACCTTGCCCATGGTATACACATCAGTTGCTTAACCTAACACAGAAATAATCTGACCACCTCTGAAAAAGAAAAGACGGCTTTTTGCAAGCTCTGGGTATCATGGAAACTGAGGCAAGTGAGTAAATAGTGAGCAAGTTCTCAGTTGAGCACGGAGGACCAACTCACAGAGGCAACTTCTCTCTTTTTCTCCTATTGCTGGGAGTCACAAAAAGCCTGTGACTTTGTCACGTTGGGACACCATCCTGAGCACAAATTTCCCTCCTCTCTTCTATTTCGACTTGGTTTTAGTTTGGGTTTAAAATATCCTGAAAGCAGAATGGGATGTCCTAGTCAGCAGTGGTGAGAGGAGAGATAACTCTTATCCTGGTGGAGACCCATCCAGCACATGTGACCACGCAACCGTTGTTTGGAGCATGACTAATTGTGACAATTAGTCACTGATGGTAAATAACAAAAGGATCACTCCAGCCAAGCCAGAGGTAACTATTAGTTAGCTCATTTCTTAATATGGTGTGAGGAAGGCGGGATGCAGCCGATGACTCAGCTCTGATGGGGGAAAAAGCATGCATAACACGTCACAGTGGTTAGGTGGATTTTCCAGGTTTGAGGATGACATTGCCCACTCCGCATGTTGCCATGTGTGTTACCAAAACAGCTCACACTGAAATTTATCCAGGAACTGAAAAACACCTGCATATACTAACAGAAGGGTTGTGATGTGCATTAGAAAGGGGTCCAAGGAATAGTTGCTACCAGCTCTGAGTAGGTGTAAATACCCGATGACTTCTAGTTCTTGCCACTTGTTGGAAGTGACTTTATTTTGCAAAAAAGTAAGAACCACACATCTCAGAGCTGGTTGGTATTTTTGAGAAAATCACTCTCCATCTTAAAGTGCATAAGCAAGAATAAATAACTTTTCATGAAAAACCTTCAGTGAAACATTTTAACAAATTGCATTTCCTCAGTTTCACAACAATGTTAAAATGTTTTGGTGACATAGAGACACTTTGTTTAAACTTGTTTTGATAGATTTTGTATTGTATTACTGTATTAGTTGGAACATTTTCAATGTGTGTTATATTTTATTGTTCTGGGATTTATGTTTCATGTGCCTTTGTTATGTTCGGTTTTGACATTATCAAAACGAAATGTTTCAGTGGTGTCACACTGAATGGCTTTTACATTCTTATTCCATCAAACATTTTAAATTTTTTTATTTTTGTTCAGATTCAGAATGATAAATAGGAAGCAAATGTGGACATTTCCCAGAGGACAAAAATTCTAAATTCCAGCCAAGTCTGCCTCTATGTTGAGAAGGAAATCATGTTTTCTGGGCATTAAAACTGCAAATTTGGAGAGCTGATCTGTCTCCCACCTCCTCCACTGCCCTGGACAACTCACTTAGGACTCGACTACATGAGGAAAGAGATTGGAACAGCTGTCCACCATCACCCAGCGTACTTGCATTTGCTCTGTATGAAGGGTGAATTCATCTCTACAGCAGGTCTCCAACCCAGGCCATGAAACGCCAGTTGAGGTCAGATGAACCTTACTTTATGCCCAAGGTGAGCACCTCAGCTGAAGATGGCCAATGTTCTTGTGATGAATCACACTTCTCGTATTTGGTGCGATGAAATTTGGTCCAGACTGAGAACAACTTACACCCATGCACAAAGGCTATGACTACACTGATGTCCTCCTTGTCTCTAGGCTGGCAGCCTCTGTGGGGCAAAAGGGAGCTCCAGCATGGCTCCCCACCCTGATCTTCAGGCTATCAGGACTTCAAGTGAAGGGCTACGTCCATCGTTTGGTCTGGATATGGTCTCAGGATCTACAACCAGCATGGCATTTTAAATTCACGGTGAAAGTTCACTCCCCAGTCACTTCCCTGCATAAAACCCCTTTAATCTACCTACCCATCTAATTTGTCACCTGTAAAATGAGCATTGTGCTACTGTTTCTTGTCTCAGCTTGGTGCATCTAGACGTGTTGGGATCATCTCCTTCTTTGTATATGTTCAGGGATGAGTACAAGGGATCTTTGATCTTGTTCACACCTCATTACAACCCAGAATAGTTGTCCTTTGGGTATTCTGCATCACAGAAATATTTTCTTTTTGTGTGATCAAACATAGCACCATTTAAATACTTACAAACATCTTTCTGGCAAAACAGATTACTTTCTCCCTACTAATCTGCCCAGTTACACCGCAGATTTCTAGATCTGACAGCACCAACCTACTCAGTCTTTTAGGACAGTACTGGACACAACTCCTGAAGACCTCTTCCCATTGACCCCTAGGACAAAATCCCCATTTATCTCACTGGGGTCAAGGTCCTCACCAGCTAATAAGCCAATCTTCATTGTATCTCCTGGAGGGTGTCCCATCCCTCATTTAGCAGACTGGGAGACTGAGGATGAGGGGTTAGGGCAAGAAGGGACAACCAGGACTACAGCTGATGTTTTCTCATCCTAACCAGCTGGCCTGTGCGACAGCCCCATTTGCATCTCTGGAGACGGCGGAGGGAGGAGGTATGAGGAAGAGCTGTCAAAGACAGACAACACAGCAGTTTCAGTTGTGTATTTCAGTTCACCTCAAAGACCTCGCTGCTTTATTTTTGCAGTGCCTTTGTCTTATTTTCCTTCACACACAAGTTTTCTGAAGCACTTTCTCATTTGAGGAACCCCTCAGGAGCTCTGTGGACCTGAGGGTCAACCCCTTCCTCCCCTTCACATACAGGAAGGGCTTGAAAATCCTTCAGTGGGACAAGAAGTGTGATGGGTGATCTTCATTCTCCTTTCCAGTTGTCCTTCTTGCTGTAAGACAGTCAAATCAGGGCACTACTGCCAAGTTTGGAGCCGAACCTCAGATCTGCTGTACATCTTCTGACTTGTTTTTGAAGGCTGTGCAATTCTTTGCACTTTTTTTCCTGCTTCTTGGGCTTGTTAAATAACAAAACAGAAGATAAAAGCTCAAATAAAGTTGCAGCTGCTCGACACCGACCCAGCTCTTTAACAAGAAAGGAGTGGGCAGGTAGAGAGGGGCAGCATGTGGGTTCTCTCTTCTGACTCCACAGGGGAATAAAAGCAGCAAAAGGGGCTGATTTTGCAATTGGCATGAAAAGTCACTGGACACCTGGTGCTCCTTTTATTTCAAAGCGATCTGGGCAGCTACCCCCTTCACTGCCCTTCTGCTTCATGAAAAAGCTCTGAAACAGGAGGTGTCCTCTGCTTCTCACAGTGGTATCTGCTCCATTTCTGGGATTTTTCCTCTTCACAGGGCTCCTTTCACAGGTGCTACAACAGGACATTGGAGCTGCTCTTCTGGGTCAGGACAAAGGCAGAAAAGAGAATTAAATGGTATTTCCCAACAGCCTGACGATCCCCAGTCTTCCTCCCACCTACTGGGTGCTGGATGAGGCTTGAGCTGTATCAACAACTCTAGAGAGGTTTAGCTTCCCCCATGAAAGGGTGCAAATGAATTTCACAAAGAAACTGGAATATGAGCATGCTTGCACAAACTGGTGTTTGCTGGATTGAGCCTGCATCCCTTGACAGCTGGGTCCCACAGGTAAAAAGAAACAAGGAAGTCATGCAAAGCCTATAGACAATCAGGGGCTACGGCTTCATGAGACAACAGCATATTTAGGCAGTTTTTTGGTCTCTTTTGAAACCAAGGCCAAGTGCTGAGCATGCAGAGTAAAAGGTCACAGCAAAAGCCATCTTTGGGCTGATCAGACCCACAACATCACGATGTAAAGCAAGACAAAATGAAGATCTTATCCTCCCTCATCACTCGAGGCCAAATGTAGTCCTCTAGTGAAACCAGTCCAAAAGGAGATGAGATGGGGCTAACCCCTCTTTGGGAAAAATTTCCACAGCAGCCAGTCTGGTCAAGAAAGAAAATGAGAAACCTGTCACCAAATTACCTCTGAGACCCTCCCATTCTCTGATGTTTAGCAAGTGCTTGAGTCCAAGTAGTCACCCCACACTCCAGCCCCCGCCAAAAAACCCCACTGACAGCCTAAGGGACGTTAATGTTAACTTAAGGGCCTTAATTATCTGAGGAGGATTTTATATGGACAACCCATGAAGAATTTAGCTCCCCTTTCTGAAGGAGAAGCTACGTCCAACTTTGCACTAAAACAGGCCTCCCTGTTTAAGATCAGATCTGTGTGGGGACACTCATTTTGAAATAAAAAGTACTCGGTTTTATCAAAGACTGACTTTCACCAGCAGGATGAAACCCTGCTTTTCAGAGCAACATGCAGCACTTGCACTGATGGGACAAACGGTGAGAAAACCAAATGCATTTATTTTGGTGCAAAATTTACATACAGAAAGGTCTCCAGAGCATTTACTGTATGACTTAGAGCAAACAGCCTAATTTATGGGCTTCCATTTCCTCTTCTTTAAAAAGAGGGATGCTATTTATGCATTTTTCGGTTTAAATAGCACTTAGCAGGTGCACCAAGCCTGCACGCACTGCGGTCCTGGGCTTTACTTGATGGGCATCAGTGGGAAGGGGACCAACATCTCTGGACGGGACATCAAGCTCTCCCTCACTTTGGATGGCTGTGTATAGACATGGTAGCTTGTCATTTAAACTATACTAAACAGACATCTGCTTAGACTGGCTAATTTTCAACATCTATGTTAGGATAAAATGAATCAGGGCCTTTTTAATATATGATGCTCACCCTCATATTTAACAAGTGTAGGATTTACACATGATTAAAATCCTGGCATTGGTCCATTAGCCATGAATCCCAGCATACCGCTAGCAATGCCTTTTAGACCTCTACGGCCCCAGCCTTAGCAGCGGTTTATCAGGGTGTCTGCCACTCCAGGCTAAATTATTAATGGTAAGCGTAGAGTTCAAACTAGGG
>Ga0181612_150717_pt1 | contig 15227 bp, 8 predicted proteins | sample HoacroProtozoa21_FD_119630 | JGI IMG/M metagenome (GOLD analysis project Ga0181612, IMG submission 119630) | Hoatzin crop microbial communities from Cojedes, Venezuel. Combined Assembly of Gp0051906, Gp0051904, Gp0051908 | reverse complement strand
AGCCGGGACAGCTGAGCCCAACTGACCAAAGGGATCTTCCATACCGTATGATGTCACGCTCAGCAATAAAACTGGGGGGAAGGTTGGCAAGGGGGCCACTGCTTGGGGACTGGCTGGGCATCAGTCGGTTGGCGGTGAGCAACTGTTTTGATTTGCATCACTTGTCTTTCTTTGGGTTTTATTTCTGTTATTTTCCTTTTCATTACAATTTATTATCATTATGACTACTATTTTATGTTACTTCAATTATTAAACTGTTCTTATCTCACCCCATGCGTTTTCTCACTTTTACCCTTCTAATTCTCTTCCCCTGATTCCACTGGGGGGGAGGAGGGAGAGTGAGAGCGTGGCTGTGTGGTGCGTAGTTGCCAGCTGAGGTTAAACCATGAGAACAGGTCAGTCAGACTTTCTCCATGTTGAATCTCTATCTCTATAAAAGGAAATTGCAACCTACACTTACACAGATGAAAAAAAGTGAATAAATTACTTCCACTATAAGTTTTCCAAATATTTTAACTATGTTTTATCTCCTTTTCAAACACACTAATGAACAACTAGGAGACACAAAAATATCATTATATGTATTACAATTCAGCCACTAAACCAGTATTATTCAAATCAGCATTTTCTTTATTTAACAACTCTGCCACTATCCCTATAAATGAGCCTGAATTTCTGTTTTCCAGTAAAGTAAGATATTGTGATTGCCGTTACATTCAAACACTGTGACAAGCAGAGCACTACAAATATTGAAAGAGACAGCCATAGAATGAGTCAAAAAACTAAACTGACATTCACATTGTATTCTCCATATTTCAAATATAATGGGGTTGATGCTATCATATTGATTGCTTTATTTTTTGCAACCCTGTTCTTGAGAGACTAGTAATCATGATGCATGAAGCAGGATGAACAGTTAGATTGCTCTCTAAAAGTTATGAGCGTGTCAACAACAATGGTTGCTCCTCTTAAACTGAATGATATCAAAGGAGAGGTTTTACTTTATGTGAGTTGGCTATTTTCATCTGAAAAAAGCAGCATTTTTGCCCCCCCCAAAACCATATGAACAATTATGCAAACAGCATAGAGGAAATTCATTGCAGACTTACTGCAGTACAGCTCCAAGTGCTGCCTCATCAGTTTTTCAAGTATTTAGCAGTAGGTCATCTGACAACAAACAGTCCTTCTCAATTTATTGATCCACATCAGTTCTCAAAACTTACCAGGTTTTCCCTTTCAATTCTTTGCTGCTCCTTTTGCCTGTTGAGGGCACTGTGGTACAATCTAGGAGGTACAGCTGACTTCTTCAATGTGGTGGTACTTCTTGGCTTTGCAGACTGTCTGGACAGTTCTTTTAGCAACCTCTGGTTCTCCTGATCAATCTGTCTTACTTCTTCATTTGTGAAAGAATAATTTTTCCTTGTTCCTTTAGATGGCTGATCTATGGTTAGGTTTTGTTCTTTTTTCTCCAACTGCAGGAAAGCTTTAAAATGACAAAAATACTCAAGATTAAAAACCAAAACCAAATACAAATATAAATACAAAACTAAACTCCCATCTGAATTTCAGATTTATGCATTTCTGAATTTTTCAGGGATGCTCAGTTGTCCTTGGTACATTGATTTTACATAAGTTTCACCACAAAAAAAATAAAGTCTCATTTTGGCTTTAGTTAAAACCCATCTGCTTCCTTCTCACTAGGAATCCCCTTCCTCCCCATTTATGACTGGTAATTCAGAGGAATTGAACAGATGCAGTGAACAACTGAGCAATACAAGGGAATCAGCAATATGCATGCAGACACTTTGTAAGCATTTGTGTAGAACATATCTGTTATTTAGAAAGCAGAATATAAACCAGCCTCATGTGCACAGCCATTTCTTCTGCATGGGTGGTATTCCCAAATCTCCCCTTTGATCACCCCGATCTCTACCTTTACCAGAATGCTTGCCCAACTTCTACATTCACACAGTATGCTCAGACTTCCATCTCACGTATTTTTACTGTAGTTACTATGGTACCAGCAATCAGCATAGGCAATTATACACATATGCTAATAGGGCTACCGTTACACAGCACTAAAGCAACATTGAACATCATCATCATCGCAGTGGTACCATTTGCGGCACCAATGTAAGCATCTCAGAAGTTTTCCAAGCACAGCTTCAGGAAGCCAGGGCTAGAAATCAGAGAACAAAGAATCAAACCATAAATTAGTATTTAGATGTTTGCACATGGAAAGAGATGTAAACTTTGCTCCAAAGATATCTAAAATATCTGCCTCAGCTGAGAGGCAGAACAGAAATCATGTTTCAGACAGAAAACTGACACTGGGGAAGCATGACTCAGAGGCACAAAACGCACTTCCTGATGTGATTGTGTTGATCCTTTGCTCCTGAAGCGATAATGCATCATGCTGGTGCAGGAATTGCAAAGGTAAAGATTAAAATTAAATTTAATGAATGGAGAGAAATGGGTGAGCATATGGAATAGAAGAAAAATTACTTGGGCCTGGCAATTAAAAACAGTAAAAAAAAGACAAATTAAAACAGGATGTGAGGTTTCAAGACAAAAGACCAAAGAACACACACTTAAAAATACAAAGCAAGACAGACTTGCACAATTGCAAGATAAGGTAACAACTGGAAAACTTCACTCTCAGTGAGAGCCAGCTATGTTTATTACAGTTCCACTGGAGCTTTGCTATTGACCTAATTCTAAGCCCTTGCTTTCTAAGGCTTTGCGGCAGATCTTCTGGCAACTGTTTTAAGAGCTTTGCTGTCGCGGTATTACCTCATCAATACATTGCATTATCTATGGTACAGGAATGGTGGTACCACATTAGATCAAACAGATCTTTGGAGCTGAGACACAGACGAGGAAGCCTTACACAAGCCATTCCCCACGCTCCTCCAATGTCACAATGCCTCCAGAAGATATCCCCTCACTCTTACCCCTAAAAGCCCCACATAAGAAAAACAAGCATCCAACACAGAAGCTTTGAGAAAACACGACAAAGAAACACAAAAAACCCACAAAAAAACATGCATGCAGTACTATTTCCTCAGCAAATACTTCAGCAATTTTTTTGGCAAGGGATGTCCGAGGCAGCCCTTAATAGCTTAAAAACCTCAAAGAATGATAAGGGAATTCTTACTTCAAAACAAAACAAAATCTTTCTTGCTGTATCTCAACTGAGTTTATTCCAGAACTGATGCAAGAAAGTGCTGCTACTGTCTTCCAGACATTTAGACATAGCATCCAGAATTCAAATTCCAAACAGTTCATGAATTTCAAAATCCCTCCGGAAATTAGTACCATCCGTATGCTAGCCAGTACAGCCAAGAACTGCCCCAGGCAGCTCTAACTGTCAGATTGTCCACATTAGCAAATACTAGTTTAATTCATCAAGAGAAGATGCAAATCACGTCAAAAACAAGACAACACAAACCAGTGCAGATCAAGTGTGTCAATCGACAGCTTAATAAAGTATAAATGTCTTGAAAAGCATCTTTACAATTTAGTAAATTATTCTGAAGGGAAAACTAGTACAGCCATCACCACCATCTGAGGAGACAAACCTGAGATAAGACTCATCTGGATACACCTACAAGGGACAAAAAGAAATGCACAGAAAATAACTAGAGCCACACAATTCACACGGTAACATCAAGCTGCAGCATACTTCTCAGTAAAAAGAAATATGAAATATATCCTTATTGGAACATGCAAAACCAGCACTGCAGAATACAGTTGGAAGAAAGTAATTTGAAAAACCATCTGAAGAAAATATTTATTCTACATTACATAATTGATAATTGTATTACTACGAAGCTATGCAAGATAATTCATCTTTTGCCTTACACCCACAGCATCTCACAGGTTAAATAAGACTGCACATCATACGCAAGAGTGGAAATCAGGTTGTGGCAGAGAACAGTTCAACTGAAGTCCTGACCTAGCTTTGTGGCACCAATGCTACTGGTGATGCATTCTCTTACAAGAGACATTCAAGCTTCTGAATAACTGTCAGTGCAAATTCTGAACACCTCTTTCATTTCTGTGAAAGGTGTGAACTAGTCAAATTCTATTCAAAACAATGGCATTCTGAATGAGGATGTTTTTAATCAGAAATACAGGTTTCATGTCTTCAATGGTACACTATTGTTTTAATTCTTCATAAGGTAGCTGTCTATACTTTGATGGAGAGTGCATACTCTTACGACGCAGCTATGAACCATAACAATAAACAGATTAAAAATGCTTTGAGATAAATAAGCATCAAGGTAATTACTTATCTTTTGACTTGCTCATTTTTCTGAAAAACCCCTGTCACAGCTGTGATAAAACAAACAAAACCAGAGCAACGGCATGGAACAAACGCCTTTCCTTTTCCCCTCAATGCTGGCCAGTAAATGCTTTCAGACATACTGAGTCAAGCAGCCCTGCAGCGACTGCTATGCGCATGGCTCAGCAAGCACGGCATTACTTGGTCACTCAGATCTCCTAGAGGGCACCGGTTTGCAACTTCTGCAGCGTTAACCACCTCCCGTATTTTATCAGCAGCTCTCAGGCACTTAGTGTGAATATATATCCATGCATATCTCCATGCATTGCTCTACTGGATACTACTTACACATGTGAGTAAAGCCTGATAAAATTTTACTGGCTAACTTTACTCTCACCTTCCAGCTTCTTCAGCCACATCCCCCCAACACACAGACTTGTTTATTCATCTTTTCTTTCTTCCTCCATTCCTTAGCCTCTCATAAGCCTTTTTCCTGTCAATGTACTTTCCTTCTACAGTGCCTCATCCACACCTTTTATCACCTCCCCACAAAGATAGCCCTTCCCATTTGCAGCAGGCAGAAAAGAAAAGACACTCCAGCCCACCTTCTTCAGTATGCTGCCCATTCTTAGCTTGATTATTTTTTACAATTACTTGGTGTAGAAGATGACCTTACTACTGCCAACAGCTTTCTGACAACTCTTCAGGTCAAGGGCTTGCTAACGGTGGTAATATCAAATTTATCACAACTCAAGAAACAAATAAATAAAGTGATCAATTCTTAAGACCACCATGAAGGTTCTGCTGTGAAGTTATTTAGTGAAGCCTGAGCAGAACACTGCCAAAATCCAGTAACTAATCTCTTGATACCTTGCTGAACGACAGAAGACTCCTTAATTTTGCACCAAAAGTTCAGACCCAATACAACACATGCAGCAGCAAGTTTTCTTCAACAGGATGGGGTGAAAAGATCAACCTAAAACTCCAGTTCCTCATTCGTTTCTTCAGTTCCTCAACTTTTTTTATAGTTAGCCTTCTGTATGACCTAAGGAAGAACCACATTTGAAATTTCACATGTAGCTCTTTGCAGCAACGGTGCTGCAATATACCAAGGCACTGGATCAGACAACGCATTAAAAATAGTTGTTTTGTTGTTTTTCAAGCTGATAAGTTCATAAATTAGAGTTGTGTTTTGCTTAGTTAAGATCTCTGTTAAGGAAGAATTTATGCTGCAAACGCCACTTTGAACCATAACTGACTGAAGCCTATCCATAGATTACCTTTTCTAAATCACAGCATATGAAACACTGATCTCCTTAAGAACTGTGCAACAGGAGAGTTTAAAAGTTTAGTAGAAAAAAGACAAGCAACAGAATGCATACTGTGTCACTTACTGAAAGAAGATCACTAACACTACAGGCTAAGTACTTGTTCTTAACAAAAGCAGCAGAAGGCAGGGAACATCCATGGAATCACCACTCCAATAAACCGCAGTAGCAATCCAATGAAGCAGGGAGCAAAAGGTTCTGCAGGTCTTCCTGCAGCAGGAGTGACATTATTTCCACAGTCCAGAATTAGGCTTCTGACTCTAGAACTTCAAATCAGCAGTAATAGTTTCCTCTACTTCTAAAGCTATGTAGCTGAAACAACTGTCCAACCTCCACTCTGCAAAACACCACTTACACAGCATCATATCCCTATCCGCTGCACACTTACTATGACAGAAAATTATGTCATCCAATGCATGTCCAATATGCATTGAAGATGCTTCAACATTCACTGGCACCAACATTGCTTTCACGGCAAAGGCACTAGGTGCCTAAGCGAGGTCAGCACAAGCCTACAAAACCAGAGACAATTCACCATCAATAAACAAAATAGAATCAAGATCCCACGTAAGAGGAAAATGCATTTATTCTAAAAGCTAGTAAATATTTCAGGTACAGTTAGTGTTCCATAACACAAATATCTGAGTTTCAAAGTTATTTCAATGATCTATTCAACAAGGCACTCACGCTACTCTTCAATCGCAAAGCGCAAGTGTTTGAATGGTTTATCTGACTCTTTTTGCAGTGGCAAATGACAGCACGAGGCAACACTACAGTTCATGATTTCAGGTTCTAAAGAGTCCGTAAGTCTTGGAACAATTTGTAAGTCTTGGAACAACTGAATATGATTTACCCGTAGCTTCATACTCTATCAGTGGGTAATAAGTAATTTAACTGAATCCCTACTTATCACTTCATTGTCAGCCAGACCCCAAATCAATAATTTGGGGTAGGGGGATAAACAAGCAGCAGCATTAGCATAAAGACTTGCACAGTGTGCAGTTCTACTCCTCATTTACTGGTAAGCAGTAAAAGAAAATTCTCTGGTATTCACAGGATTTCTATGAAAGCTGGTTTCCATGGAGAGACACCTGACTTTCTTTTAAGCAATAAACAAGCTGTTTATTGCTTTCAGTTGGTAAGCACTGCAATGACCTTGCAGAGTGAGAAAGCTCAAACCTTATATAAAATACAAATTATAATTAGCAAGTTGACTACATTAGGACAGGATGATACAACTGTCCTAATGGCATTAAGGCTAAAATTAAAATCATGCATGATTCACTGTATACGCTGCAATTCCGGTAGATGGAAATGCATTAAATTGTTTCAGTGCTTACACTTTTGAGTTTGCCTAGTGCTTTGTTTTATATTGGCCCACTACCACATCTGTAACACAACTGAAAAATACAGAAGGATTAAATCACCTTTCTTCGTGTCTAATAGTTTCAATCTAAGACCCGCCTGGACAAGGTCCTGTGCAGCCTGCTGTAGGTGACCCTGCTTCGGAATGGGGGTTGGACTAGATGACCCACAGAGGTGGTCCCTTCCAACCCCAACCGTTCTGTGATTCTGTAACCAAATATTTCCTAGAATATCCATTACTTCATGTCACAGAAGTCTTTAAAAAAGATTTTGGAGAATTTATTCTTAGTTATTTCTTGATGTCATGAGAAACACAACAGATACTTTACAGATGCAGAATCTTTTTTCCACAAATTATGCTTTTCCTGTGGATATTGGGCAAGTCTGGATCTTTTCATATTCTTAAAAATTTTTTTCAAACTCTTAAGTATAAGAATAAACTGATAATTGCTCTTCTACCTCAACACAAGTTACTATCTGCAAAAACAATTCATATGTATACACATTTCACATACAATTAGCTCAAACTATGAACATACAAACTAGACAAAATTTAGTGAAAAAGCTATACATGTTCAGTTCAACTGTATTTGGGTGTTTATCATCTATTTAAGAGTCTACTTTAAATTTAGATATTAACAGTTATTCTACAAATACACCAGTTCAGCATGAATGAGCATACAGATAACACATTCCTAAGAAGAGAAAATGTCAGTTATAAAAAGCTTATTCTATTTCCTGAGTGACAAATTATAGCCAAAAAAAAAAAAAAGTTAAAGCAATTGCTATATGTTCAGTTGAAGCCGCTATTTTGTTTTCCACAATACCTTTTATTCAGAAAAACAGAGCTTTTACTTTCATAATAATGATATTTATATTACACTGCTTATCACCAAGTGAGCTCTGACTATTTTACAATAGAACATCCAAGGCACAGAAGAGGCAAAAAGATTTATCAGAGAGCATATAGGTCAGTGAGAGCTTGAAGGATAGAATTCAGGTCTTCAGCCTGTGGCCCATTGTCCTAATTACCCCAGTACACCATCTCCTCAAGTTAATAACAGCTAATACCATGGATTTACAGACTAATTCTCACAGACACTTCTGTAAAATAAGCAGCTATCAACCCCATTTTCCAGAGAAGAAAACACAAAGTGCTAAATTCTTTAGCACTCTACATACCTTGTGCAATCCCATTACTACTGTATTGATACCCAACATAAATTCAGACAATGAGATACACAGCATTTTTAGCACACAATTCTGTATTTTGAACTACAGAAATCAAGAGACTTGTCTAAAGACAGAGAGCAAGTCTGTAGTATAATGGGATGGAAATGGATGAGTGCTTCATTCACACTCCTATGCTTAACTCACCTCTGTATCTGCAGAACCTCAATTCCTTAAAACTACATGGGACATTGGATCAAGACACAGCATCAAGCAAAACAGCATCAGAAAATTTTTCAATTTTTTATTCCCAGCTTTCTAACAAGGACCCTTATGAAAGCACTTCCAAAACCAACTTATGACAACCTATTTCTTTGCATTGGCATATTTAATTCTCTTTTCATGTTCAGATTACTCCAGAGTACAGCAGAGGAGATAACACTGACATTTATTATTACGGGTTTTGAATATTGCTCTAAGTTAGTTATTATTCTAATTTTCCAAAAGATCTTCAAGCAAAGGGGTAACAGCATTGACTCACAAAAGAATTACATACAGAAATCTATACAACCGTGAAAGAACTGTATTTCCACCTGAAAAATCATAATCACACCTACACTTTTTTCCGTGGAGGTGACAGAAAAGAGAGAAGTAAAGAGTGAGGAGAGGTCTGCAAAATATAAACCCTACAAACCTTGAGTAACTGAAATTGTGAGTACCTGTGTTTTTGGCCATACCGATATCTGAACTCCTAACTAGAGTGGCTGTCTAACTCTACAGTGCTACATCAGTTCTTACAGTCATACGCCATAATGACAATAGTCAGCGACCTGACATCAGTCTTAGCATTGTAACAGAATGATGTAAGCCGCCTAAACAGCGACTTCTATGTCTGTAAAAATGCATTTATATACATTTTTAATAACCACACCACCCAAACAGCAAGTGATTTTCATGAACAGAAGTGAAAAATACTACCAAGAACAATTAAACAACTCAGCATTTCACGGCTACCGAAACAGTATCACAGATAAACCCAATAATTTTTAAGTATAATGCAGGGATAATGAAGAAGTAATCACTAAGACCAGTAACTTCAACAACGTGGCCCAGGTGGCCCTAGACTGAAACATGACCCAGGCTGGTTTTAATACTCCAGGCTCTGCAGCCACAGGGCTTCAGGAGCAGGGCAGGCTCTGCCTGTCAGGGAGGGTGCTGCAGAGAGGTGCTCCCTGCACCTGAACTCCAAGCCACTCTGAACTGAGCACCAAACCCTGCCACCAGACTGATTTGGAAACAAACAGCAGAGATCAACCCAAAAATTTCTGAGTGTAGCCATCCATCCTGCACCGCCTCTGCTTTCACTATGGCCTGCAGCTTCTAGTGACACTGCTCCCACTGCAAACTGCGGCCTGCTTACAACTGAAACAGCGTGAGTGTGCGCCTCATACCTTAACGTGGTACCTTACAGACACCTGGGCTCCACAATTTCTTCACCACGTATTTCATCTGTCCTCCTTCATGCTGCATCTGCTCTGAAGAGTACTCTACTGTTCACATGCCTCTCCCTCATCAGCGTGCACAAAAAGCCATGCCAATACAGCCATACAACCTGCAGGTTCTGAAATCTGCACATTTTATTGTACTTCCTTCCCTTTGAAACAGGGCTCAGTGCCTGTCTAATAAATGCCAATGCAAGGACACGTTCACATGCTTTACTTGTCTTTGGCAACATGCAGAACCTGCTTCTCTCCAGCTTTCAAGCTTGATCTTCACTTTGCCCCAGCTATTATTACCAAGTAGATTTCTGCTATTTTGAATAAAACTAGCTCAGTTATTTTCCAACAGAGGCTGCATAACAAGTAGCAGTACCTGGTAATGCTCACTTCAGTAACGGCATACATAAAATGTCAACTTTCAGGTGTAGTAACCCAGTGTTATCACATACCTTTATCAATCTCTTGTTCAGAGTTCTTGTCACTACGGAATATTTACAAAAATCAGTGACAAAGCTGCACAGCAATACCCACCCAAAAAGCATTCAAAGCACAATATACAGCATGGAGACTGTAAGATTTCCAACTAAAATTACGTTATTTGTGAGATTTTAAATTACTCAGAATAGCATAACTTAAAAGTTGGCTTCTCTCAAGAACAGGCATAGCTTCAGGAGATGCAAGGATACAATAAATTTTTTATCTAAATATGATTCTTTTAAAATGCTTATGAGTATTTTGCAGTATGAGCACAAATAGGTATCAAGGGCATATAATATAGAGGAAAAACTACTTCAGCTATTTTTTAATTTAAATGCAACATTTTTTCTAAATGCTTCAAATGAATTCTATTTTAAGATACACAAACTCCTCACTGCTTAATAACCAGACTCTTGTTCTAGCCCAAAACTTGTTCTTTGAACACCATGCACTTTTAACAGATGTCTTCTCTTTCTTTGTTCTTGTGATTCTTTTTTAATATAAGAGATTCTAGTCCTCCCAAATGTTCACATTACCAATGTGTAAAATTGTACAAAATTAATTACTGCATGCCCCCCAGAAACAACACAGTAGCAGATCATACTGAAATTCTGCAAGTTTCTGGGGACCTTGGGAAATTAAACTCACATTCACTGCTGTAAATGCTAAGACCCAGCTATATTACAAGCATATTTGATAAAAAATTTAAACAAAACGCTTCATCAGCATAGATTACTGGAAGAATATTATACTTTAAAGCCAAATTTTAGACTTTCTGATGATCATTTAAATACTCTTTCATGCACTCAGGCCTGGGCTCATACTGTTCTCCCTTGAAGCAATGTTCATGCCTACGCAGTTCTGATGAACTTTTCATGCAGACGGGGAGGGGGGGAATTATTTGCACTTTTTTCTTTTAAATGAGTACGGAAAAACCTGGAAGCAGTAACTTAGAATAAGATTAGCTCCTGTTTTCCCAGACTAGTTACTTTCCACCGTTAATAATCCTGCCCTATTTACGTTTCAGAATACCCAAAATAATTAAGCTGTGTTGAGCTTGCCAATTTAGAGAGGCATTTGAGAGTAATATGCATGTTAATCAGGACCATTAGCTGCTAGACTATATGAATTCTACTTCTCATTACTCAATTTTTATTATTGTTATTTAGAAAGGGTTTTCAGTTTTGGAAAAAAACCCTCTCTCCACCCCTCCAAACAGAGATTAATCTCTGAGAATACTTATTCTGAGCTATAATACCCATTCGTTTTAGGGATGAGATGACACCTTCCATATTCACCAGTTATTAAACAGCTTCTTGCTATCAGGGAACCAATAAAGATGCAGCACATCATAATTTCAATTGCCTAGCAACAACTCTTCTAACACGTTCTGACAAGTGGTTGGAGCCTTTTCTAGTATGAAAGAGTTACTGGAGCACAAGGACTGTCAGAGATGAGAATCAACTCTTCTTAATGGCTACGTCTGCTTTTCTTACCATCAGAAGAATTTCCATACAAGTAAAATCCTCATTTCTACTTGTAGGAAATTTAAATGATGCATACAATGTATTCTGAATCCTTCCCCACTATAGGCTCAGTCCATCAAGGTGCAAAGTGAAGAAAGACAACACATGCAGCTTTAGTCACGCCAGACCTACCACAATACAGCAAACTTGAGTTGACATATACCAGACTTAAGACTGTAAGAAGATTTCCTCACCTGAGATCAACAGATTTCTTGAGCCAAGCCTCTTTTACTCTATAGATTTTACTAGTGAAAACTCTGGGCTATGAAAACAAGCGTTAAAGCACTGTGTAGACCTTAAAATACATACATATGCTCATCCAGTGCATTCTCACCCCATGAAATGAAGGTTAGCAATGAATGTAGTGAAAGAGACACCAAGTTCTCTGTCTCAAACTTCATTATCGGGGATTTATTAAATCTATTGGCAAAAGCGACCACTCAAATTTTATTAAAGATTATATGTTATTTTTCTCTTTAAAATACCTTTTCTCAACTTCATGGTATTTCACAAGGTAGACACTTAGTTCAGAAAAAGAATTTCAAATAATTCTGTTTCATTATCAAAAAGGTACCAGAAGTTTAGATATATGAATACTATTTATCATGCAGTATATTTTGGACTGCCTTTCCATTCTGAAGGTCAATAACCCAGCATTTTATCAGCAAGGCTGGTGTTTTAATTTAGATAGTAAATTGTGGCATAGTCCACTAAACTCTGATTTCTCAAAATGCATGTGCAGTTTTATTATTCAGTTTGTTAATACATCAAATCTTATTTAGAGAGTCACTCTGTTTGTATGTCTCGTAGGTATATGCATACCAACACATGCTCGTACACCTGCTGCTTCTTTCCACTGTACAATCAGTACTATTTACATACACCATAATTCAAAGAATTAGATGAACACAGCTTAATTACAAACCAGTTTTAAAAATACACGTGGCACATTAAAACCTTATTCTCTTCTGCTAAACTCAACTGTTCTCAACAATGTACAGAGGTCATACTTTGTAAAAAGAAAATTTAAAAGTCACCTTTCAAAAGCTGATTCAGGTCCACGGCATCATGCAAGACTTTTTGACTATATCTGCGATCAAACTCGGAATCTAATGAAAAAAATACACATATAAGATTGGATTTCCCAGCCCCACAGGTTTTACAAATTTTGTGTTGTACTTAAATTCTTCAAAATTACCATATAATTCTTGGTTCACGTTTCCCTGTCTTTTTATTTTTAGTTTCTTATCATTTGATGCTGCAAGTTCAAAAGACTGGATAGGACTGATGTCTGGAGTTGACAGAGGTGTTACATCAGTCACTGTGTCTTCAGACTCCTCCAGGTAGTCACCAAGCTTTGGTTTTCCTTCTGCTAATTTCATTGCTGACTTGAATCTTTGTTTTGGAGACAGAAGAGTGCTCCTACACGCATTCCTCTTTGAGGGAGAATGAGATGAATCTGATAAACAGCTATCGGAATCTGTATCAGAACAATCTGTATCTGAGCTTGAGGATGAGGACGTGGAGGAAGAGGAGGAGGAACTGATATTGGTATATTTTTTGCTAGCCTTTTTTATGTTGTTTGACTGCTTAGCTGACTTTGGTCTAACCTTCTGGTTTTCGCCATCATCACTACTATCTTCTTCATCTGTATAATAATCTTCTTCACCTTCTTTAACTATTTTGGGGATTCCAGCAGGAACATTCTCCTGTGTTCCCTTATTTACTACAGACGTCACTCCAGATGTACCTGCATTCTCTGCAGCTGGAGAAAGTGATAAAGATGAAGCATCTCCAGGACGAGCTGTGCTGTTTTCTAGGGACTGATCCTTCTGCAAATCCTTCTGCTTTTCTTCACTTTCCTCCTCACAACACTTTGCATCCTTTGAATTAGAAATCAAATCAGGGTCTGCAAGAGCTGCATTTGTACTTCCTTTCTCTATACATTCATCATTTTCTTCAGCTTTATTTTTCTCTTCCTCAAAATCACTGTCAAAGAAAGCATGATCCACTTCACCACCTGACACATCTTCAAACTGTTCCATACTGAAATATGAAGTGTCACCTGCAACCATCAGAAAACATTTCCAAAGGTTAGCATGAAAACAGATCCAAGTACACTTTTAGTATAATAGTTGTGCTCTTTTAGCTCTAGTTATTTATAATTCTGCAGTTAATTATGTTATGTTGCTAGGGTCAACTCCATAGCAAGTTCTATAAAGAAATTTTTTGCCACCTTATTGTACACAGCTTCTATGTTAGACCGAAAGGCTTTACTTTAAGCCAACAAAAACCATCACAATTTCAAAACTTTTACTCCTAAGGAAATTAGTCAAACAGTGTTAGCAGCTAGAGAGTCTTAACTATTACAAACAAGCAATTTAAGTGTCTTACTTTGTCCCTTTAAGCTAGAGTCTCTAATGAGCAATCATTAGTTTGGGTGTTATACTGAAAACCTTGTTTGTATGTGGTGGCCATCATCTGGGCTGACACAGCCATTCAAACTGCAGACTTCCAGCACTTAAAGAAGGAGCAATTCCAATTTACATCAAAAGATCCATAGCTCCATAGGTTAAATTGTAATAGATGTGGGGTGTATCACTCTTAATGTTTCAGTTTGGATCAGGAGCCTGCTTTTCTTGACAGACCTCTGCAACTCACACTGCATAGCACAGCTAGCAAACCCGATTCTTTCAGATGAAACTAACCTTTACAGTGTGCTCCAGGCACAAAACTAGTGCACTTAAACCAGCTGCAGTCACCATTCAGTCCATGGGACCAGATTATGGCTAGGCCAAAGGAAAAACTCCAAATACGTATAGTGTGGATATCAGGTCCTCAGTGCTAACCGTTGTGCTCTACAAACCTGCTCCTATTGTGTCACAGTTTTTGCAGAAATATATGGTGTTAGATCCTACGCATGTAGCATGGGGGATATGAAAGTTTCCACTCCTTAGCAGGATGTACACAGAATTAAAATGAAAAAACCCCAAACACCTCACAACCAAACAAAATTAGCCAGTATCAGAGACTACTGTTCCCATCTAGCCAGCAGTACTTTTCTCCTACTATTTACAAGATTTTATAGACATTTTGTAAGCTGCAATCAAGAAATACGTAACATTCTTTAGAGCCAAGGAAGCAACTCTACAGGCAGAAGAATTGGAGTGTTTTACAAAATGGATGGTCTCCCTTAACCACATACAGTTTGTTGCCATGGCAAACAAAGGTAAAAAAGGAATTCCTAAGCTTGCTTTGAAACAGCAAGACTATTCCCAAGAAAGCTTCTAGCTAAAATTACTTCAAAATATGGAATTTTTAAAAGTCTGTCACTCAGTTATCTTGCTGCTTGTCAAATACTACTCGATTTTAGAGGAATTTGAAACACACACCCCCAATACAAAAAGCACAACATAAACCTTAAAAGGCATGGAATCTCATGCGGTTTTAAGATTCACAAAGTCAAAGAACTGAAAAGACTCTTAATAAGGTTAGATTAGTATGAAGCTGAAAACACTATTAAACAATAGAACCATAGGATAGTTTGGGTTGGAAGGGACCTTATAGATCATCT
>Ga0181612_129439_pt1 | contig 15228 bp, 7 predicted proteins | sample HoacroProtozoa21_FD_119630 | JGI IMG/M metagenome (GOLD analysis project Ga0181612, IMG submission 119630) | Hoatzin crop microbial communities from Cojedes, Venezuel. Combined Assembly of Gp0051906, Gp0051904, Gp0051908 | reverse complement strand
GGCTGGGAGGGGGAAAGGAGCTCGCCTTTGATTCAGTTGGGGTCCATATGCACAAAGAGATCACTCAGAAATTTTGTACAAATGGCAGGAGCAGAATGTGAGCGCAATGAGGGGCCTAATGCAGGCACTTGTCCTGTAATCAAAGATTCAGCTCGACGTGAGTCCTTTGTGAGACAACTGCATCATTCTCCACCCGGGCTCACCCCTGAATGCAGAGCAGCTCTCTCAAGCAAGGCAGACGGGACGAGCCTCACATTTCTTTGTCTTGTATGGAAAATGTCATATATTTTTTTTTTCCTATTCCTCATTTGTTTCTCTTCTAAAGAAAACATTTTTCGATATTTCTGTAGTAAGCCAGAGGATGTTTGCGTGAGTGGAGGCACTCTTGGGGCGAGGAGAGAAGCAGATGGGCTGACATGATGGAGCGAGGGCAGCTCCAGCCTGCGCTTGGTGAGAATGTGCAGAAAAATGGCTGACATTTCCACGCTAGCGAATGCATGATGGGCGTCTTCCTCTGTGTAAGCACTATTCCCTCTTCCTCAGGCTTTACCAGCCCTACACAGATGAAACGTACAGGGATTCCTATTTTCTTGCTTAAAGCCATTTGGCAGTAGAATTTCTCAACCTTTTGAAACATTTTTCTTAACAAAAAAAAATGTTCTACCATTTTATTAAAATGAAATAGAGATTTCAACCTGTGTAAATAGACTGTTTCAATTGGGTAGCATTAGACATCCCTTTTGTGAGTTGCAGACGGTGTTTCTGTATATATATCTCTGATGCCACTGTAGAAAATTATTTTTAAGTGAAATACAAAGTATAGATCAATGTTTATCTGCTTTCTGGTATTTTTGCTCAGTCTGAACATTACCTGATGTGATGGGTGTAATCTATTCTTTTCAGAATTTGGCTCTGGAGAACTGGAAACAATATGTCGAAAGTAAATCAGATTTGCAGTCCTTAAAGCTTGACACAGAAATGAGACAAAGGAATACAATTAAAGAATTGCCACGTGGAAATTGAACATAAAACTAAGCAGCCTGTTTGAACGTTTTGTTATTCTGGGGTTACATCAGCATAAACCAGCACGGCATTGTGGCAAGGAGGCAGGTCTCAAATTCTTAGGAATACCATTAATTCTTCATTTTCTTCATTTGCTAAGTGCTTATCTCTATAGATAACTGACTGCTACCTCTAGCATTGCTAAAGGTATTTGTTGAAAAGGCTACCCAGAAATGGGCTCAAGCCTACATTCCTCACTGATATCACAGGGAGTTTTGGAAGCAAATGGCCAAATGTTTGGAATTTAAGGAGGCTTATTTTAGATACAAATCTCATATGAAATAATAATAAATGGCAATATTACTATTTTAGCATACAATGTAAAGTTTAAAATATTGCTGAAAGCCCTGGGGGCAAAGGAAAACAGGAAAACATAGTTTCAAATAACAGATTATGTGGTATAAACTTAAATGTAAAAGACAGATAGAAAATATTACTGATCAGATAATCTTATTGCTAATTTAATTGAAAATTTGTTTGTGATGTCTGTTTGACATGTAGCATCATCTTTTTACCTGATTCTCCAAGACACTGTTGCAATTCATCTGTGCGCTGCATGTGTGTGAGCGTGTGTACATTTCTGTGGGCATGCATCCCTCAGGTACCTTGCAGCTGAAGATTTTGGAAGCCTAAATTGTGTACTTTTCTGTCTGGTTCTGTATGTAATTATGTTTGCATACTTTTCGATATCCCATATATCCAAAACACAGCGAGAGTTGTGCTGCACAGTTCTAATGTGAGGCTTTCTCAGGTTATTATTTACTATTTGTACACATATTCAAGTTTATATTTGTCAAAAAGAGCAAATATAAATCCCCAATAGATTAATTTCTTTTTTTCATATGGCAGACGTGTTTTCAATTTCGTGTTATAAATTTGCTACATTATATAGGATTGCAAGAAGTTTTGCATTTTCAGACTAGGCCTGGCTTTAATTCTTGGCGTGATGTAATCAGTACCATAGCCCTTCTTGCTGGGGAAGAAAAACAGAGAGCAGGCTGCAGGCTTTGTGGCCTACCAGGCCGCCCTGCGCTCCTCCGCTGTGAGAGCTTCCACTGTGATTCAGCACTCCGCCCCTATTCAGGGACCGGAGAAGAATGTGCTGAAGTGCTTTGTGCTTCCAAAACATGTTTAAACGCTTTGTTGAATTGGGAACTAATTAAATGACTGAAAGTTCAAACTTAATATCTCGGTGTAAGGAATGTGTGAATTTTCCCACAGGAAAGAATAGCATGCTCTGAAAATATGGCCAAAAAGATTTTGCTTGTTTCCTTTGTTTTGTTTTGTTTTTCCTTAGGAAATTAGGTACCATTAATTTTCAGGGCTTCCCCTTCTAAATAATTTAAAATATTTGGTAAAAAGCATGCCAGAAAAATCGAAAGCAAAACAAAAATTTATAATTTCACCAAATTTATTTTGTAGCTAAAGTTTTATTTCTGAAATCTAGAAATGCTACTTTGTTGGGTTTTTTTAGTTCTCTTTTCTCACACGTTAATTTTTGCATTTTTTTCCAAGTGCCTCACAGAAGGTTGGCAAAGTTCCAGAATAACAGCTGGAAGTGAGAAGGAATGAAAAAGTATATCATAGAAATTCAAATGAGAAATAGGATATACATTTTTAATGGGTATGGTTATCACTCATTTGAACAAATTATAAAGGAGGGATTGTTTTTTAGATTTCCAGATGTCTTCAGCTCAACATTGGGTGCCCTTCCAAGAGACAAATATAAGCGATTAACTCCACAGAATGTCTCTGGGTTGAAATTCATACACAGATAAAATGGTACATTCTGGCCTTCAGAGCTCCAAGCATCAGAGATAGGAAATTCTGGAATCCTGGATGTAATCTCATCTGGGGTATGTGCAGAAAAAGGTACTTCACTTCATGTCCTGAAGAGTGACTATTTTTTCTTAACGTCTTTTCTTTTTTTCTGTTGGCTATGTCCAAGAAACCATATACATAACATCAGAAAGGGTGGCTGTTAAGATCAGATCTATTGACATAATTAACTTATTTGCAAACAGTTTCATGTATTTTTGTCTGAGTCTGCCTTCTTGCATGCACCAAAACTACCCTGATTCAGCTTCTTGTGAATTAGGGTGTACAGCAAATAAAGGAACACTCATCTAGTCCAAACATATTTGCATCCTTAATATGGTGCACACATTCAGGCAAGCAGCAATTTGCATGAAGACCATGAGCCAAATTCAGTTCTGACAGTAGCAGGCATAACTTTATTCAAATCAGACAAGCAGCAGGCATTTACAAGGGGCAAGAATAGGTGCTGTGTACTTGCTGCATGTCCACGCTCCAGCATAATGCGTTGCTGTTTCTCAAAGCTTCGCATTTTCCTTAGGTGGACCAGAGCTTATCAAAACTAAATGCAAGTTTCAGCTGCAAATTTCGATACATGTGCAATAGCTGGCAAGCTACAGAGCTTGCTTCTATACGTAGATTTCTGTTTGAATAGCAAGTGTACTTTTAGAAATTATTCTCTTTGCAAGCTTTCATAAGAGGGATTAGCTGAGAAGCAGCGTGCCAGGATGCCTCTGGCCACTTTCAAAGCATCCTTGTAAACTCAGTCACAAGCAGAATTAACTTCGTTTTGCCCAAAGTATTAGCGTTTTTTTCAACACTCGTTTTCTAAGTGTTCTTACTAATTCTTTAACGGTGGTTGTATACCCCAGTGTTGGGGAGCTGGCTGATGTGTCTTGCTGTGTTTCGGCGAATGTTGTGAGGAATCTACAGCAATTAGCTGTTCATGCCTCTGCTTTCCTGTTTTGTGCCTTCCCTTTCATGTATCAGATGTTTGTAAGTTTTCCATTAGACATTTCCTGCTTCTAATAGATGTTTGTGAGTCTTTTGCTTTGAGCTATCAAGGCTCCAATTTGTGCTGAGATGTTTGGTTTTGTTTTAGGGCTGAGGGGTCTTTGTACTCCTTTCTTCCTAGGAAACATTATAATCTGGAAAAAAAAAATAAATTGTACTTTGCAAAAAGTGAGTATGACTCCTTCATCTAAATGGCATGGTTTGCACATGTGTCTTTTGTCAGCAGATCACTCTTAAAATAAAAGCACTTAAACTGCAGTTTCTGCCAACTTATCAGACACCAATTGGTGACAACCTATATGTATTGCAGTTTCTAAAGGCAGCTTTGTACTCCAGTGTTTTCATCTTCTTTGCCCTGTTTTTTTTTCTCTTTTTAATTTGAAACAGTGACTGATTTCTTTTTCTGTTTCCACCAGCTTGATGTGCTGTACTTAACAAGTAAGTAGCTTTAGCTGCTTTTGAAAGATGAAAATACCTCTTAAAAAGTGTTTCAAATGAACATTGCCCACTGTGAAGTGGCTGTCAAAATTAACAGGAAAGGCATAATTGATTCCCTGAGAGTCATACATGAAAACTAGCTTAAATTTTACAAACCTGCTTCTGACGTGTTTAAATGCTTAAATAAATGTGGTGCTGATCTTTTAATCCCCTCTTCCATGTTTTAACAGTGGAGCGGCATATCCAGGCACCAAGGCAGCCCCAGCTTCTCGGAGGGTGTTTTTGCAGCGAGGCGCTATCTATCATCCCTCCATTCACGTGGTACCAAGGTTTCTGGTTCTGTATTTTGCTTATCAAGTCACCAAACCAATGAATCATCAAAGGAAGCTGTCAATTCTCAGCACATCACCCGCTCTTCGAACTTAGAAATGAGTTGAACATCTCGGAGTTTTATTTATTAAGGTCAAGACTGGATTTGAATTGGCAATGAGGGAAGGGGAGTGGTGAGGGGAGCAAAGGATGGCTGCTGACTCAAGAAACCTGCTGGGACTTTGTGGCCTACTGCTAGGCAACAGCCCATCCCCACCACAGCAAACAAACGACCACAAAATGAATGACCTCATCTACAAATCAGCCATTTGATATGCAGATCGGACTGCAGTCCTCTTCAATAATACAACGCCGCACAGGCAGCAGGTGCAGCAGAAAAAAGTACGTGGCCTTTCCACGTTTTAAAAGGCAGGACTGGTTTGTGCTCGCTCGCTCCCTCTTGTCCTTTGCAATTCCTGAAGCTCTATTACCTTCATTTTTTATTTAGACCCTCCATTTAAAGAATGGCGACTCCTTTTTGTTCCGCTCCGTGCCCACTCTTAGGCCAAGAGAAGAAGAGGCAGGATTAAGAAGCTGCACCAGCAGCATTTATGAATCCTTCAGCATCTGAATACACAGCTTGAACAAATAAGGGACATTTTAGTAAGGAATTGTGATTTCTGAGGTTTTTCCCTTCTCAGATGTCATGTCTTTGCAAATGATTATCAGTGTGGTTTGTTTTTTTTTCTTTTTTCAAAATGGAGCTCCTCTTTGTGCAGAGAAGTGCAGTGCATGCAGAAGAAAGCGTTGCTCTCCATGCATGCATACTCTCATTTAATCATATGCAAAGCGCTGTTTGCGTTGTACGCCGTGTGTACTACATGCAGTTTTGAGGGCAGACAAAAAAAAACCCAAACACATCATTTTGTAACAGAATTAAAGCATTTTTCTGCTGTGTGTTAAAAGGAATAAAGAGCTGCTACTCTGGACTATGAAACAGCACTGAGCCTCTTAGTGGGCCTCAAAGAGCAATAAAACACAGTGTAATATAATTTGTATTGTCTGTGGTTGCAGGTTATGTCCTGAAAGTCGTAAACTATTACAGCTTTATAGCTATGCTGCTGGTATTAACTAAATGAAAGGGTTATTTGTTCTAAATCTGTAGTCTGTATGATAGCGAATCTTAAATTCATCAAGAGCAATTGATGAAAAAGGAGGTAAAAATGCTGCAGAGCCAATAGAAACAAAGCTGTAACACAGAAGCAAACAATAAAGCAAAGGTATGGTGCAGTGTCCGACCCCTGTGAGCATCTGCCTCGTGCTGCTGGTGGGCAAATTGATCATGCCTGAAACTACAAGGTACATTCAGCTGATGGGCCTGAAGGAAGCCTTGGGCTGCTTGCTAGAGGAAGCTATGAAAAATAAGATATTTACACTATTGTGTTTCGATCACTTTGGGACTCTAAAGAAAGATCCTGTTTTTGCTGAAATGTAAAAGCTCCTTCTTTTTTCCCCCTTAAGAGGGTTTTTGCTGAAAAATGCACCTATGAGTAGTAAAGAAAGCAATTTAGAGAGCAAATCGAACAAAACTGTGTCTTTTTGCTGAAAGCTGTGAAAATGTTTAGGAGGTTTTTGTCTGAAACCTTGGAATTTCCTGTTAAAGTGGAATTGTTGTTATCCGCTTGTATCCAGTTGTAATGCTTTAGCTTTATTCAGACTTGAATTTAAACATGGATGAGATGTGTGTCATTAAACTTGCTCAAGCCCATGAATTATTTGTCAGATAACTCTGCAGCTGGTTCCTCGTAACCTTCAGCTTCCACATAAGCTGTTTGTTGCTGGTACCAGGGACAGGGTCTGGCTGGTCATGGACTCTTCGCCGCTATGAGCTCCTTCCTTCAAGTTTATGCGGGACAATTTTAATTTGAGTTCAGAATGCACATCAAGTTAATGGTCTCAATTATTTGCTTAAATTTGACCAACCTGGAAATTGTTTTTGTCTATAAACTCACCCAAAAGAATGCTCACAGAAAATGAATGTTGGTAGGAAGGATTCAACAGCACTCAAAGGAAATGGGTTTGGGCACTCAAATGAGTGTTGATGACAGTTGTGATATTGTCCCATTTCTTTCAAATGGGCTTTGCTGCTAGAAGACATCTTAGGTATCTGACTTTTGAACTGATGCCTCAGGGTCCCCAAGATGTTGTCTTCAGGGCTTTGTTTAGGACAGAGCCAAAGTGCTGCCAGCCTCCAACATCTGTCCCCTGCCTGACTGAGAACAAAGGTGGCAGTTCAAAACGATTTGGGGTTTGATACCAGGGAGCTTGGAGGAGCTGTTGAAGACCAAGTGGGCCCAAAAGAGGACATAGTCCTGCCCTCCTGATGTAGCGCAGGTGAGCAGCAGGCCAGCGAAGGGGGCAGCAGGACTGTCCCCTGCCCTGCCACGGCTATGCTGCATCTGTGCGGTTTTGTGAGGTGTTGCAGTGGTGCACCTGCTTTCTCCTGTTTCTCTGAGGACAAGCCCTGTTGCTTAGCTGGGATGGTGTGGGTCATTTTAGGGGCAACATCAGTGCCTTTTGCCCAGGGGTTCAAGGCAAGTTTTGTTACGCTGGGGATGTAAATGTGAAAATAGCTTGGTGGTCTGTTTTCTCAAAGCGCGCTCCCACAATCTCTTCAGCTTTGCAAACCTCCATGTACTTTAAAGTCCTTAACCACTCTCCTTTGCAACATCTCAGATGATTGGCCAGATGGTTACTTGGATGTATTTTAAGTTTTGAAAGTATTTGCTTTTGAGAGCACTAACCTCAGTGCTCTGTTGGTGACCACAGCAGCAGAGCAGGGCTGGTGAGGCAGGGAGCCCCTTCAGGACCCCGGGCATGTGCTGACATCCCCTGATGCCTTGGGGCACATCCCAGGCACCTTCCACCCCCAACTGTGGCTCAGCTCACCTGTAGCTGCTCCACAGACAGCATGCTGTGTGTCTGGCACGGGTGCAAAGATACCTTTAATTCTTACATGTTTCAGAATGTACCATAAGGCAGGGAGATTGCCAACTGAAGCTAATTTTTTCTGTGTGAGAAACATTAGAGATCTTATGATTACTGTAAACACAGGAATCTCTGTTTATAGTTTTAACAGCAAAATTAAGTGTCAAGAACCTAGTGCAAGTGAGAGCACAGTCTCAGTGATGTGCTGCATTCAGGTCTGGGGCTGGCAGAGCTTGGTGGCACAGCTGTAGGCCATTCCCTGCCTGCAGGACTCAGTGCCAGAGAATGATCTGGAGCATTTTTGTGTAATATTTGAATGAGGTTTTAAATAAAGATGCCGATAGTGTGTATGGATCACAAAAGGCAAAGCCTTTGGTATGGAAGTGATTTGGGATAACCGGATGCTTGGACAGACCGCCTGGGCAATAGTAAGCAACTGAAGAGCCAGCCCTGAGCCAGCTAAGTGGCATCTGTTCAGATCTCTTTCCAAATGCAGACTCCCTTCCCCTGTGACAAGGTGAGGCACATTCTCCCTGTCCCGCCTGATGGCACAGAAGTGGCGGTGGCTGCTGCTGTCCCCGAGCCGGGGCCCCGCAGGGGCAGAGTCTACTGATGAGGAGCTGCTGCTGGGACAATGTGAAAGAGTGAGATTGTTCCTGCTCGTCGGAAAGGCAAACAGGGAGCGTGCTGAAGCCCTGCTGCCTTGAAGTCAGCGAGGAGAGCAAGGGTGCTTGGTGCAAGGAGGGCAGCAGATCCCATGGTGTTAAGGCTGCTCTTTCTGAATGCATCCCACTAAAGAACAAAGCAAGGAGAGAGAGCTCTTGCAAGAATTTGATCCACCGAGCAAGGCTGCTACAGCATTAACCCCTTCGTGGCGAGCCGTTTGGGATGTAGTTTGGCTGAAATGGCAACAGAAAACGGCAGATTGCAATGCTTTACCAGAGAGCAATGCCACAGGCACTAGAAAGGGATCACTGGCTCCAACAAGCAGGCCTTTGCTTTTGCACTTGATTTTTTTGAGGGGAGGTGCTGATGAAGGATTTGTGGCAGGCAGGCTCGTGGCATTGAAAGAGTTATTACAAACCAGAGGATAAAATGTCAATGATGCCTGATGCAGAGAAATGTGCAGTGTTAGCAGATATATGCTGCTGATCTGGTAGCAGCTAGCCCTCTCCCCTCAACAATGTGATATTTCTGGGTTTTCAGTCACCAGCCCCTTAGGAGGTCTTCCTTGATCCTTTGAACCAAATTGTGGCATTTGGCTCCTGGCCAGTGGAAGGAAGCGAGCAGAGCCACCGGCCTTCAGGAAGGGTTTGGGGAGGGATTGCATCGCAGGTGGCGAGCACGCCAGGGCAGCGCACAGCCTCCATCAAGCACTGGTAGGACGTGTCAGCCTCTCTGAGCCGAGGCAGCCCCTTCTACACGTTTTCTGATCCCACTAGAGCAGACAGATTGCGCTCCAAAAAGAAATAGTTTCTAAATCCTTCGAGCATGAGCGGTGTGACTGTGCGAGGCCAAGTGCTGCGTTTTCTACTGTGCCTATGCGACTCCATTTGGAAAATAGCAGTGTTTCACGTTTCCCCTCTGCTCACCCCCCGCTCCGTCTGCTCTCCCAGCCTGCGGATACTCTGCTGCCAGTTCCAGCCTCCTAGGGCTGATAAGCTTGCAAGACAGCAGCCACGGTCCTGGCTTGTTTCCGCTGCCGCAGGGTCACAGGCAGAGGTGTGGAAGTCTCCAGCTTAGCCCTGCACAAGTCACAGCCAAAATTTTTGCTGGGGTACTTGTACTGAGCTTTGCCAGTCAACTGTGACTTCAGGATTATCAATCACTGGACTAGAACTGACCTGCACTATGCTCTGCACTCATCCACGGTGATATTCCTGCTGCTTGTGGCATCCTTGTTTCTAATTCTTAACTTGAAATGTCACTCCAAGGCTCCATCTGTGCTGGATGTGATTTGCTCCTATTGCGATAATGTTTGCAAGTACGTAGTACTGACGAGTCGTGCTGGTAAACATCAGGTTTACACCAGGAAGAGACCTCCCCAAGTGAGTAAGCTCCGTTACAGGAGCATCCATGTTCACACTGGAGGTTTTGCCAGCCACCCCTGACAAACATGGGGGTGGTTTCTCCTGCACTTCATTCTCACACACAAAACTTTTACGAATGAACTAGATTTAAGCTGCAGCTGAACAACTGCAGACAACAATACAAAAATTTGCTTCCAGGCCTATAAAGAACTTGAATTTCTTCTTGTAATGCTCTTTCTGCAGATTGTAATGCTCTTTTTTCCCTTTTCTTTTTTTTTTTTTTTCCCAGAGAGACCCGTATTGTAACACTTTAACAGAGGAAACTCACTCTGCCTCTGCTTTCCTGCTTGGTGTACATTTAAATAATTGCTGCATTTTAACAAGCTAAATTGCATTCCCACCAGCTGTCCCTCAGACCAAACCTTCAAGGATATGCTAAACAACGGCTGCAACAACAGTAAACTCAAAAGGCCCCCCGATCTCTTCAAAGATAAGGTGTCTTGCTGTTTCGCTTCCCTGCCCGGGCACTTTCACGCAGATCAGCGAGACAGCGCGGACACAGCCCGCCCAGGCGGAGCAGCGCCCAGCGCCGGGCGAGCCTGGCCCTCTGCGAACGCAGGGAAGGAAAACACCGTAAAACCCAGGGGGTAAGGCTGCAGCGCGGAGCCGAGCCGGCTCTGCCGAAGCCAGGGCCCGCCGCCTCGCCCCTGACCTGGCAGACATCGGCGTTCCCAGTAGCCCTCCCTCGGCCACAGGTCACAGGACAGATGCTCTTCCCTAGGTCCCGTCTCTGGTCCCGCGGGGCTCCGACCAGTGGCTTCCCCGCGGGCGGGGGCGGGCAGCGGGGGGGGCGGGCAGCGGACTCGGGGGGGAGGGGGCTGTAGGAGCCGGGATTAGCAATTCCTCCTCACCTACCCACCCCTTTCCCGGCCCCAGCTGGCTGTTTAAAAAGAAAGCCATAAACCCATTAGTACAAAGACAAATGAATCTCATACCCTGAGGCATTCCCTCATTCGGAACTGGCCTTAACTACTTTTCCAACCTTCCTCCCTTAAAACCCCGCCGTCTTTTGGGTTTCCTTGTTGTATAACAGCAGAGTTCGGCAAAATACTCGACAACACAGTCGTCAGGAGATTTTTAGTAAAACCCCGTAACCCCCCTCTCTGTGTAGGCAGGTATATACTCATGTGTGCATGTCTGTTCAAATAGCTGTGTAAATCTCTGTCAGCACGTGTGTGTCCAAATATATGTTCTTCCACATGATTTATACATTTATTTATTTTTTTAATACGTTAGGCACATATAGTGTCAATTACCATTGGCCACCGAGTGCATATTCTACCTAAGTTTAGTAGGATATGATTTTATGTGTCCTTGATTTTGCATTAATGCTAAGCACATGTGAGCCTGTGGATCTGCAGTCGGTGTGAATTAGTTCCTCTTGCAGCTACACGGGATGTAGAAAATAATGTGGTAGTGCTGTGGTAGCTGTAAAGGACTTGCCACAGCAGCATTATGGGAAGTGCCTTGAGGAAATTGCAAGTGAAAACAAAAATAAGGCTGTATGGGGTTTTTGTTTGTTCATTTATTTGTTTGTTTTCCAGTGCAAAACCCTGCCATAGATATAGGTGAGATAGTACAGAGGAAACTACTGTGTGCTGAATTATATGTATGGCAATCCATTTAGAAGATACAAATAAATAAAGTTGTTTAAAGATGAATCAAAGTGAATTAAATATGTCTGAATTATACTTCAGATCATTTGGAACTGTGCATGCTTGAATGTGCTACTAAATAGTGAAAATAAAGGCAAAGGGACATTATTTAAATCACTTGTTTTTTAACTTTGTCACGACCAACTACTTCTTATTCAGCTGTAATTTGCAATTTCCTGCTGTTGCTTATATACATATACATAAATGTGTTAACTAGTCCATAGTTTAAAAAAGTGTATTTAAACTGCATGGAAGTCTGAAACTTCTTTTGTGTTAATTTCATCTGACTTACTCTTGGCAACTCACAACTCTTCCCACCAGTTTTATCACCTTTTAATTTTTCAGAGCTTTTTTCTTGGAGTTTTTCTGTTTCCATATGCAAATAAAATTATGTCCTGCGTGTGGTAGATTGCGTTCACGAATTACACACAGGACTTTCAGTCAACATCATATAGATTATAGTTTAAAACACTTTTAAAGTGGTAGGCCCCTTTAGTACATTCGGACCACTGAAGTCGAGCAGCCATCTGCATGATCTCACGGTCTGTCTCTTCAGAGCAGGCAGCAGAATCCAGGGCCAATGCTTGATAGTGGCTGGTTGGGTTTTATGTATATGGCCATTACTCCATTAAAATCAAATGTAGCCACAGAGACTTCCTTATATTGCAGCTCTTTCTTAATCAAGGCTCACATCATAGTCAATGAAGTCATAGATTACTAAAGATTTTGCCCTTAAGTGAAAGTCCTTGTATTTGGTTTATGTTATTTATAAAAATGTAGCTGGGCTAGAACACATTAAGTATTCATCTCCTATGTGAAACCCTTCTAAGCTCAGGGTAGATTAAGTTAGTTTTGCTTTATATCATGTTGCTTGTCATGACTAATGCTGAAGTCAAGGGAGATAGGCACGTGTCATAACATTAAACATAACTGGAGGCTTTTCAAGCAGCTGGTGGACCAAGAGGCACAATTACTGCTAAGGTTAAATGGAGTTCTCTGACTAAGGACGTGATTTGCCATTGCAGGTAAGTTATCTAGGAGTCTGAATTTTGATGAAAGATTTCTAAATCTCTTCTGCGCTTTGCAAAATTATGCCCTATATCCCTTAGTCTTCTGTGGATGTCTCCAGCTGCATGTTTGAAACAGGGGGTATGCCAAGTTGATTATGTTTTCTAAAACAACCTAGCTTTTCACTGTAAAAGAGGCCAAAGAGGGCAGTGCAGCACAAGGTGACAAGCTTCAAGCCTCAGAATAGTCACAGATTAGCACAAATTGCTTTCGTAAACAGGATTTTGCAGAGACTGGAGCTGTTAATTGTTATTGTAATGCACAACATTTTAATTGAGTTAATCACCACAAAATGTTTATCTCTATTGACTGAGATAAAATGTCAAAAGCTCTTTGATGGCAATTGGAATTACAGTAGGCAACCTTGACAATAGAAGTCAATGTTTTACAATGTACTGCTGTTTAGATGTGTTTGCTGGTGAAATGAAACATAATGTTGCTTATCTCCAAGGTATCCATTTTACCTTGAGAAAGAGTGTCCCAAAGCACCACTGCAGACTTATTTTTAAGTTCCAGCTGGCAGTAGAGAGAGGTGAGAGATGGGCTGACTCAGGTTAATTCCGCTTCTCCAGGGAAGCCCTATTTGCAGACTCTTAGCACAAGCCTAAGCTTTGACAAGAACAGGCAGGGCTTTGCTTTGCGTGTCGCCCATAGCTGCACGCCTGCGCACTCTCTCTGAGGGGACAAACTGGCTCAGAGGAGCAGCAGGATGGCCAGCAGACAGCCAGGCCCTTCCCCCTGCTCCCTGCTAAGGCATTGCCCTGTGATGCTGGGAAGGCACCAAAATGATGTGAAAGAGGGGAAAAAAAAAATAAAGTTCAAGCGCTATGCCAGAGACACTCTACGGGCAGGATCCAAAACCGAGAGTCCTAAGGCCAAATGGGAAGGTAGCCAGAGACCGTGATGCGCTGCCTGGCTGCCAAGTCTCAGGGCTGCTGAGAAAAGCCCTGCTGCTCTTTTTGGAGGTGTACGATGTCTTCCAGCTCCCAGCTCTCTTCCACTGGAAGGAAATCCTCATGGTCATTTTAGCCCAGCTGCTGCTTGTCCATCCAGTGAAGGCCTTCAAGCAAAAAGAAGCCAAATATCTGCAGCAAATAGGAGGGCAGCTCCTGACTCCTCTGCAGAAGCATGTTCCTGAACGGTGGAATGAAGATCCCAGGTGGCTGTTGCCAGAGTCTAGTCATGCCTGAGGGCAGATGCCACCCTGCCAGGTCAGGCCAGAGCAGGCAAGGGCATATCTCCCTCCTCCTCCTCTTCCTCCTCCTGAAGACAGTGCTCATGGCTGCTGGTGCCCACCAGCACTGGTGATACACGTAGCCCCTGCTAATGTCAGGTGAGCACACTAAGCCTGGGAAGCTCAAGCCAAAATGTGGCTGTGTCTCTCCCTTTTTATTACAGCATATCATTTTATCAGCCTGGAGGGTTTCAGTTCTCTTCAAAGTTGTAGTTATAATTTAACTTCCAGGGACGCAGCCCCCAACTTTGTTCAGAGACAGAAGCTACTCAGCAGTCCTTGGGTATCAGAGAGTGCTGGAACACAGCCACGGGTCAGAAAACACTGCCCAAGGAAGAGGGTGATGAAAGTACCGACACTTGTACTTAAACAATTTGCCTTCCTTTTCCCCTCGAGGAATAGTTTATAAATCGTATACCTGTCAAAGCGGTGCCAACACACGACTCAGACAAATTTCTATTTTTGACTTGAGCATGTGTTTGGCTGCACTTCTGATAGCTGGCTGAAGCTGCGTTGTTATGAGATACATCCAGACGGAACATGTCTCTGTTCCAGCGACCACCGTCTGTGACTGGGCAGGTCACCCACTCAGACTAGAAGTACTGAGGCCTGATTCTCAGTACCTGGTTAATTAAACATTAGGAAACAGCTGAAGTTTTGGGTTTTTTTTTGCCTCTGCTGACAGCTTGCAAAAACTCTTCCAGCAGACTGGAGGGAAGGAATGGACTTTAGCAATGAAGTGAGGCTGAAAGTTCTGCAAGCAACAAGCACAAGACTTCTGTATGTGGTCAGACAGTCCAGTTCCTCTTCCTGGTGGTGAGAGGTGGAGAAGCAAGCTCTGAAGCTACTCTCATCATATTTGTTCCAGGAGAACCTGCTTTTCTTAACATATTTTCCGTATAGCCCACCTAAGGTCACATCTCTTGGTTTGGACACTATCATCTTTCGAGAGTAGAAAGAAAGAAACAGAAGGGTCCCATAAAGCCACAAAAAGTCTTCTTTTTTTAGGAATCAAAATTCCAATGAAATATTGTCATAAGGTTATCTGAATCACTTGCATTTGTTTTACATTTTATTTATTCTTCTATCCTAGGGTGAGCTTTTCTCAACGAGAAGCTCCTGGTGACAGGTTTCATTGTGTTAGCTAGCACAGCGTCTGATAAATGAAGTGGTTTAGGAAGCAGAGTGCCTACAAGGCCATCAGTAGTAAATCCACAAAAGGTTAACGAAGCCTGAAACTAGTCATTTTTGTGTGGTGCCCTCTCTGCAATCTCTTGGAAGGAATCATCTCAGTGGTATGAGCTGCAGAGAAAACACTCCAATGGAAACTAGCTACGTCTGGGGAGCAGGGGCAAGCAGAGAGAAGTGATGGTGGGAGCGAAAGCAGGATGGAGCTCCAGGATTTCTTTTTTAACATGATTTGCGGTTTTGACCTCTTCTCTTCTTCAAAACCGTGTCTTCCCACAGTAAACTGATGTGGAGAACTTTAGTACGTTTTTGTTATTTCATGCTTTTAAGTTTGATTCACGTGTTTATCTGTCCCTTGGAAAAAGTC
>Ga0181612_179080_pt1 | contig 15229 bp, 7 predicted proteins | sample HoacroProtozoa21_FD_119630 | JGI IMG/M metagenome (GOLD analysis project Ga0181612, IMG submission 119630) | Hoatzin crop microbial communities from Cojedes, Venezuel. Combined Assembly of Gp0051906, Gp0051904, Gp0051908 | reverse complement strand
TTTCCTTACCAAAACAAAAACAACTCCAGACCTTTTTGCTAATCGGTGGGGAAAGCTTGGAGGGTGGTTATGAGGAGCGCTCTGTTAGTATTATGTTTGTGTTTGTTATTACTATTAGGTTGCACCTAGAAGTCCCTCAATGTCTGTGATGTGGAAAATACTAAGAGCCACAAAACTAGTTTGTTTGCTAAATAAGTAAATCTCTGCAGGCAGACAAACATTAAGAAAATGATACTACTGAAAAAGTCATATTTATAAAAGAAAATCCTCCAAAACATACATCAAGTATATTTTGAGTAAATCATATTAAATTACTATCTGGATGTAGTCCTAAAATATTTCCCATAACCTTATACCAATTCAATTACTTCATCTAAACACCAGGTAACAAGCAGAGGGCTGGACTGTATCTTTTCACTGGGCAGGGAGAAGTGACTTATTCCTTGAGTTGTCTCCTTGATTTCAACAAGGCAACTTACGCAATAAGATGCTGCTTTCTGTGACTGGGAGTCTGACAATCAATTTCTGAATTTCCATTGTTGTGGAAAATATAATCCTAAACTATTTACAAAAGAAAAACAGAAATAATCAGGCATATTTGAAAAAAAAAAAAGCTCTCCACTTTTAGGCTATCAAAATGTTTACAGACTATGTTTTGTAGCTCATAAGTTCTTCCACCAGAATAAACAGAGAGGGAATTTATTGCAGAATGTAGATAAACACAGAATTTGTATATTTTAGGGAGAAAAATGTACTGTAGAAATTTCAGATTCTTGGCATTTTTTAGACACAACCTTAAGACTACTAGTTGCTTATTTTAAAACAGTCTAATCTGTGCGTAAACTAAAGAGCAGATTTGTAATTTATTGATACTCTTCTGCCAGCTAAGAACTGTTTTTCATTACTCTTTTGTCTCATTCCTCCAATCATCACTGTTCTGCTTGAGCAATATTTTATATTAAAATGTGTATATTTTCCCCGTTATAAAAGAGGTTAAATTGCTAATTTCCTTCTGCTCTGCAGTAGGGAAACACAGGAACAAAAAGCCCTTCTTCCACAGTGCTGTATTGTTTAGCCAACAGATTGACTACAGAGCACAGGACACGTTGAATTTGCAAACATACACTACACAGCGCAGCTTCTAGCCATTGTAAACGCCAGGTAGATTGTATCATGCACCGCATCCTGCTAGTCGCTTCCTAATCGCTGTGAGAAATGAAGGGCAAGCGTGTGAATAAAGGCATGCAACCCGAAACTGTTAATTTAGACACAACTGAATTTGATTTGTACACAAAGTCAAAGGTTTCCTTAAGCTTAGCTTCAACATAATGCAGGCACCGAGGAAAGTTTAGAGGAGGTAGCGACAGCCTTTTCTTAACTCTATTTTTCCTTATCTGATTCATGCAGCATCAGAGAAAGCCACACCCTAGAAGCTGCAGGGTTTGCCTCGGAGGTTGATTCGCAGCTAGCAGAGCACAGAAAAGCAGAAGCAGAATACAGAAAAGTATAGAAAATGTAAGCCCACCACTGGCTGGAGATCCTGGCCAGTTAGGAAGAACTAGATGAAAGCAGTCACACATCTTGGTAGATTATGGTGGTGCAGCAATAACAAAAGAGGAAAACTTTGTCTTTTCAGAGGATCCCAGTGCAGAATCAGTCCCAATCCAGAGGAGCAGACGGAGACTTTGTGATTCTGTGCTGCAGGAAAAGTGCAGCTAGACTGAAACTAAATGCTGACACACTCCTTAGCCTCTCGGTGAATATACATCCTTGGATGCCAACCAGATTATTCTGGGCTGCCCTGCATTGCATTATGCCTGAATGATCGCTGCTTGCAGAGCTGGAGCTTCAGGTCATTGCAGCGACAGCAAGGGAGTGCTGTGGATGCTCCTAGCAGAGCCTGGAGATACTTCAGGAGATTGATGAAGGACACCCGGGCTGCCCGGCTGCCGGATTGGCTGCCTCTGCTCTCCCCGGGCTCCAGCTGCCAGGGCAAGCCGGCACGGAGAGCAGCCTCCCACTGATGGAGAGAGCCAGGAGAGCCCCCGGGGAACGGGACCGAGAAATGGTGAGGCAGGTTTCTTCCCTGGGAGAACTCAGGCAGGCGTGCAAGAAGGGGGAGCAGACCCCGAGATTTTCCCTTCCCTGCCACGCAGGGCCTGATCCAAACCCCCTGAAGGCAGCAGAAGGGATCCCACTCATCTGCCAGTGCTTAAAAATCACATGCTTAAACCCTGGTAACCCAGCAAAGGAAGGGGCTTGGGACACATCCTCAAAATGAACTTCATTTCGTGGCCAGCCGCTTGCCACCATCAAGGATGAAAAAGACTGAAACATAAACTATATGTAGATCTTCAGTGTCATAGTTATGATAATGCTCAGACATTTATGCAATGTGCATCAGACAAAGAAATCCCAAAGCCCCTCTACACCTTTCATTAGCAATTTTTACAAAACATGGAAATCATGCTGCTCATTCCACATGCAGCCTGTCTGGGGCCAAAACCAGCTGCTGTGCAAGAATGCACACTGTGTCCAACCCAGCACCCACCGAGATCAACAGCACAAGATTCCCTATTGGAAAGGAGCACAGGGTAGGAAATGGCTTCAAGGCTTCATGCTAGAGTTGGCTTCCTTGGCTTTTATGGCAAGGACGGCCTCAAAGAGCACAGGAGAACCAACTCCCACCAGAATTAGGGTCTGTGAACTTCTGAGGATAGAGTTCAACTCCCATGGCTTCAGACATCTACAGAATAAAAGCTTACGCTCTGTGTTCCGCTGTAGTCAAAGGACTATAGTTATCCAGCCATATGTGGCTGTGAAGAGACTGCGCTCTTGACTTCACTGTCTGTGTGGACCATGCAACCTACAGTCTTGACTCCATGACTGTAGACCCTTGACCCCTTGAACTGCCCTGGGAGCCCAGATACCGAGCTTAGGTGTAGACAACTACACTTCAGTTACTTACAGTTGGATGAGAGGAATGCCACCACAGGTGTCTGTGGGACTGTAGATGCCTGTGACGCGGTGAGCTACTGCAGAGGATCAAGAGACGAGACCAAAATTTGTGTTAAATGCACCAGTCCATATTAACCAACTGCCACAGTGCTGGGCCAGTGCCTGTGACAGACACAGCCTTCACTACAGGATGGCAGTGTAAGGTCACAACTGCTCTGCTTGTGTGAGTCCTTACACCCACCTGGACCTCAACAGGGCTTGAAAAGAGGACACTCACCATCTCAGCACAGTCTATTGAGGCACCACTTGGGTAGAAGCAGTAGTGGCAGTTGATAAACATTCCTAAGCTTTATATTCTGCTACCTATGCCTGATGGCATAAAACCTTGAGCATCGGAGCCAGTCCAAGGCCCCCCAGCCTGTTGCTGCTCGAATGTGGAGAAGACGAATCAGAACACTGAGAGATGACTCAGCGATTCTTTGTGCGCATAGGATGTGGTTTCTGTCTATTTGCAGAACCAGCTGATCAGGAGAGCAGCGTGGCATCTGACAAGTGAATTATTCTTAGTGCAGCAGAGGAATAAAAACGCATGTGTTGTTTGCTACTGTTGACAGCCCTTTAAAAACTAGGCTTTTGAGCATAGTAAAATATTTAGTGAAGATGACAACTGTTTGAGTAAAATTGCAGATGCAAGCACATGAACACACACAGAGGAGAACAGCTCAGCTGGAAGATTCCCCTTATTTACCCATTTCAGCCATGTGTTTGCACCTACAAAGCCAAAACACTTCTTGTAGCAGATCTTTTTTTGGTTAGCTTTATTTCTGCTTCTGATACCAGCAGTGAACTCCTGTAAAATGCAGGAAGTGTGCAGGATAAGGAATGCACCAATATGTCACCACCCAGCACAGGAAGCAGCGGGGCAGGACTTTGAAGAGATCCATAGTTGGCGAGAAGATTCAAATGAGGTTTCAGAGCTTGAAGCATGATGTGTGCAGAAAGTAGTCCAGCACTGTGCTGCCAAGCACCCCAGGTCTCTGCTGAGCACAACTACACTCCTGAGGTATCTCATTTCTGTTGCCCAAGAGATTGGATCTGCTTCTGCATGCGCCCACAGCTGTCCTGTGGGAGAAGTTCAGTCTGCCTGGAGTCCTGAGCCTGCTGAGCTGCTGGATCTCCAGAGGTGTTTTGTTAGGTGTGTTTGGAGCATGCTTTGTCCACACTAGCAGGTTTGGGTTTCTCCACCTACAGTGGTTTAGGGTGGTACCCACTTTTATGATAACAATCCAGTCCATGGAGCACTCTCCTGGCATGTGGATGATCCAGGTTCAGTTCTCAGTCTGTTTTGCAAGGGTGAGGGTTTGGATCCACATCTTTCTCATCTCAGAAGAACCAGAGACATGAGTAAAGAGCAGCCTTGGGTCTGGAAAGCATTTTCTCATAAGCCATTATAAAAGATCTGTGCCTCTTGCTGAACACATTCCATCAGAGTCTTCCTGAACGCAGATGAAGTGAAAATGACAGCCCCTTCATGAAGAAAATGAAGAGAAATCAGCAGCTCCTTGCCTTTGGACGAGATGTCACCACAGTGGCAGTTGCTGCTGAAATATGGGGCTGTCTGAGGTGCTGATGGAAGGGACCAAGACTTGGAAATGGCACAGCATGCACACAGCTGCAATTAGTGGACTCTAGCATATTTTGTTTGCACTTGCCGGCTACGTGGAGCAGAGGTGCTGGCTTATTGTAGCTGCACAACCACATAGAGACCTGCCAGCCAACCTCTGCAGGGCCAAAGCTCAGCCCGTCCTCCCTAGGCTCTTCTCAGCCTTCCTGCTGCTCTCTGCAAGCATTTTTCAATCTGTGAATAGAGCTAATGCTAAGTGTTCTGAGCATGCCCTTTCTCTGTAAAATCCAAATGTCTCATCCTCTGAAAACATCGCTCCCAACTGCTCATTATGTTTAGCCAGGTAGAGATGCCCTCAGGGCTGGCAGCTGGGCCTGATGGCCTCAGGGCAAGTGTGTCATGGAAACATCGACAGATGACAGAAGAATAGGGAAATGCAATTGCAATGTGCTAATGCTCCCTCGGGGGCTGCGAACAACAAGAAGACAAAAAAAGACAATACCAGACCTCTTGACATTTTGTACCCCAGAAAGGTTGTGGCAGCGCAAGAGCAGGCCCTGGTGCAAGTGCCCCAGTGGGTTGTGGTTTGGGAAAACTGCCTTTTGGGGGGCCCGTCTCCAGCTGCTGTGCAGCCAGGCTGCTCTGTGTCCCTTTGCTACTTGTCATGACTTCAGTCTACTAGACCAGGCTGAGTTGGCCATGGTATGGCAGAGCTGTGAGGTCTGACCAGGCTACCAACTGTGCAGTGTCCCAGAGTGGGGCAAAGTCATTACCTAGCAGAAGGAGGTTGTTGGTGTGATATTTCTGGACCCTTTGTTTCCCACTGAGTCTACAAAGACTCAGAAGTGAGGTACTGGGGGGGAAGTATGTGTGACTAGGGAAGAGAATAACTGAAGTGTCTTCAGTTTTCTAAGAGGGACATGTACAGTGTAAGTTAATTTTCAAGGATCTTTTCACAGTGCCTGGAAAGAGAAATTACCTCTGTGGAGAGATTCCTCCCCCATCTCCAGCGCTGGGTGCTGAAGACACACACACCTCTCCATTACTGCACAGGGAGCCTGGAGGGTGGGTGCAGTCCAGGTTCTCCATTTCCTTGCATGTGCATGGGTGCATAGTGCCCATTCAGCCACCTTAGGGCCCCTAGACATCTGCGTGAGGGTCGCAGATCCGACACAAGACCTGGGATAAGCTTGTCCCCTTCCAGAGAGGCCAGCCGAGGCAAGGCAGGATACCCTGGTCATCTCAAAGAGCACCACTTGTCTATGTTTGCACAGCTGAACCTAGCCAAGGAGGTGTCCTGGCTTCGGTTGGGTCATCACATCTGTTCTGGATCTTGACAATTTGAATAATGAGAAGATTTGAATTGTTCTGAGATGCATTATTTATTTTTCTACATTCACTCCTAGTTCTTTCATTTGCTTTCCTCTTTCCCTTGCAGTTCAGCTTTTCCAAACACTGACGCACCTGCGAAGACAGCTCCTCAGGGGAGATTCTGTTTCTGTTCTCTCTGTATGTGCTTACTGGGTAGCAACACTAATTGGGCTTCTCGCTAGAAACCCTTTTCTGGACATGTGATCTAGTTCATTTCATGGGTGAGGCTCTTCCAGTGGGATTTATGGCTCTGACCTGGCACACCACCTTCCCTCTGCCTTGTTGGAAGGCAGCCTGTGTGGGAGCACAATGGCAAGGTGAGAGCAGGGCAGGGACCAGCCGTGGCTGGTGTCGGCTGTGGCACACCTGATCTCCTCCCCAGGCTGGTCGATTTATGCAACACCACCACAGTCTTGCCAAAAATATAAATACTATGAGAGAGAAGGGGCCAGAAATCTACTTTCTGGAGGTATCCCAAGCAATTTCTCCAAGTGTCGGCTGGGTCAGCCCTCACCACGTCTCCACACACCAGTGCATTCAGATGACTTAGCTATAGATCAGTGACAGTATATAGGGGAGGAAGAATTCCAGCTGTCCTCTCGCTTTGCAGCTTTCATACCACCGAAAGGTTAATGGGGCCGAATGCCTCCCTGATTCTCAAATACATGGGCAAAACACGGGGAACGTAGCTAGTGCCTTTGAAACTTGGAGCTGGAGGAAGGCTGATAGGCCACCGGCATCTGTCCTCAGCGAGGCCGGCTGCGTGAGACCTTTAATGTCATCTCAAGCCCTCCAGCTGCTCTGCAATGGTACATTTCTGAAGTGGGAGAAGCTCCTTCATTTCCACAGGCCCGGATGTCACTGTCACTCTGCATTTTAATTTCCCAGGTTGCACAAATATCTCCTAGCCTCAATTCCTACGTTCCTCTCTGCATTTGCACTCTAGCAGCCAAATCAATAGCCTTGTGCTTGTAAAGGCCCTTATTTCTTTCTCCTCCTTCCCTTCTCACTTGCTCTCAATGCAGGGGTCCCTTCATTCTTTAGCATTGGTCCTTGGTGGGTGATTACTAGTTCGATGGTGCTGCCATGGTATGGGCAAATATGGAAAATGGGTGGCAGGAGATTTTTCCAGTGAGGTCTACTGGGGCCAGTGGCATTGTCCTGGGAAACATGTTCACACTGCCATGTCCAACAGAAGGTCCAGCTAGTAGTCCCTCCCCAGCCTCCTTGGCCTCCTGAAATGTACCCGTTCTTACTTGCCAGCTGTCTTCTGCTTAGACTTATGCACTGGCCAGCTATTTGAGATCCTGCAAGATCCTGCAACTTCTCCTGAATTACCTATTGTCTTATTAGTTATGTCTGCCTCTGTGCTTTTGTTCTAGGATGTTTTACTTAACTTTCTAGATGATCAGATGTTTTAGTCTATGTGGCATGGACAAGTTCCAGTGACTTCTCCCACCTGACTTTTTGTGATTTGGAATCTGCTGAGTTATACAATCTCCTCTGCCGGTAATACCCAGTTGGTCACTTCCCCAAGGTAAAAATCTGCTTAGGGAGCTGCTCTCATCTCAGATGCACAAACCTTTTCTGGCACAAATGCAATGTGAAAGTAAGGCAACAAAGCTCACTGGAGCCAAATAGGTGTCATTCATCTCTGTCATGTCTTGCTGCTTTAAGCAGTACTGCAAGAAGAGAAGGGAGAACTTAGAAGCAAGTTTGGAAGTTGCCTGAAACTGTTCCTACAGGCTAATAATTGTGCATGAAAGAACCAGATACAAAACATAGAGTATTTTGCCAGAAATAAAAAAAAACCTTCTCAGCTTCCCCCTTCCTGCCCCATCCCTCCTTTTTTAATATTTCTGTGATTTGTTCAGCTGTTGACGCTGTGCAAATGCAGTATCCAAAGCGAACATGCGAGACACCGCATGGTTTCTGCTGCAGCCCCCCTGATGCCGAAGGAGCCCAGGTGCACTGGCCTTTAGCCTGCACAGTCCAGATGCATGAAAAAAATGGACCTTTTCTAACAAAATTTGGGCCAGCTGTTTACACAGCTGTTTTCTCTCTAGCCTGAGATCTTTTCCAGGCCTTCATTACCTGGGGCCACACCACTTTGCTGGACTGAAGACTACAGAATATGGGTCTTGATTTTCAAGGATCTTGTTATTCTGGGGGTTTTTTCCTATGTATGTATCGGCACATCCCTGGGGCAAGGGAGGAGGAAAATATGCACTGTCCAGTGAGTCTCTGTAGGGTCATGTTTTGCCTTCCTGACTCGGCCATTCCTTAGGTTATTATTGGTTATTATTTGCAGACATTGGCTTTTGCTGCTGATATAACCAGGTCCTCTGTGCCTCAACTGTTTTTTTGGAGAATTCCTACAATTCGTGCCTTTTACAAGAGTCCCCTCTCTGCTCTCTGTTTTAGCCTCCTCCTGATAGGCCTTTAGGCAGAGATCAAGGCTTGAGCAGAAGTGATTTCACTGATCAAAACCATGGAAAAGACTTAAGCCAGTTTTAGTCTCCTGCACTGTCATCAAACTATAGTGGTGCAAAAGTGTAGTGCAGATATTCCTAGTAAAATATACTCACTTTCAGGCTTCTATTTTGAGACAATCAGGTGTAACATCTCAACATTTTACCCGGAAAGACTGTTCTGGTGTTCTATTAAAAAAACTTTGAAATGTTCATTAAAATGGATCTGAGTGTTTCTGAGTGAAATATATCAACCTCAATTATGTCACAGCTTTCATTTTTATAAGAAACCGCCTGCACACTCTGACTTGTCCAGTTATGAAGATAGCTCATTTTTCTCTGTCTTAACTGTTTGAGTCCCAGAAAATCAATTACAGAAATTTCTGCTGTTTCACAAGGACTCGTTTTTTATTGTTATTTTCCTTGGGCCATGAAGAGGTACTGTGATCTTGGAAAAATGCCAGTTAGTTATCTAAAACCTGTTAGTCTTCTGTAGCTCTGTTTCCCAGTCTCCTCTCCCCAGCTGAAGAGAAAATATCAGTGCAGAAAGACTTTTTCTGCCACAGTGGTCAGATCAGTGTTCCTCCACTAATCAGCCAAAGAACAGTAATCTATTAGCTACCTGGGTGACATGCATTACCTAGATAGATATGGAGTTAGGACTGTGAGAGGATTTAGATGCTGCAGGTTTGAGTATTTGAGGGCTTTACCTCATGTGTTTTCCTGTCCAGCTCTGATCTGAGCCCTGTGCAGAGCCTGGGAGAGCTGGACATGTACAAGTGGGATTCACCAAAGCCAAGGAGGAATCACCTAAGTTAACCTGCAGAAAATGGCAAGGGGAGTAGTAGGGACCTGCAAATAGATATAGATACTTAACTCTGAGCTGTGGAGGTACCTGCTCACTCTTTGGATTTTTAACCATGGACTCTTTTCTGCACACCATGTCCAAGCCACCCTTTTGTCACAAAACACAGCTGGGGCCGTGCCGATCTTCCTTTGCATACAATAGCTCAGTGTTTGGAGGACTCTTCTGGTAGGTGAGAAGCTGAAGAGCAGTTCTCTCCGTTTCCTGGAGAAGGGTGTCTGAAGATGACCTCTCGCTGTACCAGAGCCTTTTGTAAGCATTGGCTACACCATGGAGAACAGCTGCAGTAGAAGACAGGCACTGTACGCTCCATCCTTTGTCTGAGAACAGAAAGTGTTTGAAGTGGGCCCTCACAAGTCTGGGAAAATGTTTTGGCTGGTGGGTACCTCTTCTTCTCTTTGTGTTGCTAGAGGCCCTGCTCCAGAGCTTGCAGGCTTGAAGGATGCCTGATTTTTAAAGCTGATCCATGACTCATCTCTGCAAAGTAATTTCCCACATGAGAAAGGCCTTTTAACCCCAGGGTCTCCTCACTGCTAAAATCTGTCCAGTCCATCTTTGCTAACAGGTCTTCTCTACCTGCTGCAGACTTACATGGCACTTGTGTAATGCTTGCCACTCCAATAGCCTTTGTGGCATCTGCTCTCTCTTTCTCTCACCTTCATGCATGCCAAGATCATTCCCCTGATTCCCCAAGGTTGGGTTTGTAAAGAAAAACCTTTTACAGAGATGAGTTTGTAAGTGGATCACCGTTCTTGTGGCCATCTCCCTTCCTCGTGAGTCAGATTCCCAAAGGGACCACTCCGGAGATGACAATGAATTAAGGCCCTTTTGAGTGTTAGCCGACTGCCACGCTCTTGTCTGTGCAGCCACAGTAATTCCTCAGTGACCAGGCAGGGAAGGCTGGTGGACTTGTTTTGCTGTGTGTGAACTTTACCCTCAGCCTGTGCTGATCAGGTGGCAAGAAGCACCCAGTAAGCCAGAAGAAGAGAGCACTAATGAACAAAAAGCTGGTGAAAGTTGACATCTGAGTTAATCAGAAGCCATCCTCTGTGACTGAGGATTATAGAAATATCTACAATATCTCAAGTAAATCTTTGTTACAGCTGAAGAGAGTGGCTTTCAGGGCAAGTGCTAATGTAGGATAAAACTGTCTAATGGTTACGATATTGGGAAGAAAATTCATTCCTGCTCAGGACTTCTCTGCTGAGGTGACAAGGGGTCTCAGCACTGGAACCTCAACCAATATAGACCTGGGGTTACTCCTTCCCACTGGGGATCACCAAACACACAAGAACATCACAGTGGTGTTGCCCCTCCGTGATTCCATGGGGGAAGCTCATGGTGCTGGTACCAAATCCCCACTGGTGCCCAGGCTGGGACAGGACCCCCGTCAGGGCTGGGAGTGGCAGAGGGGCAGGGGGCTGCTCTGTTCCACAGCCAGCTCTGGGATGCTGCTACCACTGTGGCAGCTGTGGGGTCAGGCACACTGCTCACCCAGTGAGACCTAGCGTGGGGCATGGGGTTAGGAGTTGCTCAGGATTTCCATGCTTTGCCTTTGCCTCTGGAAGGGGGGGTCTCACAGCTCTCCGAGTGACACTGCTTCGTAAACAAAAGCACTGACTCAGTTCCTTTATCAGTTCCTGAGCAGGCGCATTTGTCTCTGTCCTACTTGTGGCTGACAGCCAGCACCTGGATCTATGCAGGAAATCTGCCTTGAACAACAGCTGCGTGCGGCCAAGAAATGCATTGCTGGTCCCCACAGGCACCAGCAGACAATGTTATAATTACTTATCCTCAGAAGATCGAGTTGCGCATGGTGGTCTCTCCCAAAAATATGAGCATTTTCATGTTGCGCAGTAGTTCTGCTTGGGGAGAGAGGAGGGACCATGCCTGGGGCTGTTATCAGACCCAGACAGCAGAGAGGTGCTGCAGGATTGTCTCGGTGTTGCAACCTCTGTAGCATCCAACGGAGCTGCTGCTGTTCGGCCCGCTGGGCACTATCGCAGCAGGGAGAGCTGTCACTCACATGGGATCTGATATCCAGAGCGCGGCGTGTGCTCGGCTTCCAGGAGGCCAGGGTCCCATCTGCAGCGAGCGTGGCGGCTGCTCCCTGTCTGCAAGGGATTTCACCTTGGTGCTCGCTCATGCTGTAGACCAACCTCCGGTCAGCTCTGGAGCCGACATCCACTGATCTGTCTGGGTGGGGCTGCCACATCTGGTGTGCTTGCAAAACCCGTACCACCCTGGGGGCTCTCCCACGGATGAGGGGAGAGTATTTTTCTCCATGCCAAAAAGCACAGAGGCCAAAGCCTGAAGCCCTGAAGATTTCACGCAGCCCTTACCCGGCTCTCGCACCCCTCCCTGGCAGTGAGAGCTGTGCCCCTCCAGGCCAAGGCATTCCTTCTCCCACCAGGATAGGGACTGGCTAAGGCCATGGGATTTTTGCCGCTCTTTGCTCACAGAGGAGAGCGGGGAGAGCAAGCCTAGAGGTGGGAGAAACTCAGAAAGCCTGATCCTGCTGCCTAACAGGGTTTGAATCTGGTCCCCAGTCAGGCAGGAGCCTTTCCGCAGGGCTGCTGCTATTTCGTACCCCTGCAAAGGGAAATCGTGAGAATGACTCAGCTGCTACCACAAGGGATTTACAGCTTCAGCCCAGCACACGGGGAGGGACGGCCGTGCCGCCAGCACACACGGGCACACCATCAGCTGCAGCCACTGCACATCGCCTGCTGTAAAGGCTTGGGACTGGATCCTGCACTGCTGGTAACAGGAGCCATCACTGTGCACAGCACCATCTCCAACATCAAGCCAGGCAGGAGGGCTTGCAGAGATGGTTTTTTGCCTCCTTGTTTGGCCTGACACTGCCGGGCAGGCTGTGCTGTTTTCAAGAGAATAGGAGCAAAAATCAAAGGTGTGATGCTCTGGAACAGACCTCCCTTGGAAAACACTGTGCCTGTGAGCAAAAAGGTGATTCTAAATACAAAATCAGTCACGTAACTGAAATATGTATGTGACTGGAGGAGGGATGAGCAGTCGGTGAGAGGGAAGGTCACTCCTGTACCCTCGGAGGTAATGGGACTCCCTAAGAATAACCCCCTCCTACTCTATGGAAAGTGGGGGCATCCCTGCCCCACGCCCAGCACAGCACCGCGCCTCGCAGAGATTCTGAGCGTTGAAGCAGAGACTCTGTACCCGCATGCTTGAACAGAGCCCGCTCCAGCAGCTGGCAAGGGTCTGCCCTTCTCCCAGGTGCCACCTGCAGTGGCCCGTTAAACGCATTGGTGTTTGTCAGTGGCTGGCATCATTGCCACAGCGATGTTACCACCCGACACAGGGTATATCTGAAAACTTGTCCCTCTCTGGGACCAGCACCTTTTTCAGGATTGTGAGGAGACACCTACATCCAGCTGGGATCCACCAGCCAGAACCACCTTCTGAAGGCAGGTGTAGACACAGCACCTTTCACAGACCTCACCAGAGCTGCTGCTTTTCTTTCCAAATGAATTCCCATTCCTCCTTTTCAGTGATTACACAAAGGCTGGAGCTTGGATCCAATAAGTGTAGGAGCCGGGATTGGTGAGTGAAGGGATTCAGGCCTATGCTTGCTAACCAGTTAGTCCAGTGGGGACTGGTGGGACTTCCCATCACAGTTGCTGAAAATGGGTCTGCCGTGCAACAAGGAACTTAAGCTCTGATCAGCTAGAGAGGGCACCACTGCAAATACTACTGTATCTTAGTGGTCAGGACGTGCAGGTGGCTGCCAAACCTTGTTGTGCATTTTGCATTAAATATTTAGCAGATAAAATAAGGAAATAGTTTTCTGGAGCAGAGTGTCCCTTCTCTTAGGTGAGTGGTTTGACTGCTAAGCCATCTAAGCCATCATTTTTCCCCTGCTGCAGATGCGCTGAGGTTTCTTTGCCTGCTGCAATTGGAAGGAAAAACTGGCAGTTGAGACTGTTCTGTTGGAGATGACTTGCAAAATATTTCACTGGGGAATATCAGAATAACGTTATCATAACACTGCTTTTTGGTGAGGTTATGGGATTTTTGCCCTGGCTTCAGCTTGCAGGCTTTTGAGTTATTTTATGGACAAATGGAGTGAAATGCTCTTTTTTCTAAGCTGCCCCACTCCTGTGGAAAATTAAGGTGATAATATGGCTGGTTTACACTCTCCTTGCCTGCGTGGTTTTGTTGTGAACTCTGAGCAGCCAAAGGCACAAAGAGATCCCACAGCTCGATGTGAGAAATGGGTACACCCGACTGCAGCACACGACAGTATTCAACAGTGACTGTAATTATCTAAAGGGGTTGCTGAGAGAGGCTGCCGTGGCTTCTCCACTGCATTAAGCCCTTAAATGAAGATTGTTGTCTTTAGGAAGTCTAAAGGTTGCCTAGCATTTATCATAGAGTAAGAGTCAGCACATGGGTATGAAGACAAAGAGACAGAGGGCACAGGACTGGGGACGACTCAGGGAGTAAGAAGATGCAAAAAAGGAGGGACTACAGGGATGAAGCCGTAGCTCAAGGAGGCAAGTGTACAGCCAAAAGGTGGGGTCAGGGACAGGCTGTTAAGAGGGAACATTGCATCGGAAAATAACATGATTTGGCTTTTTTTGTTTTAAAGAAAAATGCGGTGTCCTCTGTGTAAGTCCATGCTGGGACACTCTGTTCCACCCTGCTCTGAACCTGGGTGTGTGATGAGCTGCTGTCTGGGGCCTTGTAGCAATCTGCGGTAGACACTGTTTGCAGGAGATATTTCTACCAGAGGAAGGCGAGTTGTGCCAGGAGCAAGGGCAGGGGACGAAGCCCCATCGATGGTGAGGCATGGACGGGGTAAGGGCAGGACCGTGGCCACCCAGGTCCCTCACATCGAGGCCCTCCGTGCAGTACGGACGCACCTTCCCAGTGCGCACCCCAGTGCGGGCTGTTTCACCGGTAATTTGTTTTGCGTGGTTAACTTGACATGATGTAACCCCGGTCCATATGACTCAGCATGCTGAATATAAGCATCAAATGACTACAGAGTCATCTGATTTACAGGAGTCTTGCTTGTAACAGCTCATCACCGAGCCAGCAACGTATCTGTGAGCCAGCCAGCGGAGGGCAGCTTGGAGAGCTTATGAAAGCAGATTTTGGAAAGACTTCCCTAGGAAAACCTTGGGAAATCATCTTCTTGCAGCTGATAAGAAAAGCCATCCTGCCTTACTTTTTGTTATTTCCTTCTCACTTCAGTTTCCATCCCTGAGCCGGGCAGCTCAGGAAGCCGAGCTGCAGCAACTGAAGCCACCGAAGGAATGGCCTGGTGATGCTGTTTAAAACCAGGTTGAAAAAAAATCTGGCTGAGAGCTAGGCACTGGAAGAAAAATTTTCCACCAACACTGTGTGAGAGCAAAGAAAGCTCCCAGGGCCTGAGACTCTGCCGATGGCAGGATTGGTATGCAGCATCTGCATCTCTGCTAGCGTGTCCTTTCGTGAGTCAGTTGGTGCTCAGAAGCTCCTAATGGGTGTGAAGTATATTGTCACACACAGGCTCTCTGTATTACTTTTACTACATAAGAAGAGCCAGACCCCTGAAGTTTTGCTTAAAGCACCCTACCGTGCTTTACAGCTCACTCTTAGAAATGCCAGATACGGCCAGTGCTTTGGGTGGGTAATTCAGTTTAAGATGTTTTCTGAATTGCTACAGCTAAAACTACTACCATGGGAATATCCTGGGCACTAAGCTTGTGTTATCTGACTGCAAAACATCTGTTCAACATCACCTATCTTTAAGCCTGGTTAATAAAGTAAATGGAGATTCTTTCATTCAAAAGCGTAACGCCACTGAGGTTCAGCTCTTGCCTACTCCGCTCCCCACAGTCAAATACATTTCTTTCTGGGTTTGTGCAGGACTGCCTGTGCCCTGAAAACAAGAAGTTAGAGGGATGGGGCTCCAGCTCC